>Ga0316217_10005339_pt1 | contig 13378 bp, 13 predicted proteins | sample 1anoAmetaG_FD_203633 | JGI IMG/M metagenome (GOLD analysis project Ga0316217, IMG submission 203633) | Freshwater microbial communities from Trout Bog Lake, Wisconsin, USA - 1anoA | ecosystem: Environmental > Aquatic > Freshwater > Lake > Hypolimnion/Profundal zone | place: USA: Wisconsin...
TTTAAGATTAGAATTTCTTTAAAGAATCTATTTGTAATCTGCCTGAGGACTTAGCCATTAAGAAAGAACATGCAATTTATGATAATTTGTTAGTTTCGGCTTTAGACGCTGTAAAATGGTAATAATGCAAAAATAATGGCCAGGTTTAGAATTGTTGACAAATTTTTAGAATAATGCCAAAGATTAACCTCCTATAGCGTTTAGAGATGCTTAGTATCTCATTTCAGCAAACATCAGCAGTTGATAAAGTCGAAAAAATGACAAATCAATTACAAAATTATCCATTTAAGTGATAGCATCCTCTTCAAGTAAAGCTAGATAAAAACCACAGAGCTAAGTAAACTCTTTTCTTGTGATGAGTTCATGAAAAGTTTTAGATATCAGAGTACGAAATTTAACTATCTTTGAAGCAAGTTAGGCTTCTTTTTATGATTAAAGTCTTTCCAATAGTAATTAATTCAGGCTAGCTTTTTAAAAGTAACTCTGAGGCTCAATCATAGAAAGGACATAATTATTCCAATAGCATTTAGTGTCTTGAATGTCCTTTTGCATAATTTTAGTTATCTTATCTTTATCGTAAAGTGACTTTTTTAGCATTTTTAAGCAATAAGGAGCAAGAAGGCGTGGGTTTATTCTCATTATCTTTTAATTATTAGGAAGATGGAAAGCCTTGCTCTGAAAGATAGGACTCAAAGACAAATACTGCTTTGCCCACCGCTTTACTTATAACATTTTTAAAAATATTATGAATTAGGCTTCGAGAAAAATTTCTTACTAAAATGTCTCTCTGCTTAAACTTTAGAATTGATGCATAATCAAAAAGCTATCCTTTCATTCGATTGCTAAAAACTGCTTAGAAAACATCGATTTCTCGACAGCAAAGTATCTGTTAGTGATTTGGTATTAATAAGTGATTTTTTGGAAATTTGAGTACAAAAAAAGGTAAACAGAGTATCACATAAAATCCTCATGGCTTTTGAATGATGGCTACTCTTGGTAACCAGAGATCTCCTCTAGGTGAAGAAGCTTCTTCTATCCGACGATATCTTTTGATTGAGTTTGAGACAAATGGCTTTCGCAGTATGTTTTGAGTTCCTCCTCAATTTAGTTGAAGTTTATCTCGCCAAGTAACTTCTTTTCGAAACCTAAAAGTGTAATCGAGTTACTCTCTTTAAAGTAGTTCTCTTGTCTCTTTTACTTGACCAACTTCTATTTGAATAGGGTAATTTCGCTCTCTTTCCTCTCGTTACTGGTTTTCCTTGAAAGTGCAATGATTTAAGTGGGTCGAAGGCATCCAAAACATTTAAACAGCAGCATTGTAAGTTTGTGCATTACATTCAAAGGGTTGAAGAAGTTCAGCAGTCCAATAGCTACAGATATAATAAATGCAATGAACTCAAACTGATACTTAGGATCTAACGCATTTCTAACATAGCTGATGAAAATGCCACCTATTCCATAGAACACAGGCACCAGCATCAGCTGATAGATTGCGAATTAGAAGATCATTATTTCAAGCAAAAGAGGGATTTTGCACAACTTCAGAACCTTTATTTTTGTGATCCAGTAGAAAAGGAAAGACTCAAGCAGCAAAAGAATGAGTATGAAAGGTTGGAGTTCGCAGAAGAAGACTGCATGAAAGATGTTAGTAGTAATAAAGACATACGATTAGGCGATGTTGAATTACATCCCTTCATAAAGAGAGTACACTTTATTCAGATAGGTTTGGTTGTTTAGATCATCATCAGCTTTCTATTTGTGGTAAAAGACTTTGATGATTTTGTCTCGAATGCATTTCAAAGCAAGGCAAAGTTTGATGATGACAAAAACAGGGTTGATGAGCTGCAGAATAAGGTTGATTGTGACTGCTGAAATATGATAGTCGAATACTATGCCAGAAAGTCCTGAGGCCCCGTATATACTCTTACCAAAGCCATAGTTCACGATGATTGGCAAAATGATGATGTTAATGCACATGGCAAACATCGTCTTTCCCATCTGTGACACTATTTTACTAGTATTGGTATGGTTGTATTCCAGGTTCAGCAAGTAAAACATCGAGAACCATAGAACTTTGTTTACTATTTGCAGCACAATTGAAGTAACGATGTTCAATATGGTATTTAATGTTGATTGTGATTGTGATGTTGCCGAGCTAGTTTGGGCATCGCTTGTGTTGTTGTTGAGACCCAAAAACTGTCTGCTGACATACTCCAAAGCTACGATTATTCCGAAACTTATCAGAATTATAATGAAAGTAGCTATGTAGATGAGTAGAATTCGAAAAGGAGACTCCTTCTTCTCGCAATTCTCCCAAATTATATCTGAAGGCTCAGGAGCTCTCATTATTTGAGGGATCTGACCCTTGAAAATGAGCTAAGTGCCTGCTTAGCCAAAGACCCAAGCCTTCATTTTCTACTTGACAGCCTTGAAGACTGAAATTTTATGAGTGGAGTACTATCGGAGTATGGTATTCTTTGCTTTTTTGCTTCTGAACTCGATGAGGGCTGTCCGGGTTGATATCTTCTTTCTAAAACCACCATCATTCAGAAATTTCTTCCTCAAATCTGCAAACAATTCATAAGTTTATATAAGCTAATTCTTCATTTACTGGTACTTTTCCTTATCGTTAATGAAGTACTTATCTTCCCTTTTTTTCAGTGCTTTATGCACCTAACCAGAAAGCTCTTCTATTTTTTCAATCATCCTGCGACTGAACTCCATATTGTAGATGATCTGAATAGACTTGATCTCACTCATAAAGTCGTGATCTTTTTAAACCAAACCTTCGACAAGTTTGTCTACAATCATGTTGTTCTAGATTGCTGCCTCCTCGGACTACTCCTACTATTCTTAGTACTCTAAATCTTCTCTAACGCCTTCTTACAGCTGTTACTTCTAACTGCGCTTTTGCATTGCTTTTTTTGATATCTTCTATAAGTACTCTAGTAGTTCTTCTTAGTTATATTGCTGGTAGGGAAGGTTGTTTATTTTGAGAGCGTAATCTGAGGCGCTTGTCAGGTTTTTATCAATTGATTTATTCTTGAAGCGGCCGTATTCGAGAGAAATGCGGACAATGAGACCCCAAACTATCATCGCAAATAGTCCAACATAGGTCAAAATTGTGGTTAAAAGGGGCCCACTGTTCCTGTTATAAAGTGAAGTCTGGTCTCTAAAGAAGCAATAGGAGCTGACGCAAGAACTGATATTATTCCCATCACTAACATTCGTCCCCATCAAATTAATTACCGAGGCATAGATGGAGTAGATCAGAACAAGCAGCAAGATGGCAATGGTGACGTATTTCATGAGCAAGAAAAACAGCAAGATGCCACTCCCCAACACATTTATCTCCTGCAGATCATGACAAATGGGGAATCGTTTGCCTTTGAACCTTTCGCACCCACACTTGCAGAATAGAGAGCTCAAACCCTATTCCGATTCGATTGCGAGTTTCGTTTTGTGACTGTTGCGGTTTATTGTATTTGCCTCGCTGTGCAGTTTGGCCTTGAAGTGAATCTGCTCACACTCCTCAATGGTCAGCATATTATCCTTGGACTTGAGCAAATCCTTGAGCACGTCAAGTTTGCGACTGCAGATATTGTCCACACTTTTGATGAACAGCAGATCGGTTTCAATGGGCGTTTTCTTGCCCTGCCACAGACTCAGTTTGATGGTGTCAGTCTTTTCGTAGTTGAGTGCTTGGAAGTGGCTGAACTAGTTGTGGCGATCTTTGATGGGCTTGAGCTTGACCCTGCCGTGTTTGGGCTTGCTCTCAACTTTGACCTCTTTCATCTATTAAAAATATAACTGAGTGCCAGGCGTATAACTTACAATTAGATATAAATCTATTCATGTATAGTACAATCATTTAGCGTGAGATGACCTCGAAGTTTAGTTAACTGTAGTAATTACTATCATCACTATTGGATAAGGTGATTGCTGTTCTGATTGCATATGGTATAGCTTGTTGTTATATGGCAACTGAACCACATTTATGAATTTATATAGGAGACGACGGAATAGTTTGCTGAATTTGCCCTCAACCCGATATTAAAATCTGCCTTTTCTAAAGATTATTGTTATAACTCATTGAATATCTTCCGTATCCTAACTTCGAAGTCTACTTCTATCAAACTTCAACAAGCCCAGCTTCCTATAAAAGTAAAGAGGCAGCTTTTACAAGCCAAAACACCTCAACTTTCAACCATTAAACAATCGCATATCTTAGCTATGACCAATTTCAACAAAGATTGTTCAGATAGATTCAAATATAATACTTTTTGTATCAACCCCTCATGTATTTCTGAGACGAGGTTTTGTTCAGTGGCTGTCGAGGATCAGGTTTACAAGATTCTTAATAGGGACCATTTGAGTTGCAGAGGATGGCTTATGGCTTTGACCGAACATTAGTTTTCATATGCCTTTTCAGAGGCAAATGTACAATAATAGGCACAAGTTATTGATTTCCTGAAACATCCCTTCATCGCAATCGAGCAACTAACCGTCTTTTCCAATGGGAACTGGAAGCAAGAGATCAGCAGCCTTTTCAATGGGATAAGAGCCAATATCAACTAAAAACTTAGAGAACAGTAGCTTAGCATCTATGACAAAATATAGGCCTAACTGAGTACAATCATAAATATCAGATACAATATTAGTGAACTGAGAAGTTAATTAAAAACCGAACATTGGACTGCAGCTCAATCCTAATTTTACGAGCAGCTGCTGGACGACCTCCAACGGATAAAACCAATCGGCATTCTCTCCATTTTGAACACCCAGATGCTAAACCAACATCTATTCAAAATCTAGCACTAAATAGCCAACATCCAGTCCTGCTTTTGGGTGCAAGAATCACGGCTCAGCCAATCCTAGAGGGTAGCATAATACCTGTGCACTGAGAAGTTGGCGCATTTGGCAATCACTCGGGACATGGATCTCATCAACCAGTATTTACAGGATATCCAGCGGGAACTCGGAATCAAACCGTTTTCATACAAAGATAGCCAGAACAACTAAATCTACATCTAGTGTGGCCTCTGCAATCTCAAAATACAGCCCGAACTGAAGTCCAAAAAGGGCAAGTTCAAGCACACCAAAAAGGCAGTATGCAAATTGGGACTATTCCTGCATTTCTGCCACCAGCACACCCAAGAAGTCCTCGAGAAATACGTCAGAAAAGAAACCACAACTAGGTACAGATTGGAATTCAACTAACTGGTAGAATAGGTAGCCTTGAGCTCCGCCAAAAATTTGGTTATAATCGATCGCAAACATTCAACCGCAACCGATGAAGTACTTAAAGATAGGGAAAACTATGTGATAGAGGTGGTATCGAAGAAGCATGAGGGTTTGCCCACCGGCAAGTATATAGTTGCAGACTCAGTGGCAAAGGACGCGGCGGACGTGCTGATCATCGTGTTACTGTGCGAGCTGGCCAGACTCACCCCTAAGAGGAACATATGGCTGGTTACCCAAGGCCAGTACGCGCCGACTCTACAGTCCATTTACTCCTCTCTCGGAATCAGCATCCATCTGCTCACCAAGAAAACTGCTGATTCGCCACTGCATTCCAAAATAATGGACCAGACAGCACAAGATGCACCAGTCGAATTTGAACTGGGTTGTTGATTTCGGATAAATAATCTTTAATTAACCATATTATCATCAGCTATTGATTGCTTTATAAATACCAATAGATATATCGATTATATAGGTGTCTATTAATTATGCAGTGGCTCAATAGTAATAAGGGGCCGGCCTAAAGGTCGTCCTCCGGCGCCACTTTTAACGTGTCTAGGCGGTACTGCCAGTTGTGTTTAGGCATGGCCAACCCTCTCCCTCTCCCACCTCTTTACCAGCTTCCGACCCCCTTGAACAACTCCCCGGCTTCGCCAACCCGGACGCAGGAGCTCAGCTCGGTTCCTCAACCAGGGCGCCAGGGGCAACTCATTATCAATCATCCGCAAGACGGAAGCCCAGCTTCTCGGGCACAGGGTGCTCCCGCAACACCAATTTTTCGCATATTTTTTATAAGCAGCCTTCTTCGCCCACTATATGAAAATGTTTTTTTTCTAACATCATATTAAAATACTGCATGTAAGCCTCGCAATATTAACTTGATGCTGAAACTGTAAATTTCTCAAGAATCTGTCATGCTTTCCAATTCAGAGCACTAAATGTACTATCAAATCATCAGTCATGTACAATAACGAATATATATCATGATCCATTAAATACCACCGTGCCCCTCCGCTTCATATCACCAACGTATTGTTTCCAAACAGAAACTACTCGTCTCAGCAGAGAAAATCAATCCAAACGATCCACTGATCAAAAATGTTATAGAGCCGATCATAGAACTGTTGGGAAGTTGGACAAAAGATTAAGCTGTGTGCCATGTATGCAAAGGTCAGATCTTAGCGGAAGAGGAATTCTTCCTCATTATCAGTCAACTTCACTCTATCATTCAGCGTACAAAGCAAGGAAAAACCGTCGCCAAAAAGTCGATCATATAAGTCAGCAATCAGATTTCGACAAAAGTCATAAATAACAATAAAATAGTATCAAACCAATCTTTACAGCCCACTGATCCTCAACGACAGCTTCTTCGCGTTCGTCTCATTCCTTTTCTACCGCAACAGATGCTACCTCAGAAACTAGTCCTCGTCATTGCTCACATCCAAAAGCTGCTCCAGCTGCTCCTTGATCTAGCGGTCTCTCCTGTTCCTCTCGTTCACCATCTGGATCTTACTGTTCATCTTCTCCAGATCATAGTCTCTACCCCTCATGCTCGTCTGCCTGCTGTTGGTGGCCGCTGATTCAGTCAGCTGCTCAGAGGAGAGCTAGACTCGTCCTGTTTATTCAACTTCTTGTCTTGCCTCTTCCACGATACTGTTCAACTTGAACACCCCCTTTCCATCGTGGCTGGCGCTTTTGCTGACCCCTGCCTTGCGAGAGTAGCCTTCTTTCTGTTTGATCTTGTGTAGCTAAGCGTAACCTATCTCTTTTTTGAATATATTCGTGTAAGCCGCGGGTTGGTTGGAAGTAGAAGGACTATACTGGTTGATAGCTTTCGGAAGGTTTACAGGCGTGAAGGCGAGTTTCTTAGGAGGGAGGGGCGGCATTAGAATCTTATTGAGGATATTCATCGATTGGATACTCTTGGCTTAGCCGTTTGTCTATGGAATGGCATATTAGTCATTCTAGTAGATAGATGTGTGGTTCTTGCTTTTGATCTTTTTCCGAAAGCTAGCTTCATTCAAATTGTTATTCCCTCGCTACTGCAGCAGTATCTTTTTCTAGGAGCGATGCTGCTTTCTTTCTTGGATTTACTGCTTTATTTGTTCTTAGGTCTTGCCGTTGTTCGAGGCAAATTTAAATCGATAGGCCTCTGGTATGATCTTTATTTGAGTTTTGGCTTTGGGACCTATTCTGTACTGAATGTTGAGCCTTTTCATCTTTTATCTGAATTTGGCAAATGTCTCGATCTCGCAAAACTGGAGCATCTTTATCATCTATGCGGAAAGCAGTTAGGACTCGCTCTTGTCTCTCTTTTAATATGGCTGGTTTATGCTGCTAAATCCAGCAGTAGCCAACTTTCTGACGGCCAGGCAAAACTGCCAAAAAGACATCTACTTATAGCATTCTGCGTTCTTTTTGAAGATCTAAATGAGGTAGCTCCTGCTGAAAGTTTAGCTGATGCTGGCGATCTAGAAATCCTTGCAGAAGATCATAAACTTATTGATAGTCATGACGGTAGTCTTGTGCTTAATCTGTTCGAAAGTGGGGTCCTGCCCAGTGGCATAGCTGATTTTGCAATAGTGCTCAAAGATGATCTTAAGGTGGTCCTTATACTTTTTGCTGAGCTGGTAGACATCCAGCTCATTCGTGGTCGATACGGCGTTTTAATTTACTTATTGGTTGTCCTACAACTACTTCTCTTTGGTACGCACTGGCTGGGTGTTTTATTTTGGCTCTTATGTATTGATTTGCACTCTGGAGGGCATGAATTTGGTTGGCTTGAGGGCAATGCTGTTATGTGTTTTCTGGCTGTGCTAGCCCTACTAGAACAGCTACGACTAAGTCCGTAGAATATTCCTTTGAATATTCGCAGCCTTATTATCCATGTGTCTCTGGTTCTACTTCTCAGCCTCCATCTAAAGCTCGTCCAGCAAGCGGCCTGCGGACTCCTACCCCAGGACCATCTATATTAGGCCTTCGTCTTGAGCCAGCCAATTCAAGAAATCAACTACCTGGGGGTAGCTGAGTTGCAGATTTTGCATATCATGATCGGTGACTTCTGGCGACTACTGCAGGTATTGGCGGATGAGCGGTTACAACTCAGGCATAGGTGACTTGAAGTTGGGTAGGATGGCGGTGTTCTGGAGGACAGCTTGTATGTATTGAATTGCTCGCTACTTATTGATGGTTGATTGGTCTGGATTATGCTGGCTCCACAGGGCTCGCAGATCAGGGTTGTCCTCAGCAATCGCAGCTCTCATAACTATTATTATAAAACAGTGTCTGGCTAGAACGCACTCCAGACCCTCGCATGATATCCAATTAATAATTCGGCAGGATCAGGTGCGTGTTTGTGCAGGTGGTGGTAAACTAGCTAGCTGTGAAATAGTACTTAATATATTGATTTGTAATTTGAATGAACCACGAAGACCAACCTCTCAACGACAACTTCTACCAAAACCCCCTCGAATACATGCAGAACTACGTGCGCAACCTCAACAACGAACTCTTCCTCTCCGAATACCACATCAATAACCTATACGCCCTCCTATTGATCGGGAGGACCTCGCCGTGGGATGCAGTGAAGTAGGCATTTGTTAAGGCAGGGGCAACAACCCGAAAGTCAAGGACGACATGGACGCCATCGTCAACCAGAAGGTCCACAATGTTAAGTAGATACTCGAATCCCTCTCCAACGCCTACGAGGACAAGACCAAGAAGACCGCCATCACCCAGATCGAGAAACTCATGGGCATACTCAAGTCCAAGAAGAAGTCCATCTTCATCGAGAAGGATAAGAACAGCGCCAGCTTCAGGCAGTACTAGACCATCACCCGCATGGCCAAGTAGCTCAAGCACAGAGATGAACACACTCACCACCCCACCTGCACCCACGAACCCGAACCCTAACACCTCCACGAGCATAGGGTTGAAGAACCGCAGCTGCAAAATCTTGCTGAGAGCGAATTTATCACGGTAAAGTAGCATTCTACCCACTCGCACTAAAATTTAGGGCACGGGAATGTTAAAACAGGCGGACACTCAAAACCAGATTCACAACTAGAATAATAGCACAGCCAACCAGAACCCAAATCATAAATAACCCCAGATAAAAAACCACTATAACCCCAATAATCACTCTAACCACAGATAAACATTATCGAGGATGCATAGCACACCCACAAATAGCATGAGAACTGCACACATGAACCATAAAAAACTGCCGAACCTGAGAAAGAGCTATCAAAGGATAGAACCCCCAAGCCGAGGTTAAGCCCTGAGATTGCCGGAAGAGAAGTGTTCAGCATATTCTACGGCCTGTCCAACATGGCCAACCTCACAGCCCTCGCCCTAAGTACTCCATTCTTCACCCAGCCAACATCATAGAGTATAACGCAGTCGACCGCTTCATCAAGTTCAAAATGAGCGAGACCTACAACATGACCATCAAGAGCGAAGACCCCTACCACTTTGATACTACATCTCAAATAAGCGGAGTCCCACCCGAGCTGTTTACCAGCCACATCTTCCCATACCTATCCGCCTCCGAACTTTTCAGATGCCGGTCAGTCTGCAAGTAATGGCTGGACCACGTGAAGTAGTCCTGGCACTCGACGTTCAAGAGAGAAATGTTCGTGCAGCTGCTGGCGTGCGAATTCTGCAAAGATATCGAGTTCTACTACAAGCTGATCCAGCTCCGCAACCCCTTCTTCCAGAAACTGAGTCTGCTCATCCACGCGCTCATTGAGATCATCAACTGGGAACTCATAGCCAACTATATCAATACCAACACTCTCAATCTACAGCTCAAGAGAGTTCTGATCATCTTGTTTAGACTGATGGGCGAACAACTCCCCTTCACCAGCCTCAACTCCCTCACAGATGCCTTTTTCGAGGAGCATAAGAGCAAGTTCATCAACTTGAAAGAGAAAACGTCCCAATTCTTCACCACCCTCTCAGGATCAGATCTCAGCATCAATGAGCTACGGCTAATAAAAACCCACTTCCTTGACGACCACTTCATGAGAGTCGAGGAAGTGAATGCGGCAGACGACAAAACCCCTCTGCTTCTGAACCTGCTGGTCAAGCAAATCACCCTGCAGCAGATCCTGAGAAACCACATCTACCTGGCCCAAGAATACCTGCTCAACACGAAGAAAAGACTAGACAACATTTCCAGCAAGATGGTCTACCAGAAAGGCTACCTCTAAGGCGTGTATAAGATACTTTTGCTGAAATCTTCGGATTCCTTCTCCAACTAAAACGAACAAAATGAACTGCCCAACTTCAATGAAATGCTCCAGTCAATATTCACCAACAACAACTGCCAAAAACCCGACTTCGTACTCAAGAGCAAGTACTCCTCCACCTAAATCTATCTCGACAGCGCCACCAAACTGGACATCATCCTATCTACAGTCTACAACCTCAACGAACGTAGCGAGAGCCGAGTGGAATGCGACCATGAGGCTGAACCTGAGAAGAAGGAGGCCGTAAACGATAGCTAAGAAAAACAGGAAGATATTGTATTCATCAAATAGTACGAAAACGGGTAGACCAAAGTGTAGCACTTGGCTGGGCTGAAAAAAGAGACCAAGGAAATCGTGAACGAAATCAACATCCAAATCAACTGTTCGAAATAGACACAGACCCAGACCAATTAGTAACCAGCAGATAAGAAATGATAGATATAGCAGTAACATTACTAAATCTCACAGCTTGCTGCAGTGGAATAAGCCAAGCTTTTGACGCAGTAGCTTGCTATTTCTAGACTTGCCTTTGTTTGCTGAAAATTTGGTTGTTTCGTCTCTGATTGCTCCACTTGAGAATAGTTGCTGTTTTAGGTCATTCGGTATTAATCAAGAAAAATATGCGTTGGGATAGTAATAAATTTATTGTCATGAATCCATAAAACAAAGGAGAGCACATTTCCCTCAGGCATTCTTACCTATGGAGAAACACCATGTTTGCTCCTAAATAGACCGCTACTCTCAACGGCTGCCACCAGCAGCTAAATGAATGTACTACTAGATTTATGTAGTGGCTCAGACCGGAAAAAGTTGGACCACCAGAAACAACTTCATCCAGACCAAATCCTCAGCTTTCCAAAGAAGAACCTCACTCTCAATCAAATCCCACCGCCAAGCAGAGGTAGATGCACTCCTGCAATAATAAATGAAATACTCAAACATCAAGAGGAGTATGCTCCAATCCATCCGATCTCATGCCAACAGCGTTGAGAAGAGCGATGCTTTGGTTGAGGGGATGAAGAAGCTGAGAGAAATTGATCTGCTGTCAGGAAAAGATATGAACCACGTGAAATTCCCGGGAGTCATAAAGCATGAGCATATCTATAATGACTACCACCTGCAGTCTGCCAACCCTGGCTTCAGTCGCAACTACCAAGGAAAATTTTATACCAAATGATTAATAGCATTTTGATAAAGATTTTTAAATTGTGTAATGACTGTGCTTTCTTACTGTTTTTGAACTCAGGGTTAAAATGTGTGACAGCAATTGTAATATTCCAGTATTATACTTGCTTCCTTTGGCCTTTGCCTACCCTCGGATGGAAATGTACCGAGAATCACAGTTATTTGTATTGTGGAGTATGTGATTCATCTTTTAATTAGATATCGGTTTATAAAGTTATTGGAGTCAGTCTAATTTTACTATGGAACAGGTCAATACAATATAGCATATCAAAGAAAACTATCAAGATACCATTTTTTCAACCTAAATCACTTCTTCCCTTTCTCCTCTCAACCATTAGCCCTCCCAAGATCCAAAAAACATTTTTCGCATTTCTAGCAAATTGAAAGATTAGCCAAGAGTCTATTACAAGAAAATGAAGGAAAGGAAATCTCAAGCAGAGTCTAATTTTCAGTAGCATCTACGCAACACTGTGAAGGCCAGGGGCAAGTTACATAAATTGTAAAAAGATGCAGCTATCTGCCGGAATTAGTTCCTTAAGCTCTACCACAATAAAAAGTTCAAGTTGCTTTAGAGTGACATCCTCAGTTAGTACAAGCTAGACCATTAGTATAACTTCCGCCTGTCGAAATAGCATTTCAAGAGGCAAAAGATGTATAATGACTTAAGTATCAGTCTCCGGAAGGAAAAGAAATAAAGAGAGGAGGAAATGTTTCGCTAAACAAACCGCTATAAGCAGCACGTAAACATTCATTTATGCAGTCATTCAGGGAAACTTTGAAAAACAGCAATGAAAAGTTAAGAAGGATGATATTTTAAAACCACTAAAAGGTGAAGCAGCACAAAGAGGAATTGGCAGAATCAAAGAAAAAGCTACAAGAGCTATCGTTTACAAAGTCTAAATTCAACTATATGGCCAAAATCAATGAAGAAATGAGGCTTATTCTTTAGTATAATGTAAAATATCATCTATTTAGCACCAAATTCAATAAAGTTAGAACATTTTGAATCCTGAGTAAAATCTTCCAACCGCAGTGCCAGTGAAGTATCCCAAAATCAACTGATAATAACTCTATTTTAAATGTAACAATCTCTTTTAACATGTTCTTTGAATCATGTAAATAAAGACAAACGTTGATTAAAAGTTATACAGAAATCATCAGCTTTTCCTGCTTTTCTCAAAAGTAATCACAGTGCGACCTATTTGTATCCCTTGCTTGATTTTGCTGACCTCCAATACAAGTTTTTCCTATTTTACCAAAGTCCCAAATTTAGACTTATTATCGAATACATAGTAATCATCTCCGATTTTGTCAATCCTCGCATGATTTCTAGAGACAGAGATGTCAGTGATTCTAATTTAACATTCATGCCCACGTCCGATCTTTATACCATCGTTGGGGATATTTTGGATGACCATCATATTATTGGCTTTCTATGAGACTCCCTCAAGCATCAAATGCTGACCAGTTGGCTTTTAAATCGGCAGCAACTCGTACTAGATATTGTTTTTTTATATGAAGCGGGGATACTACTATTTGCATACTTCACAGTAGAACTTCTAGAAGTTATATTGAATAGTGCCTCCAACCACTTCTTTCTTTACCTTTGAATGGTTCCACTTCTACAAACAGTGGAAATGGACACTCCCACAACTTCCACTGCATTTGCACGGTGTGCATAAAAACTAACCCAGTTC
>Ga0316217_10005341_pt1 | contig 13377 bp, 17 predicted proteins | sample 1anoAmetaG_FD_203633 | JGI IMG/M metagenome (GOLD analysis project Ga0316217, IMG submission 203633) | Freshwater microbial communities from Trout Bog Lake, Wisconsin, USA - 1anoA | ecosystem: Environmental > Aquatic > Freshwater > Lake > Hypolimnion/Profundal zone | place: USA: Wisconsin...
AGTCGCGCCGGCCCCCTGCCGCTACGGGCTTGTCCAAGACCGTAAATCGGGTTGCGCATCAGCGCGCCGCCCCAGCCGTACGCTCGGGTTCCGCGAACCCGATTTACTAACTATTTTGTCCAGCACGTGCTACCTGATCGGTTCAAAAAGATCCGCCATGCGGGCCTCTACGCCTCTCCCAAGAACCTGGCCAAGGCCAAGGGGCTCCTGGCCGCGACTATCCCGGCAGAAGGTGGCAAAGGAACCTCAAGCAGCCCATCACCCGAATGCCCTCCCCAAGAGCCCAGTTGGGAGGAAAATCTGCTCGAACTGACGGGCCGGGATGTCGCCCACTGCAGCGCCTGCGGCGCCCAGGTCTACCGGAGAATAATCCCCAGCGAGCTTTCCGGCTCCCAAAGGGTGGCGAGGCAGCGCGCCTCCGACCCCATCCCCCGGAGCCCTCCGTGAGGCGCCAGTTCAGGGTCCATCCCGGTTTCGCCTTCCCAGGGACGGGTAGGCCGGCGAAGGTCTGCCGCAACGGGAGTGGAATCACCTTTGGCTCCATTTCGAACGACCGAATGGCCCAAAAACTCATGAGAATAGGCGACTTCGCATCTAATATCCATCCCCCGAACCCCATCCAGAGCAATCAAGGAACCGACGTCTCGGCTCTCCCCGAATCCTGACGCTGACGGAAAACCCATAGCTGCTCGCCACCATCCCGGCTTCGTCCAACACCGCGAACCTCCTGCGGGGACGGGCATTTCCGCCTATCCGAGCAGCGGGGCCGCTGGAGAACCGCTCAATATTAGGCAGCAGCAAAAGATGAGGGCCTCAAATGGAAAGTTGCCTATCGGAAGTCTCGATACACCTTCCGCCTTCGCATGGGCGGTACCCTTGGGCTTATGGTCTGATTTCCCAAAAAGCGTGCGCCCAACCGCGCGAGGATTCGCCAAGGTCCGGGGAGGAGTTTTTGACGCCATTTTGACGCGGAGGAGTACGCGAAAAAGCCAGGATCCGTAAATCCTGGCTTTACTTCTGTTTACTGGTTGGCGCGAGTGGAATCGAACCACGGCTTCGCCCCACGGCATTGGCTGCGCACGCCCATCCGCCTGCGGCGGACCGCTACGGACGCAGTGCGTCCTTCGCTTGGGCTACCTGCGCGCCACTGCCGATCGCTGGTCCGATTCCTTCCCCCGACGTGAAAACGGGGAGCAACCATGGGCTGCTCCCCGTTCTTGTTACTGGTTGGCGCGAGTGGAATCGAACCACCGACCCCTACCGTGTCAAGGTAGTGCAAGGCATAAATTTGAGCCCAAGTGACTCATGGTGATACATCAAAGTCATTTAAAATCAGTGGTGCGTGTCATGCCATATCACCCTGTGATACCCTATTTCACTACCGGTTTTCAACATAGATTCAACATGGAAGCACTACAGTGGAGGTCTCTGATATGCCTCGAACATCCCGTAGTGCAACACTTGACAGCCCCACCAAGCGTAGGGGACTTCCATCTGGGGCTTATCACCAGGAACCTCTGCCCGCTGGTGGCTATCTTCGGTATCGGTGTCCCGCTCTCGACCGGTCGGGGACATGGTTCGTCCAGGATCGGGATCCCGAGACCGGAAAGTTGTCCCAGGCGAGGCTCGCCGAGGCCGACGACTGGCGTTCAGGCGACGGCAGAGAGGTGATGAACTACCAGCAGGCCCGGGAGGCCGCCGAGGCCAGGATCAAAGCGGTGGCAGAGGCCAGACGCGTGCAGGCCGCTGCCCCCCTAGTCCCGACTCCTCCGACTACCTACACCGTCGCTGTCGCCTGGGTCGACTACTTGGCGGACGCCAAGGCCCGGGGCGTGAAGGGCGTGAAGATTTATGAGCAGGTAGCCAAAGCCCAGATCCTCCCGGTCCTGGGCCCGGTCGAAGTCGACCGGCTCACCAAGCAACAGATCAAGGACTGGCACCTGGGGGTCTCGGTTGCCCCGCGCCACACCGGGAAGAAGGTTAAGCCGGGAGAGACTCCCCAGGATCCGAAGGTCCTGACCCAGGATGAGGCCAGAGCCCGGCGGGACACCGCGAACCGAGTGCTGTCGATCCTCAAGGCGTGCCTCAACTACGCCCTGGATTCGAACAAGGTCCACGGGGGTGCCCCCTGGAGACTCGTCAAGCCGTTCGCTGGGACGTCGGCGAGCCGCGTCCGGATCCTGACAGCCGACGAGCAGATCAAGTTGCTCGCTGCCTGTGACGAAGAATTCCGCTCCCTGGTCCAGGCCGGGTTGTTCACTGGAGCCAGGTATGGGGAGTTGTCCCGGGTCGAGGTCCGGGACTTTAACGGGACGACGCTACATATCAAGTGGGGGAAGTCGAAGGGAGCCTACAAAGCACGACACTGCTTCCTAACGTCAGAAGCCAAGGACTGGTTCAGGCAACTGGTGTCGGGCAGGGCAGAGTCCGAGTTGATGTTCCGGCACAAGGACGTCGTCAGGACCACCCGGACGCATCTCAAGGACTTGGAGGGGTGGGGGGCATACGATCAGGTTCACGCAATGTCCAAGGCGTGCAAGGCAGCCGGGATCAAGGGGATTGGCTTCCACCAGTTGCGCCACACCGCCGCGACCAAGCTCTTGGTCTCTGGGGTGGCCGCGACCTACGTGAGTAAGCAGCTGGGTCACTCGGATGGCCGGATGGTCAGCCGCCATTACGGTCACCTGACCGACGTCGACATGGAGAAGGCGATGTCCGGGGTCGACAAGGCCAGAGAGAATCCGGTGCGCGGTTCAGACCTTAGCCAGATCCTGGACGAGGCTGTCACAGGTCCGGTCCTAACTGACCAGCAGGTCGAGGCCAAGATGGAGCGGATCCGTGCACAGGCACCGACCTTGGGGATCTCTGGACCGGGCAAGGTCTAGAAACTCAAGATCCAGGCATGACAAAAAATCCCAGACAGCATCTATTGAAGGCCTCCTCGAGGCCTTCGCCTATTTCAGATGAGAACAAATCTCACTGTTTAAGGCCATCGAACTCTACGCGGGTGCCATGGCCACGTCCGAAACCTCCTGCGCGTCCCTTTGACCCCGCCGACCCCGGGTAAGCTGTGACCAGGGATTCTCATGAGTGAGGAAAAGGCGGCAGCCGGATCCGACCTTGATGTCGCCCTGGCCGAAGCGCTCGAGGGTCCTGTCCTGATCGATGTCGAGGCTGACCAGAAGAAGGCTGCGATCCGGGCCCTGCCATCAAAGTTTGGAATCAGTTAACCGATGAAAATCAAGTAGTTAGTCACCAAGAAGGCGTGATGGGTCAGCCATTCGCAGTGGCCAGGGTCAACAAGTGGTTGCCCATATTGATTCGCCCACATGTATGGTGGTGGTTGTTTACCTTTGTCAGGTGTAATGTGTGGGCGTGTGTCCAAGAATATGGGGGTGCAAATGCCTACCATGGAAGATAAGCGACTCGATAGGTTGTATGACTATACAAAATTCCACATTGGGATCTATTTATCTGCTGCAGGCGGTATTGCTGCGTGGATCTCAAATACAGCGGAAAGCAAGTTTAAAGATCCTGATTTTATTTCAAAATTTTTTTTTCACTGGACCCTTGTTGTGTCATTCCTATTTATGGTTCTTGCTGGAATAGCAGGTGCAGTTATTGCCACTTCGGCAATTAAGAGCGAATCATACCAAGATTTTATTCAAACACGCCAAGGCGCCTATGGCTTTGAGCCATTCCTTGGTAAAACTTGGACAACTCTCGAACATGCATTTTTCTGGCTCAGTCTTTTTCTTATGATTGTTAGCGTATTCTCAGCGAATGCCGTCCTCGCATGGCTGGGACTCAAACCCACCTAAGCGTAGAGAACCTTGTGACGAACACCTTATCGGAGGCTATGTTGGCAGGATTGTACTTTCCTACAATAGCGGAGTTCCCACTGTTTCTAGATAAGCCAGCCCGGAACCTACTGGTTGCAACGAAAATCCGTGCAAGATTTTCTTCAGTTCCGAACTATTTAGCTGATAGCGCGGCCAGGACCTCAGCCCTCATCTGAGTGGCCACCTCGCGCTTTCGCGTCTTCTGGCCTCGAGGCTGCCTCGCTCGTCGTGGTCATTGACGCTATCTTATGGGTGCCCGGTGGCTGCGAGAGCCCCAACGAGTCCTCCGATTCGTGGTCCTCGCCAGAAGCCACGGGCACCTTTTGTACCGCGGGGTTGCCTACGTTCGACGACCACCCTCTGGGAGTCGAATTCTGCGACGAGGGACAGAGCCTTGACCATGACCAGCGTCGAGTTCCCCTGGCCCTGGCACCACGGGTCGATCCCGGCCCGACACCGGCAGTAGCCGAGGTGGTGCCCAGTGTGGACGACAGTTCGAGCGAAGTCACCGAACCGGATCACCGGGCGATGAACGGCAGCACTGCCTTGCGGACCAGGACCTGCCCGGAGACAGCAAGGTGATGCGCCTGAAGTCATGGGTGACACCAGGTATGCCGCCAGTGGGATGACCGACCAACTCCGGATTCGTTTCTTCTTCGGAAAGGCCCCGCTAGAAGCGGGGCCATATGGTTTTGCCTGAATTTGGTAATACTGAATTACTCGTTATAGCTCAGCCAAGACCTGGGCGAGCACGGCCTCGGAAATGTGGTAGTCCTCCTCAGACCAGAAGGAGTTCCCATTCATTGCCGGTGCCTCCTTGAGGCCCTCCATCGGCGCGCATACAGGGCACAAGCTCAGGTGGCGGTGGTTACGTATCACCTCGGAATCGCAGCCCGAAGCCGGACGAACGGTCCGCTTCGCGCAGATTGCGCAGATTTTGTCCGCCGGCACCGCTTCGTGGTATTTGATCAGTGCGCCCCCCTCTTCAACCCCGTCAGCCATGAGACGGAGATGGGAGGCCATGCTCTTGGCTTCGTTTTGGTTCGCCGGGACCAAGGTGAACACGAGGTAGTCCTCCTGGAGAGGTTCCTCCCAACTCAGGCTGACTCCGTATTTGTTGAACTTCACATCAAATGCCCCCTCAGCGCTTACGCACCTTTCGAGTCCAGCCAAAGCCGGGTAGTTGGCTGGGACATCAATCCCCATCACGCTGAGGGCATCCCTGCGGGCCCTGAACCTCATGGAGCCGTTCACATTGCCTACCGCCGGGGGATCCATTGAGATTGGAACGATCGGTTCCACCTGGAACACACCGCCATTCTTGATGAATTGGCCTGCGGCCTCCAGGCCGGCGGCCTTCTTCTTCAGTTTCTCTGCCTGAGCGATGAAGTGGTCACCGAGCTTTTCGGAAGCCTCCTCCGTCGCGGGGCTTCCCAGATGCTGCAGGAATCGGGCGACATCTTCAGGAAGGTTGGGGGCACGAAGATTGTCTTTGTGCATGTAGCACCTCATGGAATGCGCAGGCCGAAGCCCGTGGCTGGTTGGACTACTGGATCCAAGCGGGGGGATTGAGACGGGTGAGGCGACGGAAAAATGGGGTTTCATATCGCTCAACCAATTCGTCCTCAGACAAGTTCGAGGTCCAGATGGTTGGGAGCCCCTCCCTATCACGGTGCGTGATGATCGCGTCCAGGTGTCCGGTAGCGACGTCCTCCCCGATGGTGGATCGCCGAACTTCGCGACCGAGGTCGTCGAGGATCAGGAGCTTGGCCTCTTGGGCTTGTCTGATATCAATGGCCACCTGTGGGTCAATCCCATCTCGCCGCCACCGGTTGACGGTGAGAAAAACGTTCATCCAGGCAATAGCCTTCATCTTGGTCGGCAGTCGCTTGAACGGGGCCACGTTCGTAGCGTTTTGTGTCACGCCGGCCCTGAGAATTGCGGCCACAGCCTGACTCTTGCCGAGGCCTGGGCGGCTGCAGAGGCCAAAGCCAGGTGCCTTGGCGAAAACGCCGGCCATCAGGCACTGGAGAGATCTCCTTGGTATTGCGCTGAGGACCTCTTGGGGAATCTTCTCAAGCGCGGCCTGGGTCTCGTCAGCACCCATTCCAATTCCCTTGAGCCAACCGACGACAACATGGTCGATATCGGGGTCGTTCGAGAACTGCCGGCTGGCCTGATGTTCTTCAATCCATGCGTCGTAGCAGGGGCCGCAGATGGGCTGGTCCTGCCCGGGGTTCACGTCGGTCGTCCTGAAGAATTCTGGACGGAAGGGATGGACGTAGCGGGTTTTAGAGGTCTGGCCGCAGGTCTGGCAGATCAGGTCATGCTCAAGGAGGGGGCTTCTGACATAAGGGACGAGCAAGCTAGCTCCTCAACAGATCAATGATGTTGTTACCTGTCGGGGCAGAGGCCACGTAGGCCTTCTGCCTCTCGCGAGCCGCCTGGGCGTCGGTCTCGGACTTGGATTTCGGCTTCGACCCGGGTTTCCGGTGGAGCTTCGCCAACTTGGCCCTGGCGATGTCGCCACACTTGCCGAGCCCTTCGGGGGCCATCGTGATGTAGTGCCGGAGGAACGCGATGAATTTGGTAGTGTTGGTTCCGCTGTAGAATGGGTCCTGAGGGATAATCTCGAACAGTGCCTGGAAGTCCAATACTGCTCGAGGCCGTTCTAGGTGTTTCATGATCCCGGCAACAAGATTGACCGCGTCCTGTCCCTTCACGGCCTCGAAGATTGGGTCGACCTCAGCGACCTGCGTATTCCAGGCATCGAGGATCTTCTGAGCTGGATCCGGGATCCGGCTTCCTTCAGCTTCACTCGTAGGCGGGGTGGATATCGATGAAGCTGGGACAGAGTCATCATCCCAATCAATGTCGTCGAAAGTCGATTCGCGGCCAGAGGAGGGGCTCCGTGGGCACTCCAGACTGTCACATGGGTGGCCGCCAGGGACGGTGTCAGGGGTGGGACCAAGACCATACTCAGAGGGGCTCCCAGGGGCACCTCTGGAGGTGTAACCGGGACCAGAATCCTTTTGTAGCCCGGGCCCCTCACCGGAGGGGTAACCAGGGACAGTCCCAGTCTCTTGACCAGTATCTTCTATTCCCCGGTCACCCACACCGGAGGTGGACCCAGACGGGACCAGACTAGGCCCCTGGCCATTGTTCTGTTCTGGGGAATGTTTCTGTGGAAGGTACAGAGACTGGTCCTGGTTCTTGTTTCGGTTACGGTTGGCTGAACCGTTTCCGGAACCGTCTCGGGAACCATTCCCGTAACCATTCCCTCGCGGGCAGGCAGTGATGAAGCTCTCAAGGAATGAGTCACCCCGGCCCCTCGCGTGGGCCTCGAATTCCACCCAGATACGTTCCTTCAATTGGCATGGGGCGATTTCAGACCACGACGTCTCCCACCCAGCGATGACGTTTGGGTTAGCCGGCGGATTATCGGCGAGAGACCGACGGACATAGATGAGCCGCGCCTTCGGATCCATGAGCACAAGCCCGGCCTCTACCAATTCATATAGGGTGGCTTTGGTCGGGTCCAGATCCCAGTCCAGAATCTCGGCCACGGCCATGGGGCCGGCGATCACGACACCGGGGAGGATGGTCGCTTGCTGGCCTGCAAGGAGCCAGATGTAGAGGTATCGGCTATTGGGTACTGTCGGGGGCAGGTTGGCGAAGGCCGGATCGGACCAGATCTGGGTGTTGACCCGATGGTATCGACCATAGAAGTTTTTCGGCTCAGCCATTGTTATCTGCCTCTACCAATGACAGGGAATGGCTTGGTGCAACTGCCTTTGAGGCCGGGACGAGGATGGAAGCCACCGGTTGATCTTTCGTGCTGACTTCGACGACTCCGTTCGCGACAGCTGCCGGGGTTGCGCTACCGTCACCCCAGAGGTGGGTGATTTCCCGGCCGGAGATGTAGTCGGCGAAGTCCTCGGGTTTGATCAGGATCTTGTGCCCAACCCGGTATGCGCGGAGGCGTTTCCGTTTGATTTCCTCGCGGATGGTCTTCACGGAGCACAGCGCCAAAATGGCTGCGGCCTTCATTGTCATGAGAGGCAGGTCACCGGTGGTTGCTTTGATGTGGTTGGTCATGCTCTCCTCGTGGGGGTGGAGAGCAATGCGCTCTCCCTATAGGGGTGGAAAGTTCCAGTTCTGTAAAGTTGCCGGTAGCACAGGGCACTGTCTTCCACTTGTCGTCACCAATGTGGAACGGTGCAGGTTGCCCTGCCGGGCTAGTGCGTATTGCGAACGAGGGCGTGGTCGGTCGCCGGATCAAATGCAGGGGGCGCTGACCGCCACCTGCACCTGATTCGGCAAGATCACGAACGCTTGGGAGCGATGTCGATGAGAGGCAGCGGCACGCCGACAGCAGCCGAGGTCCGGTCCACGAGGGCATCCCGGTCGAGGATTCCGTCGAGGAGGCCCTGGCAAGCGTTGCAGAACAACCACCGACGTCCCGCTGGGGTTATCAGGACTTCGGTCCTGAACATGGCTGCACTTGCCCCATGGCTCTGGCGCACGTTGACTAGGTAACCCGCGTCAACGTATTTCTCCACCGGCTGGTTCCGGGTCGCGTCCTCAGTGGAGAGAACGCCTTGTTGCTGGAGGAACACATATAACCGTAGTCTCCCAGTTCCCAGGAGAATGGCTGTCTCGTCGACGCGAAGGTCCCCCGCTTGGTATTTCATATCCCGGCGGGCATAGACGTTTGGAATCAGCCGTCGGCTGATCTCGCTCAGGTCGGTGGACAGGATCGCAAGTCGCTGGATGACAGATTTCAACAGGTCTTTGTAATCGAGGCCCATTCGGCATTGGACCTGTTGATCTTCGGCTGGGGTCTGACGGGTCGGGACGTTCACGCTGCCTGGGGCCTCTGCTGCGTCGTGGGTGACCCCCTGGGGATTGTCTATGGTGTCGATGACGCCCGGGATCACCTTCCCGGCGAAAATGAAGCTGAGGAGACCACGGAACGGGCCAGTCTGCTTGTTGGCCGTGTGGATAAGGTTACCGAGGATCATCGAGTGCTCCCTTGGTCGGCGTCGCTGAGCTCATGGCGGGAGTCATCGACGGGTCGCTCTGCCCAGCCCGAGACGGCGGGGTCGTCAACTTCCAGCGCTGCAACTCGATTGCCCTGGTAGTTCGGGAGGTCCGAGGTCTTGTCGCCCAGAACATCCGGGTAGAGCGGGACAGCCCTATTTTGGACGTAGGCCTCAAGGTCCGCGGATTTGACGAAGATCCGATGCCCGATGCGGTACGCCGGGAGGAATCCCAGAGCGATGGCCTTGCGGAGGGTCCGAACACAGCAAGGGATCAGGTCGGCAGCTGCCCGGATGGCGAGGTCGTCAGGCTGAGTAGGGGGTGAGGGTGAAGTAGTCATGGTGACCTCCAGGGGAAGGACGGAACTGTGCTTCCTCTGTAGGGCATGAAATTCAGCTTTGTGTACAAACAATCATGTCGGTGGCAACGAGGGCCAGCGAGTTCAACTTCATGTCTGGTGTTGGGGCAGGCCCAAGCTTCGAGCTAGAGAAGTCGCATCAATCATGAACTCCGACCGTGCCGCGCCCATCAGTCAATGATGGTCATTACCAAATGGGGTCGCCCCCCTGGGGCAGCTAGGCCCGAACCGGTGAGCATAGAGTTGCAACAAGGGTTTCAGCTTGTCGAGTGCATGGATGGGTCGACGACCGTCGTTATGGTGCCGCGGATCGGCCTTGGGATCGGCCGTGGGAGATCGATAGGCGGCGTGTCGACCATCACGGTGATTGACGAAACCATCTTGTCCTTGATGGCTTGCACATTGACCGGCGGGACTGGGGCTGTCACCCGTGGATCTTCCTGCTTGGCGAGCTCATCCAGGCGGGACAGCGGCTGGTTCGGGCCGTTGAACCGGTAACTACCAATCTCCGCCGGAGCCTCCTGGGCGGTCAGCAACAGCTTGGTTCGTTTGCTGAACAGAGCCTTTTCACATCCCCGGGTAATCCCGGGGGCCACGATGTCCAGCGGGGTATCGACGACCAGGGCCTGCCCCTTGGGCGCGGCCTGGGCCTTGACGGACTCAGGGTTCAGGGCATCCCACACGGCTTCGACGGCATTTGGGATGACAGCCTCGGGCGGGATCTCATCCAGCCCGTCCACCGGGGCGGCCACGGGCGTCCATAGCGGCTCATGCTGGTCGTCGTCGGTCTCGACTGGGGCAGCGGACCACGTCGATTGGTCGACGAAGCCCCGGTTCTCTCCTCTAATAGTGGACTGAGCGGCGTTGACCTGGTCCATGCCCATGGCGTATTTGGTCTCGGCGAGCTTTCGTCTGGACTTGAGCGTCTCAACCATTCGTTCCAGGGACTCGTCCAGTGCCTTCAGCTCCAGATCTTTCTGGCCAATCAGCGAAGTGAACTCCCACCTTCCCAGGGCCTTGAGATTCGTGGCGGAAAGCTTGCTGATGGGCGTGTCCTGGATGATGTCGGCGGCGACGACGGTCCACATGACCATGAATGCAGCCTTGAGCGCACGGACCTTGGCCAACAAGCCCTTAACTCGCGCAGTGAACAGCAGGCATTTGATGTGAGCGGCGTTGATCTGGTCCAGCACTTGCTCCTCGGTCCGAGACAACGCTGCGAGGTAGCTGGTGCCGTTGCCGTTGTCGACGGCGTCCGCACGGTGAACGTGGCCGATCTGCCTGGTCTCGTTCTGCAGGACGTCGAAGTAGTCCTGGAAGGGCATGTCCCGAAACGTCATCAGGGTGTCCAGGCCACGCATGTGGTCGAGAATCGGGTGGTCGGCCAGGGCGTGGTCGGGGCGGAGGGCCCGGAGCGCGTTGGCCCCTGGGCGAACGATGGTGGCAGGGGGCGTCATGGCAAGAACTCCTCATGCGTGGGCGGCAGGGTCAGGGGTGAGGTTCAAATCGGGCAAATTCGCTCTTCGCATGGATGATAGATGTCGTTGGAAAATTTGGTCTACAAGCACTCGCCAATTTTTTCGTTCGTGACCTGCCTCCCTGCCATGCCGGGCTCGAACTAAATGTCGTCGCGCATCCCGGCGATCTCCTTGTCATGGACGGATGATAGACATACGTGCCCAGACAAGCGCGGCACCCGGAGGGGCCGAGGTCAGCCGGTAGTGGATCGACTTGAGGAACTCCCGAGTCTCCAGGAATTCCTCGGATTTCAGAATTCTGAGGTCTTGGACCGGATTGCAGAGGTCAAGGGGATGATCGAGGCGACGCCCGACACCTCGGTGCAGGCAGGGCTGGACAAGGACTTTCTGGCGAACCTGGAGGAAGCCGAATCTGAGATGTGCGGGTGCATGGGCCTGGACCAGCATGGCCCGGTCTGGGCGAAGACGGTGCGGGAACGGAAGGCCAAGATCCCTGGGGCTAAGGCTAAGCTCGGTCGAAAATATCCTCGACAAACGTATGCAGGTTTTCGCCATCGACGACTACCTGAACAGGTGGGACGCCCCATGACTATGAAATTCTGCGTCATTCACCAGACCGTCACCACGCTGGAAGCTGTGGTCGCCCGTGTCAAGGACGTCAACGTCCAGGTCAGCTCGACCTCCGCCACCCTTGGCGTGGCGGACGTGGATGACGCCGCGAAGGGCATCGATGTCCTGGGTCTCCAGGCCGATGGCCTCGCTGACCCGCAAGGCCGGCAGCATAGATCAGGGCGAAGAACACGCTGTACTTGGCCACGAGGAAGGACTTGAGCACCCGGTCCACCTCGCCCTTGGTGAGGGTCACCGGCAACGGGGCGTCCTTCTTAGGCATGGAGATGAAGGCCACCTTGTCGGGCTGGCCCAGGGTTTTCCGGAACAGGAAGGGCAGGGCCGAATAGTGGCAGCGAAGCCGCTCTGGCCCGATGGGTTGGCCCTGGAGATGCTCCACCCACCGGCGAATCTCCTCGTGGGATGCCTGGTCGGCCGTCTTTCCGGCCATCTCCTGAAAGCGGCGGATGGACGCCAGGTATTGCTGGATGGTTCCCTTGGCCCGGTTCGCCATCCTAAGATCAGACTCGAGTCGCGCCAAAGCAGAGCTGTGGCTCATGCAGTACCTCCTTGGTTATGGGGCCGGTGCGACAACACCGCCATAACCAAGGAGCCTACTTTCATCTAGATCCGCTAGCAAATTCCGAATCGTTCAGGCTGCCGGCGCGATCCTTCTCCGGCTGCGAACGCAGCCTTCGTTCAACATACAAATGCATTTTACGATTTTTCTTCTTATGATTTTCCGGAGAGAAGAATTTCGGTTATGATTTCACAACCAAACCCCATCAGGAGATGATTGTGCGACTGCCCCTGTTTGCTATGACTTTGTTTTTGTCTGTAAATCTGTTTGCCCAGGTCGATCCTGATCTTGAACGAGCTCACCAGTACTACGCATCAAAACCCACAGCCGTAATACGGAACGATTATGTAAAGTATTCCAAACAGTGGCTATCACTTTTAAGACAGCAACGTGCATTAAAATACGAACGCGATCACGAAACACTTCGTGCAGATATTCCAGAAAAACAACGAAAAATCGAAGAACTTGCACAACAAATCTTTTTCCTTGCCAAGACATATAGAGCCGTATCTTATGTCGCCGATATATACATCCGAGACGAAGAAAAAGACCTGGCGATTAAAGGCCATTTCACAGCGTTAAAAGAAGTTTGGTAGTTAAAACATTTTAGAATTTTGCCTCTTCGCTGAATCCTGTGGGTGAACCAGGGTTATAATCAGGGCCTTCGGCCTGGTCAATCAGTCGTCTCTGGATCCACCCGCTGGGTTTAGTCTTCCACGCCCAGGCCGAACCAGGGGCAGGCCTCCTCCGTCCAGGACAGCTCAATCGTGTGTTTCCGGTACGGGTGCCTGAAATGAGCGTCGTTCGCTGAAATCCGATTTTCGGCGCACTTGAGCGCACACGGCTCAACCAAACTCGGCCAAATTTGGGCCCCATTCAGCCCGAAGTCGCTGCCGGCGGATAGTTCCAGGGCATCCACCTGGCGGGCCCCCGGTCGACCTCCTCGGCGTGCTTCACCAGCTCGAGCAGGTACTCGAACGGCTCCACCCCGTTCAGTTCCGCCGAGTGGATCAGGCTCATGAAGGTATCCCCGGCCCGGGCTCCCGTGGCCTCCGTGATCCGCAGGCCGGTGGCATAGATCAGGGTGAAAAACATGCGGTTCTTGGCGGTCGTGAACCCGTCCAGGAGTCGTTGGATCTCAGCCCGGCCCAGGATTGAGGGCAGGTGCGTCTTCGCCTTGGGGATGGTGATCAAGGCGACCTTCTCCGGCTGGCCCAGGGTCCGTCCATAGACAAATTTCAGCGCTGAGTAGTGCTGGCCAAGTCGGGAGGCCCCGATGGCTTGGCTACGGAGGTGGTCCACCCAGCGGCGGATGGACTCCTGGCTGGCATCGGCCAGTTCCTGGCCCAGGAACTCCTCGAATCGCCGGATCGAGGCGACGTAGAGCTGGGTGGTGCCGGTGGCGCGGTTCGCCATCCGGAGGTCGCCGGCGAACCGGGACAGGGATACACTGACTGCCATTGCAGT
>Ga0316217_10005344_pt1 | contig 13367 bp, 9 predicted proteins | sample 1anoAmetaG_FD_203633 | JGI IMG/M metagenome (GOLD analysis project Ga0316217, IMG submission 203633) | Freshwater microbial communities from Trout Bog Lake, Wisconsin, USA - 1anoA | ecosystem: Environmental > Aquatic > Freshwater > Lake > Hypolimnion/Profundal zone | place: USA: Wisconsin...
CATAACGCACATTGGCCGTGGCGGACGATTCGATCTTGCCGCTATCCCAGGTCAGCGCGGTACCGGCATTCAAATCCGGCACGGTCGGCGCGACGAGCACCTGGTAGGCCTGCTGGCTCAGGCCGCGCTCCTTTTCGGCCGTGGCCAGCAGTCCCCAGCTTAAGCGCGGCCGGGGCACATCAATCCCCAGCGGGTCAACCAGGGACTCGCAGCGCAAGGTTTCCGGCTGAAGCAGGGCCGCGGCCCGCGTCACGGAAACCACCATCAGGCAGCAGACCGCGACCACCGCCATCCATAGCTTGGTTGTCATATTTTCCTCGTACCGCAGGGGCGCCATGCCTGCCGGATTTTCCGCCGGATACGACGCCAAGGCCACGCAGTGGAGTTTACCCGCAGGCACCGGAATCGCCAAATAATACGAATTATCGGTCGCACCCTTGGCAGGCGCAACGTGCCTCCGTTATCATTCCCGCATCGTAACCATCCATAATGGGAACCCGCTTAACAGGAGCACCGGCCATGGGTATTTTCGACAAACTTTCCCACGAATTTATCGACATTGTTCAATGGACCGAACCCGCCCAGAACGACATCCTGGCCTATCGCTTCCCGCGCTACCAGAACGAAATCAAGATGGGCGCCCAGCTCACCGTGCGCGAAGGCCAGACGGCGGTCTTTGTGAACGAGGGCAAGATCGCCGACGTATTCAAACCCGGCATGTACACCCTGCAAACCCAGAACATGCCCATCCTCGCCACGCTCAAGGGCTGGAAGTACGGCTTTAACTCCCCCTTCCAGGCCGAAGTGTATTTTATTTCCATGCGCCAATGGACCGACCAGAAATGGGGCACGCAGAATCCCATCATGCTGCGCGATGCGGAGTTTGGCCCGGTGCGGATCCGGGCGTTCGGCACCTACGCCTTCCACGTGGACGATCCGGCCACCTTCCTCCGGCAACTGGTCGCCACCGATCCATCCTTTGAAGCCTATGAAATCTCCAGCCAGTTGCGCAACACCATCGTGGCGCGCTTTACCGATGTCATTGGGCAAAGCAAGATTCCCGTGCTGGACCTGGCTGGGAATTATGACAAGATTTCCAAGGCGGCTCTGGAAACCATCAAGCCGGACCTGGCCGGATTGGGCCTGGCCCTGAACCTGTTCTATGTCGAAAATATCTCGCTGCCGCCGGAAGTGGAACAGGCGATCGACAAGCGCACCCAGATGGGCGTGCTGGGCAACCTGGACCAGTACACCAAGTTCCAAACCGCCACCGCCATCGGCGATGCGGCCAAGAACACCTCCGGCGTGGCCGGCATTGGCGCGGGCCTGGGCGCCGGCATGGCGATGGCCAACCAGATGGCCGGGGCTCTTAATACCGGTGGTGCGGCTGCCGCGGTGCCGCCGCCGCTGCCGTCCAACGGGGGCTTTTTCATCGCCCTCAATGGCCAGCAGGCCGGCCCGCTGGATTTGAACACCCTGGCCGCCCGCGCCCGGGATGGTTCGCTTAACGCCCAAACCCTGGTATGGAAGCCCGGCATGGCCGGCTGGTCGGCCGCCGGCACGGTGACTGAACTTCAGCCGATCCTGGCCACCGTGCCGCCACCATTACCCAAGTAACGGGATAGAGCCTATGTCAGCAATACCACCGCCCATAACACCCCCGCCCCCAACCGCCAAACCGCCCGTACTCAGCAAGGCGCCGGCGGCCGACCGGCAATTCCCCTGCAAAAAATGCGGGGCCAAGGTCAATTTCGACCCCACGCAGCGGGCCTTGTCCTGCCCCTACTGCGGTCATGTCGAAAAAATCGAGCCCGCTGCCCATCAGACAGTCGAAGCGCACGATTTTGCGGCCGCCCTGGCCAAACAGACCGACCAGACACAGACCATCGAAGGCCGGGCTTCGCAGGTCCGCTGCGCGGGCTGCGGCGCGATCGTGCTGCTGGAAGACAAGGTGGCCACGGACAAGTGCCCGTTCTGCGGCAACGCCCTGGAAAACAAGCCGGAAACCAGCCAGGGCATGATTCGCCCGGAATGCCTGCTGCCCTTCGCCATTGATGCGCGCAAGGCGATTGCGGCGTTTAATGACTGGATCACCTCCCGCTGGTTTGCGCCCAATGATCTCAAGCGGCTGGCCAACCTGGGGCAGCTTTCGGGCGTGTATGTGCCCTTCTGGACCTACGACTCGATGACCTATACCGCCTACACCGGCGAGCGCGGCGACGATTACTGGGAAACCGAGTACTACACCGAAACCGACGCCCAGGGCAAGACCGAAAGCAAGAGCCGCCAGGTGCGCAAGACCCGCTGGTCCTGGGTCTCGGGCGAAGTCGATCACTTCTTTGACGACATTCTGGTTTGCGCCTCCAAGTCGCTGCCGGTGGAATACGTCAACAAACTTGAACCGTGGGATCTTAAGGATCTCGAACCATTCAACGAGGGCTACCTGGCGGGCTTCAAGACCGAACGGTATGCCGTGGGCCTGGCCGATGGTTTTGTCACCGCCCGCAGTATCATGGATACCCAGATCCGCCAGCTTTGCGAGCGCGACATTGGTGGCGACCACCAGCGCCTGAGCTCCGTTAAAACCCAGCATGTGGGCGTCACATTCAAACATCTGCTGCTGCCGATCTGGCTGGCGGTTTATCGCTACAATAATCAGACGTACCGTATCCTGGTCAACGCGCGCACCGGCGAAGTGACCGGCACGCGGCCGTACAGCGCCCTGAAGATCGCCGCGCTGGTGCTGGCCATCCTGCTGGCCCTGGCCATCATCGCCCTGATCTTCGCCGCCAATTCCCACAACCATGTCCCCATGCAATGAGGTGACGCCATGAGCGCCGCAACGACTCCCATCACCCTGCACCTGCGCAAGGCCGAGGCCCTGGAAATAACCTGGGCCGATCAGCACCACACGGTGTTGCCGTTGCGTTTCCTGCGTAAGATGTGCCCGTGCGCCGGCTGCCAGGGCGAGCGCGACCTGCTGGGCCGCACGCGCCTGCCGCTGGTGCGCACGACCTACGACGGCCCGATCACCGCCACCCGTGCCGAGTTGGTGGGCAACTATGCCGTGCGCCTGGTCTTTTCCGACGGCCACGACTCTGGACTATACACATTTAAGTATCTTATTAAGTTAGATGAACTCTGGCAGCGCGAGAATCCCCCGCCACCGCAAACCTGATTACACCACGGCTTACACCAGGGCGCGGAAATGTCCATGGGAGGCCATGCCATGCGTTACGATCACCTGCAAACCGGCAAGATCAATCTGTTCATTCTGGTTCCCACGGCGATCCTGCTGGGCGCCGCGTGGCAGGCCCGCGCCAATCCCCAAGCCGTCGAGGTGCTGCTGGCCATTACGCTGGTGCTCCTGTTTACCGCAGCAGCTTTCCAGTCGCTGCTGATACGGGACGAAGGTGACAACCTGGTCATCCGCTATGGCCCGCTGCCGCTGTTTTTCAAACGCTTCCCGTACGCGCAGATGACGGCGGTAGAATCCAGTCGGTCGAGCTTCCTCGATGGCTGGGGCATTCACTACCGCCCGGGCCAAGGCTGGATTTACAACCTCTGGGGCTTTGATTGCGTGCAGATTCAGATGGGCCGAAAGACGGTGCGGCTGGGCACCGATGACGTGGCGGGGCTGGTGGGGTTTCTGCGAACGAAGATCGTCGACCGGTAAAACGGCCGGGCACTAAAGCGAAAGCCCCCGGCACCTGCGGTGCCGGGGGCTTCTTTTGGGCTGTCATCGCACGCGGTCAATTTACTTGACGGCATCCTTCAACGCCTTGAGGGCGCGAACCTTGATGACCTTGCGGGCCGGCTTGGCCTTGAACATCTGTTCCTGCTTGGTGAAGGGGTTGATCCCCTTGTGGGCCGGCACGGCGGGCTTCTGGACCGTTACGATCTTGAGCAGACCCGGGAGCACGAAGATGCCGGGGCCTTTCTTGCCCACGTTCTTCTTGGCCAGATCGCCCAGCGCCTCGACGACGCCCGCCACCTGCTTGCGCGAGAGTTCCGTGGTCCCGGCGATGCTGGTGATGATCTCGGTCTTGGTGAGTTGTTTGGCCGCCATAAGAATCCTTTCAAAAAAAATAGAGGTAAGAAAATTCCGTTCCTGCGGCGTATTATGCCGTATTATCGGCCGTTTGCAACTATTTTTCGCGATATTCCATACGTTGCGTGCCCCAGGGGTGGATTGGGGCCCGGGGCGCCGCCGTGATCCACCGGTTCAGGAAGTGCCTGTTTACAGGGGCCGGACCAGACTATTGACCCATGCGAAGGCCGCGGTTGGAGTTGCATACGCGTGTCCATGGACGCCATTCTGGAGTGGCGGGGACACGCGAACATGTCCAGCGGCCCCCCCGCCCCGCTGGACATGGCACCCAACCGCCCCCCCCACCCCGTCAATCGAAAATCGTCAATCGAAAAACGAAAATTCTCCCGCCCCACCCTCCCGGTTACAATGCCCGACTATGGGTACCCCGACCATCGCCCTGCAACTTTTCTTCCTGGAGTTTGAGAATCCGCTCTGGCTGATGCTCCTGGCCCTCCTTGCGCCAATTGTTTACTTCTGGCAGACCAGCAAAATTCCTGCCAGTTTTCTGCGCCGCGCGGTGTCCCTGGCCTTGCGCGTGGCCCTGATGCTGGCCCTGATCTTTTCGCTCTGCGGCACGCGCCTGGTCTGGATGAACCGCGGCGTCTGCGTGCTGTTCCTGCTGGACCAGAGCCAAAGCGTCGGGGCCGAGGCCCGCGCCGCCGTCCGCCAGAAGATGACCCAGGCCATCGAAAAGATGACCCCGGACGACCAGTTCGCCGTCATCGAATTCGGCGGCGATGCCGTCTTGGCCAGCCTGCCGGGCACCAAGGGGCCCACGCCCCCGGCAGTCAAGGTCAACAACGTCGGCCAGACCGACATCGCCCGCGCCATCCGCCTGGCCCTGGCCAGCTTTCCGGCCGACCGCCAGAAGCGCATCCTGCTGTTTTCCGATGGCAACCAGAACGCGGGCAATGCCCTGCGCGAAGCCCACCTGGCCGCCGCCAACGGCGTGGACATTACCACCCTGCTGCCGGTGGATCAGCGCAGCGGCCACGAACTGATGGTCGAACAGGTGATCGCCCCGCCGCGGGTGCAGAAGGAAGCCCACTTTGCGGTGCGGGCTATTATCACCTCGGATATCCCACAGAAGGTCAAGGTGTTTTTAAGCCGCGACGGCAACCTGCTGTCCACCCAGGAGGATGTGCAGCTTAAGGCGGGCGTGAACGTGCTGGATATGGATGACAGCCTGGCCCACGGCGGCATGCACCAGTATTCCATCAGCGTGGTGCCCAACGACCCAACCGGCGATACGTTCACCGAAAACAATCGCGGCGATGCCTTTACGTTTGTGGAGGCCCCGGGCAAGGTGCTGCTGGTCCATGGCAAGACCGACGACAACGCGCATGACTACCTGAGCGATGCGCTGCTGCAAGCCAGGATCGAGGTCGAAACCGGCGGGGCCGAAAAGCTGCCCACCGACCTGCGGGGCATGATGCAGTATGACTGCATCATCCTGGACAATGTCACCGCCAGCTACCTGACCAGCGCCACCATGGCCCAGTTGGCCCAGTGGGTGCGCGATATCGGCGGCGGGTTGGTGCTCATCGGCGGCGATGACAGCTTCGGGCCCGGCGGCTACAAAGATACGCCACTGGAAGATATCAGCCCCGTGGATATGGATGTTAAACGCAAACGCCACATGGCCTCGCTGGCGCTGGCGGTGATGGTGGATAAATCCGGGTCCATGAGTGCACCGGCCGGCGGCGGGCCGGGCGTCACCAAGATGATGCTGGCCAACCAGGGGGCAGTCGAAACGCTTAAGCTGCTCGATGCCACCGACCAGGCCAACGTGGGGGAAACCGATACGGCCGTCAAATGGATGGGCCCCGGCAATGGGGTCATCGCCATGACTCCCGCCAACAAGCGGGCGACCATGGCCAACACGCTCAGCGTCGAGGCCGGCGGCGGCGGCATTTTCTGCATGACGGCCCTGTATCACGCCTACAAGGCGGTGACGGCGAGCAACGTCGATGCCATGTCGCGCCATGTGATTTTGTTTGCCGACGTGGCCGATTCCGAGCAGCAGGAAGATTGCGTGGAAATGGCGGCCCGTTATTACGCCATGCGCCCGTCGGTCACCACCACCGTAATTGGCCTGGGGACCAAGAGCGACTCGGATTATGATTTTCAGGAGCGCCTGGCCAAGGCCGGCCATGGGCGGCATTACGTTACCAACAACGCCCTGGACCTGCCGCGCTTCTTTGCCAAGGATGCGTTCATTGCCAGTCGCAACGCGTTTGTCGAAAGGAAGGCCGGGTTCCCGATTGTGCTGCGCCAATCGCCGCTGCTCGAAGGGCTGCGCGATACCGGCGTGCCCAAGCTCTATGGTTATGTGGGCACCACGCTCAAGACGCGGGCCACACTGGCCGCCTACGGCCTGGAGGTGGACGACCCGGTGCTGGCCCACTGGTCGGTGGGCCTGGGCAAAACGGTCGCGTTCACCAGCGATGCGACCAACCACTGGTCCAAGGATTGGGTTTCGTGGGAGGGCTTTGCCAAGTTCTGGACGCAAACAGTGCGCTGGGCCAGCCGCAGCCCGCAAAGCTCGCAGCTTACGACCACCACCACTATTGAAGGCGGCGGCGGCCGCGTGGTAGTGCAGGCCATGGATCACGACGGCAAGCCAATCAACGATCTGCAACTGAGTGCCAAGATCGCCCAGCCGGATGCCACTGACAGCACGGCAGGCCTGGAGCAGACCGCACCGGGCCGGTATGAAGCGACGTTTGCGGTGGGGCAAAAAGGCACCTATGTGGTCAACGTCATTGACCGCGTCGGCGGCGGACCGGTGGATGTCGGCGGGGCCGTGCTCAGCTACCCGGCGGAATTCCGCGACCTGCACCCGAACGTCTCGCTGATGAAGAAGATGAGCGAAATCACCGGGGGTGAAAACCTGGCGGACCTGGACACCATTTTTACGCCGCGGAAGGATCCCGTCGCCGCCCATATTGACCTGTGGGAGTTTTTACTGCTCTTTGCCGCCGGCGGCCTGCTATGCGATATCGCCTGGCGGCGGCTGAATGTCAGCGATTGGGTACGGGCCCGACCGGAGACGCGACTGGCGCCGACGGGCAGTTCGCTGGGCGCGTTTAAAGTGGTTAAGACTGGCACACGCGAGGTGGAATCCCAGCGGCAGGCGCTTAAGCAGCGTGCCGCGACCGATGCGCAGGTTTCCGAGGCACCCAACCAAAGCGCCCCCGAACCGACCCCGCTGGCCGGTGGGGAACTGGCCGGATTAGAGGCGCCGTCCACTGGCGCCACTCCTGCACCCACCACCGAACCTGCCACGGAAGGCGGCTACACCAATCGCCTGCTCTCGGCCAAGCGCCGCGCTGCCGAGCAGATCAAGGAACAGGAAAGGAAGGCCTGATGCGCTACAATCGTTTAGTCACACTTATCGCTTGTGCCTTGGCGGGGCCGGTCTTGGCCGCGTCCCCTATTATCGATGTCAAACCGGGAACGCCGGTGCCCGATCTGCTCGCCGGGCGCGATGCGGCGCGGCAGTTGCGCGCCGCGGGCGAACATGGCCCGATCGTGGTGCGTCTGGCCGATGGCGCCTATGGGCTGCCGCAGCCGGTGGTTTTTGAACCGCAGGATGGCAATGTGAGCTATGAAGCGGCGCCCGGGGCGCACCCCGTGCTGGTGGGCGGAAGGAAGATCGCCGGCTTTAAGGCCGGGGCCGATGGCATCTGGACCACGCAGGTTCCCGGGGTACATGAAGGCCAGTGGTACTTTGAGGCGCTATGGGTCAACGGGAACCGGGCCACGCGGGCGCGGACGCCCAACGACGGCTTCATCCAGGGCATCGATCAGCCGGCCAAGCCGGTCGCCGGGATCCCGTTCGATGGCGACGCGGGGCATACGCTGTTAATGGTGCCGCCCAACGATGCGGCAGCGCTGCGCGGGCTCAGCCCGGCGGAACTGCACGATGTTAACGTGGTGGCCTACCACACGTGGGATGTCAATCGCCACCGCGTGGCCGGCGTGCGGCCCGAAGATGGCACGCTGCAATTTACCGGCGGCGGGGCGTACCCGTTCTTCAAACCCGAGCCGAGCCAGCGGGTGCATTTTGAAAATTTCCGCGGCGCCCTGGATGCGCCGGGCGAGTGGTTCCTGGACCGCAACGGGACGCTTTCGTATATCCCCCGCCCGGGCGAGACCCCGGAGGCCGCGGAAGTATGGGCGCCCGTGGCGCCGCGCTGGCTGGTGTTCCGCGGAGACCCAGCCAAGCAGGAACTGGTCAAGGACCTCCACTTCCGCGGGCTGGCATTTCGTTTCCAAAGCTACGAACTACCGGAAAAAGGCGCCTGCTTTGGCCAGGCCGAACGGGATGCCGGCGCTGCCATCGAGGCGGACGGGGCCGACGGGGTGAGCTTCGAAAACTGCGAATTTGCCCACACACTGACCAACGCCGCGTGGTTTCGCCGGGGCTGCCATAACGTGACCCTGCGGCACTGCTGGCTCCACGACCTGGGTGCTGGGGGCGTCAAGATTGGCGAACCGACCGTCTCGGACGCTGGGCCGCAGCAGTCCGACCACGTGACGCTGGAGGACTGCATCATCCACGGTGGCGGGCGTTATTTTATTGGCGCCATCGGCGCGACGATCTTTCATGCCCATGATTGCACAATCCGGCATTGCGATATCGCCGATTTCTTTTACACCGCGGTGAGCATTGGCTGGACCTGGGGCTACCACCCCACGGCCTGCGCCAACAACATCGTCGAAGATTGCCACCTCCATCATCTGGGATGGGGCATCCTGAGTGACATGGGGGCGGTCTATACCCTGGGCCCGCTGCCGGGCACGGTGATCCGCGGATGCAACATCCACGACATCGCCGCGGCAACCTATGGCGGCTGGGGCATGTACAACGACGAAGGCAGCACCGGCGTGCTATGGGAAAACAACCTCGTCCACCACACGCAGGATGCCGGCTACCACATGCACTATGGCCGGGGCGACATTGTGCGGAACAACATCTTCGCCGACTGCGCGAATGATGCCCATATCCGCCACAGCCGGCCCGAGGAATATTTCGCCTTCGCCTTCGAGCACAATATCGTGCTGCTGGGCACGGCCCGACTCTTCGGTCAGGCCAACGGCAACTGGCAGGATGGGCGCGTGGATCTGCACGACAATATCTACTGGAAACCCGGCGGCGTAATCAAGAACTTTGCCGGCAAGTCCTGGAGCCAATGGCAGGCCATGGGCTGCGATACCAACTCGCTGGTGGCTGATCCGCTGTTTGTAAATCCAGCCGCCGGCGATTGGACGCTGCGGCCCGAATCGCCGGCGCTCCAACGCGGCTTTGTGCCCTTCAACTGGCGCCAGGCGGGCGTGAGTGGCGACGAAGCATGGCGGAAATTGGCCGCCGAAGAGTATCCACCGATGAAGTTCCAGGTCCCACCCGCGGATCTGCCGCTGACGCTCCACGAGGGTTTTGAAACCACGCCCCTGGGCGGCAAGCCCGCCCACGTCTGGCAGGGAGTCAAAGATCCATCCACCATCGTCGTCGTAGCCGAGCACCCCGCCGCGGGGCAGCGCTGTTTGCAACTGACCGACGGCCCGGAGATTCAACCCGGCTGGGATCCGCATTTCTTTTATTCCCCCCACCACGACCACGGCACCACGCACTTCGCCTTCGACGTGCGCTTGGAGCCGGACTACCAGTTGTGGGTGGAATGGCGTGACGATGCGTCGCCCTATCATACGGGTCCAGCGCTGCACTTGGAGCATGGCGTGCTGACTGCGGGAGACCGCAAAGTCGGCACCATACCGCCCCAGACCTGGGCCCATGTGGAAATGAGCGCCAAGTTGGGGCCGGCCAGCGATGGGACGTTCGCGGTTACGCTGACGGTTCCCGGCACACCGCCGCAACATGTGGAGGGTCTGAAGTTCGGGACCCCCGAGTTCCAGACCCTGGACTGGCTGGGCTTCATCAGCCCGGGCAACGTCAAATGCCGGTGCTGGCTGGACAATATCGATATCGAGAACACGGAAATCACGCAATCAAAGTAACCAGCGGGAGGCGTGTCCGTTTCTCCCGGCCATTACCTGACTGGCCCCACGAGCGACGAGCGCCCAAAGGAATGAACCACAGAGGCACAGAGACCCAGAGAATTTCACAGAGAGTGTTTCATTTGGGAATCCGAACCCGCGGCAGGTCCAGGGTGCCGCTCCAATCCATGTACGGATGGTCCCCCGGCACATGCGGAATCGTCAGCCGGCCGGATAGCCAATAGGTCTTGCCATCTTGGGGAATGACCCACGACATCTGCGGGCCCATATCCACGATCACCCTGTTCCTTGGAAAACATTGCAGCCCCGGAAAGCTGACCTGAAACTTGATGGTGCCGCCAAAGGGCAGTAACGTCGGCTTCCATAGCGGGGACATCCCACTATATATCTCCCCAGCAATCGGCAATTCTTTGCCGCTATCGTCGGTCACACGCACCCCCAGCCGCTCAGAATCGTAGCGAATGGATTGCTGCCCCAGCGCGTCGTGCACGTTTTGCAACTCCAGAAAAACCCGGCAAAACAGCCTATCGGGCGTGGCCGGCGGCAATACCACCAGCCTTCCGCGCAACCCGTTCACCGGAGCCGACCAGGCCGCCTCATCCCCGGCAATTGGAGAACTCGGCCCGCACCCGGGCAGGCCAGCGCACACCAGAATCAAAAATGCGCTGACAATTTGCATGATCCCATAGTATTTCATTATTATGAGCATCATCTAATCTTACCGGAGCCGCACCAATTTCACGAGTAGCTCGGACGCGTCGCGCTGCGGGGCTAACCCCCGCACCTGAGTTGCTACTAACAACTATCAACCAACCACTAACCCGTCGTCCTTTGTCATCTCCCCCGGCCTTCCCAATGCCGTTCAATTTCCTCCAGGCTCTTGCCTTTGGTCTCCGGCACGTAGCGCATCACCACCAGCAGGACCAGGCAGAAAAAGGCATAGACGTAAAATGGGAAGGCGTGGTGCAGTTGGGCGACCAACCAGGAGTCTTTGGCGTCCATCATGGGGAAGGTTTGGGTGACGGCGTAATCGGCCACCCACAGGCAGAACGTAGCCAGGCCCAGGGCGCGGCCGCGCACGGCGGTCGGGTAGATTTCCGACAGCATAACCCACACCACGGGGCCCACTGAAAGGCCGAAGCAGGCGATGTACAGGATGATAAAGGCGAGCATCCAGCCGCTGGCGGCCGTCGGGTCGTTGAGCAACTGGGCCATCAGGCCCATGGCTAGAAGGCTGACAAACATGCCCAGCGTGCCCAGGATCATCAGCGGCTTGCGGCCCCATTTGTCCACGGTGGCGATGGCGATGATGGTAAAAAGCACACCGGAGCCGCCGATGATGGCCTGGGCCAGCATGCCGGCATCCACGCCGGTGGATGCGCTCATATTGTTGAAGATAGTGGTTCCGAAATACATAAATACATTTATTCCAGTGACCTGCTGGAGAATCGCCAAGGCGATGCCGAGGAGCAGCGGGGTGCGCATGTTCGCCGAGAAGACCTCTGCCCAGGTGCCGTTTTCCTCGGCCAATGCAGCCTTGATACTGGCGGCCTCTGCCGTGGCAAAATGGGGACCGGCGACTTTCGTCAGAATCTTCAGCGCTTCGTCTTCGCGCTTCTTTTCGATCAACCACCGCGGACTTTCCGGCATAAAAAGCCGCAAGATCACAAAGAAAAATGACGGCACGATGCCCATGGCGAACATCCAGCGCCAGCCAGAGTGAATCTGCCATGACTCGGCGGGCGATAGAATCATCGCCACCGGCGTCCCTTCCTCGGCCGGATTGGCCTGTATTTTCTTCCAGTCAATATTGGGCAGGGCGCCGGAAGCAATCGTGGCCTGGGATTGGTGATCCGTGACCTTGCTGAGGGTTGCCAGTGCCAGCGGCGAGGGTTTGAGTTTCCTGGACTGGCCATCCTTTCCGATCTCCGTTCTCTGAAGGCCGAGCAGGCATTGGGTTTTTTCGGTGACGCCTTCGGCGGAACCCAAGGCAAAGCTCAAGACGCCTTGCTCCGGCGCCAGCAGGGTGATCGATGGATAGTTCTGGGCTTTGGCCTGGCGGTCCAAGGTGGCCACCAGGGCGGGAGAAGGCTGGGGAACTCCCGCAAATCCCGGTCCGACCTTGGCGATTCCGTAATTGACGAAATAGACCACGGCCAAGCCGCAGACGATGGCAATCTGGTTGACGGCAACCATGCGGCCACGGACATGCTTGGGCGTGATCTCCGCAATGTACATGGGCGTGGAGATCGAAGCGATGCCGATGCCGATGCCGCCAAAGAACCGGAACGCGATGAATGTCCAGATGTCATTCGGGACGGCGGTGCCGATGGCCACGATCAAAAAGATCAGTGAGTCCAGAAGCATGGCCATCTTGCGTCCGAACCGGTCGGACAAAGGCCCGACGAGCAGCACGCCGACCGCGCAGCCAATGAGCACGCATCCGGACGCCCAACCTTTCATCAGATCGGTCAGGTGAAACTTCATGGCGAGCGGTTCAATCGCGCCGGAAATCACTCCGGTGTCGTAGCCGAACAAAAATCCGGCGAGCGTGGCCACAAGGCAGATGGGAAGCAGGTAGGCAACATTGGTGCGGGCCAGTGGGCCCGACGAGGAACTGCTTAGGACTCGGGCTGCCATGGGAACTCCTACAGATTGGCTCTACACACATTGGCTAAACGCCGGGCCCCGAGGGCCCGCGCTAAATGCCGCTTTCCTCAGCCGTCATTTTCCGCTGTCTTTTATCGCCTTAAACATCGCCAGAATGTTGTCGATCGGCGTGTTGCCTTGTACGTTGTGGATGGTATTGAAGACGAAGCCGCCGTCCTTATTGAAGGTTTCGATGCGCTGGCGCACTTGCTTGTAGACCTCATCGGGGGTGCCGAAGGGGAGCGTCTTTTGTGTATCGACGCCGCCGCCCCAGAAGGTGATATCCTTGCCGAACTCGCGTTTGAGGCCGTCGGCCTCCATGCCCGCCGCCGAGCACTGCACGGGGTTTAGCACATCGAAGCCAGCTTCGATCAGGTCCGGGATGAGTTTCTGAATGCCGCCGCAGGAATGGATGAACACCTTCCACTGGCTCTTGGCGTGGATCAGGTCATTGATTTTCTTGTGGAAGGGTTTAAACAGCGTGCGGTAGGCCTCCAGCGAAATAAACAGGCCGCGCTGCGTGCCAAAGTCGGTGCCGGTGGTCAGGGCCACATCCACGCGGTCGCCAAAGATGCCGATGAGCGTTTCGAGATTGGCCAGGGCA
>Ga0316217_10005345_pt1 | contig 13366 bp, 18 predicted proteins | sample 1anoAmetaG_FD_203633 | JGI IMG/M metagenome (GOLD analysis project Ga0316217, IMG submission 203633) | Freshwater microbial communities from Trout Bog Lake, Wisconsin, USA - 1anoA | ecosystem: Environmental > Aquatic > Freshwater > Lake > Hypolimnion/Profundal zone | place: USA: Wisconsin...
CCGAGTAGCCCCCCCATCCCCTACCTGAAAGCAGACCTCCTCCTCAGGGCGCTACCGGCTTGGATCAGTTTAACTGGCCAGACCCGGATCAATTTATCTGGCCGCCATAGATCCCGGTTCACCTTCTTTCGCGGGTTCACCGTTCTGGGCCTCCTGGGCTTCCTTTCCCGGTTCCAAGCTGATGAAGGCCGGTTGCTCATCCAGGAAGTCGCTCCAGGTCAAGAACTTAGAGTCCGGGATGATGACCGATTTTTGGAGGTTGAAGCAGAAGGAGTTGGCGGAGAAGAGCATCCTGCCATTGGTGCCCACGATGTAATGGAACTTCCGGTCGTTCACATCCAGGCAGGCTCCCTGGAGGACGTAGCGGCTGGAATCCTCGCTGCAACATTCCAGCGCCTCTTTCAACGCCTGGCCAAACTGCGGCTCCAACTGCGTTCCGGGCTGCCTGGTGGTTGGAGAGGGTGGGTAATCCTGAACCGCGAAGGTGCCAATGGTCTGCTCCACCCGGTTGCCAGCGATGTTGTAGCGGATCTTCACCTTGTCCTTGGCCTCCGGAACGATGCCAATCTCCTCCTTGGGAGATGAGCTTTTGGTGGCCTTGGTGAGCTGATCCACGGGGACCAGAACTTCAGTCTGATCTCCGTGCTGCTGGCCTTTGGCAGTGTAGGTGACGAAGGAATCCAGGTCGGTGGCGTGGAGGGTAACGATGCCTTCCTGATTGCGGTTGATGCGGACGGTTTGGAGCACGGGCAAAGTTCTGGACTTGCCGATGACCTTGGTAAGGCCGGGCAGAGCTTCTTTCAACTCGGAGACGGCCAGGGTGATTTCTTGGGTTTGAGCGTTCATGTATGGATATTTCCTTTCGTGGTTGTTGATGGTTGATGAAGTTAGTGGATTGGGGAAATTGCAAGGCCAGCCACACTACTGGGGCGTGGCTGGCGGTCTGGATAAGGGCGTCACTGATTGTCAATTCGCCCAGGAATATGCTGGCGTCGAAAAAGCCGATTGGGGTAAAACTCAAGACGACATGAAGACATCGACCGAGCTTGAACAACAAGCGGCTCTCCAGGTGGCAAGCCTCATGGCTGCCGCAGCTCGCACGGCTCCTAAAACCCGTGGCATCGACAACATCCGGGTGGTGGCGATTGACGACGTGGCCTCCAAGCAAAGGCTCGCCAGCAAGATGAGGGAGTTGGCGCGATCGGAGAACCGCCCCTCCTTTGAACGAGACGCCAACTGCGTGGATCTCTCTTCTGCCGTGCTGGTTATCGGCGTTGAATCCAATCCTGCTGGCCTAAACTGTGGTTTCTGCGGTCATGGAACCTGCACCGAGATTGAGAAGACGAACGGAGTCTGCACATTCAACTCCATCGACCTTGGCATCGCCGCCAGTTCTGCCGCCAGTGTTGCGGCTGATTCACGAGTTGATACTCGGCTGATGTTTTCGGTTGGACGAGCTGGCTTGGCGACGGACTTGTTTGGCAACAAGGTCAAATTGGCCCTGGGCATACCTTTGAGCATCACTGGGAAGAGCCCGTTCTTCGACCGGAAATCTTGAGGCGCTGGGCTCAATCGGTTGAAATGGTGAAATGGAAAGGCCAGCCACACCACCCGGCATGACTGGCCTCGTTTCAAGAGCGTGCCAATTGGCACGGTTTTGGAATCCACGAAGGAAAAGCGAACCAAATTGGTGCGCTTTTCGTAATCGCCAGGAGTTTCAATCACGACTCGTCCGATCCGTCCGAGTCCGCTGCCTTGTATTTGAGCTGGGAGATGACGCATTCATGGATCTCGATGTCCTTCCGCACGCCCAGGAACACGGGTTGGTAAAGGGCGTTGCTCTCCCGGAAGGCGTAGAGGAATTTCACCTCGACCACCTGTCCCACCTCTGGCACCTGGAAGTTGACTGGGATGGTAACGTTGCCTACAGGGTTCCAGCCCTGACCATTGAGCAACCGGAGTTCCACGCTCCTTTTCTCGTTAATTCTGGAAACCACCGCTGAGCAAGTGGCGTAGAACTTGTGCTTGAGCTGATTGCCGCCGCTGTTTGGTCTGCCTGGGGTATATGCGGCATCGAGACGTTTGAAGACCACACCCTCCCTCTTCTCGGTTTTCAGGCGTTGGAACAACCGCTCTTTGCTTTCCTGGCCAATGGCGGTTTCGACGATGCGGAGGTGGCGGAGCCCGGGATGATTGAAGAACCGCATCAGCCCCACCAACCGCTGCTGATAGGGTTCCGTGCGCAGGTCCTGGCCATCGTGTTCAAGGAGGTCAAAGGCGCAGAACAGGTCGCCCAAGCACTCGCCATCAAGGACGAAATTGCCTGGGACCGACCTGACGGAGCCAAAGATGGTCTCCGGCAACCCAATAACCAGGCCCTTGCGGTTGATGCCATGGATTTCAGCGCGGTCCTTCCTGATGAGCATTCTACGGCCATCAAACTTCTCCTGGGCGCAATACTCCGAGTCGTTGATGAACCGGTTGACCTCGCTCTCGTCGATGGGGTTAAGGAGTTGGGGGAGGATGCCGGTGACGCGATCTTCCTTGGCCGTGTGCTGGTAAGGTGTGCCGTCTGGACCCTCGGTGTAACCTTTGGTCTTTTTTTCGTGGACCAGTTTCATGAAGATCCTGGTGGCGGTATTGAGATCTACCGGCCCAGGGGTTTTGGTGCCGGTGGTCAACGTCGAACCTCGGCGGCCAAAGGCGAAGGTGACCAGAAAGCCATTGTCCTGTGGTTCAATGCTGGCCTGGTAAACCTTGTCCGAACTGCCCTCGCGGTAGTAGAGGGTGATGTGCTGGGTTGTGGGTGGGGTGATGGTTGCTGTCATTTTGCTGATTTTTCCTTTCTTGAATTGAGGTGGTTGTTGTCAGTGAATGGGACGGCCAAAGGAGTCATACCAACGGCCGGTATCGATAAGGCAGCACGGTTCATCGGGGAACCTGCGTTTGACCTCCTTCTGGTATTTCAGGGCTTGGGCCTTATTCTCGAATCCCTTATCGAGGAACCCATCCTTCCTGGCTTTATCTGGTGGCAGGATTCGCCACCGAAAGTAATTGCGATAGCGGATGGGGCCGCCCTGGTGCTGGAGACGCTCGAAGGTGCTTACTGGGATGGTTGCGTTCAATTTGCTTTTCCTTTCTTGGTTGATGATGATTCGGAGCTGAAAGTCATGCTGACGACCTGGCTGTGGTGGGTGTGCACCTCGCCAGGGCAACGACTATGCGTTCGTCGGTGGAGCACCCGACCAATATGTGATTGAAAGCTGGATAGGCGCACCCTCACGTTCAGTGCCGGGGACCGACGAGTGGACCTTCACCAGGTCGGTAAGGGAATTTTGCACGCACTTCCTGAAGCGATAGGCACACGGGTTCGACCAAGCGAGCCGGACCCCAGTGCATCATAAACGTCCGTCAGAGCAATAAGTTCAAACCGAAACTTAACTCCTGGCAGCATCGGCCTCGAAGGTTGTTGCGTTTCGCCTTGTGGGTTTTGGCTTGCTTCAGAACGCCCATGGACCCTACGCTTCCTCTCTGTCAAATGGAAAGACGTGAATAGTCAGTCGCTTTCCGTTGATCTTGATTTTATTGAATGATAGCGAGCCTCCGAATGAAGCGTGTATTCCTGCCCACCTGTATCGCGTTGTATAATCTGTGTTGCCTTCCGACTTCCGCAGGGACGTTGAGCTTGGACAAGCCAGAATTGGTTCGGGAAGTTCTGGACGGCAAACGAAGCGAAGCGCGGGTATCGTGGTGGGGGTTCGATGCAAAAGACTCCACCGAATACCTACAAAACGCCATTAACTCGAAGGCCAGGAAATTGATCATCGACCGACAGGCATCGGCTTGGGTTGCACGTCCGCTGGCCGGTGTGAACAATCAGGAGATTGTATTTGAAGCGGGGACGGAGCTGGTCGCGTTGAAAGGTGCCTTCCACGAGGGTGGGGACTGTCTTCTTACGTTTCAGCGATGCACAAATGTCATCATTCGCGGCAATAAGCATGATGGCGGCAAATCAGCCCGTATCCGCATGCATAAAGAAGATTACCAATCGGGGGCCTATGAAAGCTCGGAATGGCGGCATGGCTTAAATTTTGTGGGATGCCAGAACGTGCTGATTCAAGACCTCACCATTGAAAAGACGGGCGGCGATGGCATTTATCTAGGGGCGACATCGGACAAACACCCCAACCGAGATGTAGTGATCCGACGGGTTGATTGTAACGACAACCATCGTCAGGGAATCAGCGTCATCAGTGTGGAACAACTCTTGATTGTAGATTGTCTATTACGCAACACCGACGGCACGGCTCCAAGGGCGGGCATTGATTTTGAGCCGAACTGTCCTGATGACTCACTGATTAACTGCGTTGTGCGCCATTGCATATCCGAAAACAATGCCGGAACAGGTTATCAAATCTGTTCACAATCTATGAGCAGCCATTCCAAGCCCATTTCGATTTACTTGGAAAATTGTGTTTCTCGCAGTAACAAACAGCATGCCGTTCACCTCTGCAGTGCTCCGAAGGATCCCCCTGGAGGACTATTGCGTATCACTCATCTGGTTTCTGAAAACGATGGCATGGCGGGACTGGCTGTGCAGTTCAATCCCTACAATGCGGTGCGGATTGAAATGAAGGATACGGTCATTCGTGACAGTGCTCGGTTGGATAAATTCTTTTACCCGATTTACTTGCAGGGGGGCGATTCGGGCTTAGCAGGAAATATTCACTTCAAGAATGTAACGATCAAAGATGACCTTGATCGTTCGTTTATCAGAATCAGAAATCGAAAAGGAGACAAACTCAAAGACGTTGACGGAAAAATCATCCTTGAGCGCAACGGACGAAAAGATACCATTACTATTGACGATGCCTTGCTGGAAAAGATCAGTCAGGCTCAGTAGGCACTTTGATGGCATCATCGTTGGTTAAGGCGGCTTTCCGTTCATTGGCGGCGGTATGAACATCCTCGACATTCCAGACGAGCGCCATTTTGTTCCGCCAGAATCGTTCCATGATTTGTTCCGCTCGATTGGGATCTTTAAGCGCGGGTTTCAGCGCCTTGACCATTGCCTTGATGATGATTTTATCCATAAGCGATTCACCATCTGTTGATCACGCACAATTCCCCATCGAGTGGGCTGATTTCGAGGCGTTCTTTTTCAACGCCCTCAGTGTCGTAATCAATGACCGTGACGTTGATGTTGGGCGGCAGGTTTACGATCTCGTGGACCACGCCGCCCTCCATGACCACGAAGATCTCGATTGGCTGTGGTGGCTTTTGGTTTACGGCGGACGTATTGGCTGGAAGTTGTTCAGGTGTGGTTTCGGGGTATTCGATGGTGATGTTCATGGTTGTGGTGGTTGAAATGGAAAGAGCCGGACCCGTTGAAGGAATCCGGCTCTCGTGGTTGTTCCTGACCATAGGCAAGGGATGCCCACCTGGTGTTCTTCAGATGGCGAAAATGTCTAGTGGATTAGTCAGCGTTCCTGGCGGCTGAAAGAGTATTGGAATCTGGCCTCGGCGGTAAATGAGCTGACAGGGCTGCAGGCGTGTCGTCGATTCACCCTCTTGGTCGGAAGAAAACGCCAGATTCGATGGTTGGCACAATCCCTGCTCCGTTCGAGTTTCACGATGATCTACCATTCGATAGGTTGCCGAAGTGATCTGCCACATGGATTACATATGCCTGCGACCGCGCTAATCCACCAGGTTCTTGTTTTGCTCTCCCTTTCGGTGTTGCTAACCGCATGCCAAGAACCCCGCCAAGTCTCAAGTGGCCAGGGATTTCCATCAGGAACGGGTCATGCTTTCATCTACGCCCAAGCCGAAGGCCGGGTGGAAAAACTCCTGGTTGTTCCTGGCCAGATGGTGAAGCCTGGAGATGCCCTGCTCGAACTGAAGCCGCCCCGAAACCAACCAGTCAACACTCGACGTTCTGGGGGGAGCAGGGAGACTGACTTTGCCCATCTGATCTCCCAACTCCGAAGGAGCATGGTGGGCGCACCTGGGCAAGATGAAGTCATCGACGTTTACTTGATGGCCTTGGACGTGATCGCCCATAACCTCGCAAATATCAACACCACGGCATTTAAGCGTCTTCAGGTTGACTTCCAGGAGATCCCAGGGCAAACAGACCAGGAGCTAGGTTTGGTCCAGATGGGTGGTGCACAGTTGGTTGGTCCGTTGAAGAAAGGCCACGGCGCAAAAGCGATTTGCACCACGAGGATCTTCACAGCGGGCATGCTCAGGCAAACCGGACAGCCCCTCGATGTAGCTATCCACGGCGAGGGTTTCTTTGAGGTGTTTTTGGCCGATGGCACAACTGCCTACACACGGGATGGCACTTTTCGCAGAGCGGCAGATGGCCGGGTTACGACGGCGGACGGCCTTCCGCTTGGCTCCGGCTTCCAAGCGATCCCGTCCGGAACGACCTCCGTAGCCATAAATCGTGATGGGGCAGTCGTCTATTCTACCAGCTCTGGCGCAACCTCGTTCCAAATCCAGCTTCGCACGTTCTCGAACCTGGCCGGGTTGGAGGCGATAGGGCGTAATCTATATCGAGAAACGGCGGCCTCGGGCTCTACCGAGTTCGGCATGCCTGGTCGAGATGGATGCGGCGAGTTGGTTCAAGGATTCCTGGAACGGTCCAATGTCGATGTGACGGAGCAGTTACAAGAGCTTGTCCGCCTCCAAAATGCCTACGATGTCTATTCCACGATAGCGGAGACGGAACGTAAGCTGAGCCTTCAACTCACCAAGACGTTACAGGCAAACAGCGTGATGCATCAATGAAGACAATTCGTGGCCAGGAATGATCCATTGAATTCAGCGCCTGACGGCCTTTGAGTCCTTCGCGGCAAGTGGGTTTTGACAGTCACGATGTCGCCGTGAAAGTGAAAGAGCCGGACCCCAATGAAGGAATCCGGCTCTGGTTGTTGGTTGGTTGGTGTTGATCAGTAGTTGATGCAGTGGTCCTCGGCGGTTTCTCCCTGGAACTTGGCGATACCCTTGAAGCCCATATTCGGTTCCTCGTAATCCAGGATCATCACCAGGCTCGGCCACTGCTTTGCCACACGCACGAGGAATTCAATCGGCGGTGACCAGGCTGTCTGGAAGTCGTAGGCCAGCGGATCTTCCCAGTCGTCTATAATTGACGTTTCGAAGGCTCCATGAGTGCAACCCCAGTTCTCCCTCTCCCAGTTTGCACCGGCACTGTCATAACCAGCCGTGAGCACTTCTGGAGGTATGGGCACCAGATTGTGGAAGTTCAGCAGGTTGGGTTGGTCGCCTTCTCCTTCTCGATGTCTGGGCCAAGGTGAATTTCCAACCGCCTGCTTCCTGAAGGCGGCAACATCCTCTTCAGGACCCCGGACTGTCAGTTTATTGAGGCACCAGTTTGGCATGCTTTCCTTTCATGATTCGGTTGAGGATGAACCCAATAGCGGCAAGGTCGGGTCTGTAAATGACGCCATCGGGCAGTTCGGAAGGGCCGCACCAAAGGAAGTCTGGGGGCGGCTTTGTTCGCCAGACCAATCCTTCCTGGGCAGCTTGTTGGGGCAGGAACTTCGTTGAGAAGTCCAGCAATTGATTTGAGTCAGGCAAGCCAACCCAAACGTGAATCTCCGGCAGCATTCCCAGCTTCAACGCGGCTTGGGATTCCTCTCTCCACGGTGACCATTCATAGGTAAAGTGGGTCGGGCTTTTGCCGTCATCTTCTCCGGGAGGCACGATTGGCCAGAACATGCTGCCTGCTTGGATGAGGGGACGGTAACCATGCTCGATCAAGAACCCCATCAGCGCCAGGGACCAGTAGAGGCAAGAACCGCCTTGCCCCTGCTGATCCCAATAGCACGAATGGTATCTGGCGCTGGTCTGTTGGTAGATTTCGAACTTGGATGGCCATTTTCTGTGGTTGTTCATGTGGCGATCAACCTCACGCCCATCGTTGGCATTCAGTTCGGTAGTCGCACGAACAGCACTGGATACCTGGAGACGGCACCCAATCTTCCCGTGCCACACCCTCCTGATACGAGTCCATCACCCGGAACAGCCTGACTTGCTGGAGATCGGACATGGGCTCCAGGGAGGTGATGATGATCTTCGGGACCTTGGTTTTGACCAGGTGATGCAGTTCCCGGGCTGATTCTGACTTTCCAGTGGCCTCTCGATACAACACGGAATAGCACGACAACTGGATCTCGTTTTGGTGAATGGCGTCTTCAGGACTTGGGGTTTTACCCGCAGTCTTGAAGTCCACAATTCGACCGCCAGCACGAACCAGATCCAGGATTCCGATTAACGTTGGCAGTCCGTGCTTCGACAGGTCGGTTTCCATGGGCACCTCAACGGCTTCCGGAATGTCGTTGGCCTTGATGGGGGTCTCGGTGAAGTAGGTCTCCAGCAACGCCCAAGCCCCAGTTTTCTCTCCTGGCTCATCGTCCTCCCAGTTGATTGCGGCCGGTTGATCTGTCCACGCCTTCTCGAACAGCCCTTTGAATTGCTCGACCTGGAATGGCTGCCTCTTCCACCGTCCCATGTTCCACGCCTTCAAGACCAGATGAACGACTGAACCGACGTGAAGGGAGGGAGTTGGCGGTTTGACGATCTCCTGCACGTAACGGAAGAAGAATTTTAACCGGCAGCCAAGGAAGCAGTTCAACCGAGATGCCGAGACTGTTTTCCTCAGGGTCTCGATGGGGTTTGCCTTCGGAGTTGGTTGTGCAGGCGAGAGAACCTGCACACGATCAACCGGGGTAATCGTGGCAATCATCGAGCACCTGCCCTTTGAAACCTGCCGCGTCCGTTTCCTCTGCTCTGACCGGTTTTCTCAAGCAACTCTTCGATGAGCCCTGACGCCTCCAGTTTGTTGAGCGCCTTGACCCCTTTGCCAAACCGATCCTGCGCCAATGCCTCGATCTCGCTTTTGTCCAGGTTTGCTTCTTGGACGATCTTGGTGATGAGGGCCTGCTGTTTGAGGGAGCAGTTCCAGTTACCGTTGTCGCTGTTTTGGGAATTGCCGTTGCTGCCGTTGCCATTGCCTTGACCGTGAACGTTGTGCCTGCCGTTGCCATTGCCGTTCGTGGGCAGGAATCCAACTTCCTTGATGCTGTTGTCGACGCCCTGTTGGAGGAGTTGATAGAGGCGGGAGGATTCGGCTTGAACTTGCGCCAGGTCCGCGATCTCCGTCCTGAGGGTGATGGCGAACTGGTGGGATGAATAGCCGGGCAAACCCAGCTTCTTGGAATAATTGCATTCGAGTGTGATCATGATGTTTTCCTTTGGTTGATGTTGATGGTTAATGACTTGTGAAAATGAGTTCGTCCTGCTCCCGTGAACTTGGTGGCGTCCTGAACCTCCAAAGGCCGCTATCGTTTATAGTGGCCTCGGAGCCGCCCCGGGGGCACCTTTACGCAATATGACTATCGAAGAGATTAGGTGCTCGAAGTGCGCCGCTAAAATGGTCCAAGGCTTCGTGCCGTATCATATGAAACAGTTGGCGCTGGTTCCGGGCTGGTATGCGGGTCAGCCCAAAAAGTCCTTTTGGACCCGAACAAAAGCCCCAATCGAAGAAGGCATTCCCATTGGAGCCTTCCGGTGTGAAAAATGCGGCTTCCTGGAGTTGTACGCAGACCAGAGGTTCGCAGCCGAGTGAGAAATGAAAAGGGGGCTCAACCCGTGAAGATTGAGCCCCCGTGATTGTGGTTATGTGGTGCGGTTATTTCGTCTGGTATTTCGCGGCACCCTCCCCCAACCGCATCGATTCCTGTTGCGCCTGAGCCTGTTGCCAACCAGTGGTCTCCTTCAACCCAGCCTCAACCAGATTATTGGCGAGCTGGGTCATGGGGATCTTCCGGGCTTTGGCTTCGTGGTAGAGGGCGCAGACGAGGAAACGAGAGAGGGGAGGGGTGTAGTGCTTTCTGGGCATGGGGTCCTCCGGGTTGATCTCATGAATCGATCCTTGGGGATGGATTCAAATGATTATACCGCCAATACCGTAATCCACGCCCCTGGGGATAGCCTCACTCAACCATTCGGTAGACGGCCATCGCTCAACGCAACATTAGTTATTCAGAAGGCGGATCGCCTATTGCCTTTTTCGATCAATCCGCATCCACCTGCGCACGCTCCAACGGCGATTGACACGGGTGAGGCAGCCCACACCACAAAAGATCGCCACGGGCGCATAGATTATAGTCGCCCAGATGGCTTTGGTCGCCTTTGGGGGCGGGGGTTGAACTGGGACTCCGAACCCGGACTTGGTTTCTGGCTCGCCATAAGGCGCACCATAGTAACCCAAGCTCGCCAGATACTCGCGGCCCAGGTCATGTTGCTGCAGGCGCTCGTGATAATCCTCGTCCGCGCGGGCAGCTGCGTCCGAAGCTGCGACGAGCGTGGCCGCCACGCCCAAGTTATGAGCGGCGGCACCCCTAATTGCTGCGCTGATCGCAGTCTTTCGGTCCTGCTGATAATCGTCGGCCACGCGGTCAGCCCATGTGTTGGGCTCGATTGAGGGCATCTGGGCGGATTTGTACTTTGACAAGTTAACACCAAAAACGCCCCATAACGCAATTACTACCAGTAATCCCAGCATTGACAACCATTTGAGCACGCATTTTATAGCCGGCCGTCGAGCCATTGCTAATGTCATCTGCGCTTGAAAGTCTGGCAGAGACGATACGTTAACCCAATCTTCCTCTCCGTCGAGCTGTATCTGAGTAGTGGTCGTGATGCAGCCAGACGCAAGGAGATGTTTGATACCTTCTGTAGTGGTCGGGCCTATCGTCTTCCCTTTGTCACGGTAATACCATTGCACTGGAGTAACCGATTGAAAGCCGGTAAGTTCGGCTGCACCTTGGAACTCCTGGAGCGCATACGCCTTAGCCCAGTCCTTCATTCCCTCATGAAAAACGTAGGTGCCGTTGATGATGGCACCAGACGCTATGAGGTTTCTGATCTCCTCGGTTGTGATTGGTCCGCAGGTGTTGTCACCAACTATGTAATACCAACCTACGCTCGCGCTAATCGTCGTCGTTTGAAAGGCAGAAATAGCGGGCTGAGAAGTGCCAGATGAACTCGGGAGAAGGTCCTTTACGTCAGACGAGTGCGCGGGAAATATTGATTGCAACTCAGGGATGAGCAGGAGCTCAACCCAATTGTCCTGGCCTTCGTGCCATGCAAGAGCCGATGGCGGGATCTTCCCCTGCTCAATAGCTTGCTTCAATTCGTCCAGGTCGAATGGACCTTTAGGCTGACCATTAACCATCACAACTATCTTCATCACCAAGCCTTTTTCCTTTCTTTGCCCTATCCATAAGCTGCGATGGGTTAACGAATATCCCGGTTTACAAATTCGGTCAACTTAAAAATCCCATATGTGGGATAGCGTCCCCACCAAAATCCAGGCGTGGCTCAACGCTTGGCAAAACAACTTGGCACCTTCCTGCGCAAGAGGCGGGGCTCCCTCACGTATCAGCAGTTTTCCCGCAAGCTAGGAATAAGCGACTCAACCCTTCAGCGGATGGAAGTGGGCCAGCAGAACGTAACCCTGAAGACCCTTGAGCAGATTTGTGACCGGCTGAAGTGCGACGTGGGGGATTTGTTCCAGGAAGATTAGCCTAATACTTGGATTGGCTTGGTTTATGCTTCCACCCGCACCTACGTCCCATGGGTTACTGCGCTCAAAGCAGGCATAGAGCAATCAAGGCACCATGAAGCCAGCGAAGCGTTTCCAGTTTTTCCCAGGTTGCATTCCGGGGACACTTTGACGCATAATCGGCCCATGCGGAGTAGTGTCTGCTCAACCCAGAACGATCCCAATTGCGGACGTCACTTGGTCGGTGGTCAGATTAGGGTCTTTTCCGCGCCAGATCCTCTTCACATTGATCACCGGATCCACCGTGACCATTCACCGGTTGAGTTAACCCCGAGGAGAACCCGGTGAAAACACGATTGCACCTCCTGTTGATCTGCTTCGTAGCCTTTGCCGTGGCCGCTGAAATCAGGACATGGACCTTCCGTGAAGATGGTAATTTCAAGGTCCTCTCCGGCACCGGTGGGAAGCTAAGCTTTAGGAAGAATGGACGGATTGACGCTGACTTTATCCAGTCCGATCTGACGAACGTGTTCCTGAAGCTCAAGGACGGTCGAGATGGGTCCGTGCCGCTTACCAACCTCTCGGACGATGACCGCGCTTACGTGGATAAGGTCAAGGACTTGCCAATTGATCTGGATAAACTCAACCGAGAGGCGGAAGCACGAAAGATGTTGAACCGAATGCGGGCGAACGCCCAGGCGGCGGAAACTGCAAGAAAGGAGGCGGAGGCCACTGGCGCATACCAGACGAAGCAAGCGGTCCAGAGGCAGAACTCAGCGCAGGAGGCCGCGAGATTGGCGAAGTTCCAGCCCCTGCTCGATGGACGACCGGAACCGATGACCTACGACTATTTCATCGCTCGCAAGACCATCGAGCAAGTGGTGACCGGCCGGAGCCCCATCTACGCCCCCTACGCACAGCAGATTCTGATGTGGTCCGACGAGATCACGAGGGCGCGGCTCAATGGCAACAAACCCCTCGTGTCAGGCAATGCCGAACTCATTAGGCACAACCTTCAGTTGTTGCTCGATGACGACATAATCCGGTGAGCGAAACAGGTTATGGCGGATGATCCCACTGGGCCAGCTAAACAACCTGGCATTCATGTTGTCCCCACCCCCTACAAGTGCCGCCCCATAGTCCCAACCCAGCACAAGCCAGGCAGGACTATAGGGCGACAGGTGCAGGGGGTGGGGAATTGGTTTGGGTGGTCGCCGGTTAGAGGTGGCGACGTTCCTCTCGACATGCAAACTTCTCTCTGGTGGTGTTGAGGCTATCCATCCAACCAGGTCGATGTTGAATTTCAGCCAGAATCTCAGCGCCCATGAACTCAACTATGGATTTGGCCAGGCGATCTTTCTGGTGCCTAATCATCGAAGGGTCCAAGTGCCGTTTTCGTGCAAGTTTGGCCAGCGGTTCTCCTTCCACGATGAACTGGATGATGGCGATTTCCTTTCCTGACAACCCGGCCATGAACGATTCCCAGTCCATCTTCCTGGCTGCTTTGGTTGCTGGGTCCTCTTCATCACGGCTCAAAACATCGTGAAGAAGGAGGGGTTCGCCGAGGTCATCATCACTGGCGGTCGGGGCGGCCTCATCCAGCGAGGTCAATCTGGTGGTGCCGTTGATTTGGGTGCCGGAACCGTAAACATCGACAGTGCTAGAACCAGTGGACCGTCTGCCGCATCTCAACTTCTGGATCGCTATGGCGGCCAGATAAATTGATCCGGGTCTGGCCAGTTAAACTGATCCAAGCCGGTAGCGCCCTGA
>Ga0316217_10005347_pt1 | contig 13363 bp, 25 predicted proteins | sample 1anoAmetaG_FD_203633 | JGI IMG/M metagenome (GOLD analysis project Ga0316217, IMG submission 203633) | Freshwater microbial communities from Trout Bog Lake, Wisconsin, USA - 1anoA | ecosystem: Environmental > Aquatic > Freshwater > Lake > Hypolimnion/Profundal zone | place: USA: Wisconsin...
CCCCTCCGACATCAAATACCCCCCCTTTACAAAAACCACAAAGGGGACATTCTCACGTTGCTAAAAAGGGGACATTCTCACGTTGCGCTAACATGGCTTCAGATCTCATGATTAAAATGAGATATGAGTTTCGCCTTCTCAACTTCAGGCGTATTAATACGTCCGGCCTTTTGAAGCCACGCGGCGACATCGGCCCAATTCCAAAGCGGACTTTCCGACGTGAAGCGCGCAACGGGAGGCGGAAACGCTGATCCCCTTTGCCCGCTGGCGTAAAGCGAGATCGCGGCGCGCGTCATGCCTGAACGCGTGGCGATATCGGAGAGCGAGACAAGCGGCTCCGGCTCAATTCTGATTACGCGGGCGCCGACCTTGGTAACCTGTTCAATGGCCGTCGAAACGGCATGTTCGAGGGTTGCAGACGGACGGGCAAAATCAAGAATAATAACGCCGCGCTGAAAAGAAATCGTCGCATCGTCACAGCCTATATCATAAAAGCGCGCCTCAAAATCTTCCGCCGTCGGGTCTAATCCGTCGGCAATGATAGAAAACTCATGAATTGGCATTGTTAGCATCCCTTTCATGCGGACACCGCGCAAGAGCGCGAAGAATTTGCCTTGCGTGGGTTTCAAGATCGCGCGGCGTTCCATTCACGCCGATTTGACATCCGTCCCTATCGGCATGGGCGCAAAACAGCCGACCCCGATGTCCCATTTTACGCAAAGTCCACCCCTGCACTTCGGCCTGACGCACCGCATCTTCAACCGATTTATGAGGATGACGGGGACGAACCAAGCGCATGACCTCCTTAGATTAGATGTTAACATTTGTCAACAATAAATTACGGTAGCGCCTTGGTCGCCAGCCACGACGCGGGGGATGGGTTTTTTGCCCTGCTCATAACAGGTTATCATGCGGCGGCTTAATCCGAGGGCGCGAACGGCACTGTCGAGCCAACGCCTTTTAATACATCTACGACTTACGCGGTCGAGAAATAAAATATTTTGCAAATCCATAGTAGCCTCCCTCAATCGCGTGTAATTCGTGTTCTATGTCCTCTAACTGACCCAATTTACTAACCCAAATCCCTGTTTTTAATTGCCTAGCAGCATGCGTTACGACACCCTTCAAACAATAAATGGCAATTTTTTCAATTCCATCTTCAACTTCTGCGTCCGCACAAGGTTGGTAACCAAGGGTAGCAAACGCTGCAAAAAAGGCTTGGGGAGTATCATTATAAGGGATTTTTGGAGGCCAAAAGTTTGAGTAATCCGGCCACCACCACCGATATACATCACCAGCGGCATAGGCTATGCAATTATAGGTTGCATCTTTTGGACTGGTTACTTTATGGTTCTTTTTTGATATTTTAGGAAAAGCATCGCATTTCTTTATATAACGTCTTGCCTGAGGCATTTCATTGACTCAAATAACCACGCCGTCTGCCCCAATCCAACCAATGATCTGACATTTTACGAAAATTCCCCATATCCTCTTTCGAAACCGGGTCTTCTCCAGTTATTTTGTAAAGTGCGAAGAACCAGTCTGAGGGACCTTTTTTCAATTCTCGTAAAATAAAGGGAATTACAGCTTCGCCTAATTTTATGATAGCTTGATAATGTTCATTTTTGTGTCTGATTGTTGAAGAAGAGATATAGGCAACCTCTTTCTTCCATAGTTTAGCGTGCTCGCAAAATGCAGAATTAATTTCTTGAGTGCGGTTCAGCCGTTTACGTTCTATACGCTTCACCACATCCGGTCTTAAGAACGACGATGTTACAGACCAAGTAGGGGAATAAAATCCATCATGTGTGGTACTAGAAAAAGTATCATAAATAATTTCAGACATTTTTCTTGCCCTCCAGCCCTCTACTCAGATTCATTTGTTCAAACATACTAAGCTGCTGTTCTAACCAATTTTTTAATAATTTAGCGGTTTCAAAATTCATGATTAGATCCGCCTCAACTTCTCTGATGAAAGAATGATTTACTAAGCGCTTTTCAATATTTTCAGGGCCTAATTGATTATCTGGGGTTAAAGAATGCGTAATCTTTTCAGGAATTGGCTGACTTTCGTTGAAAATCCCCATGCGAAGATAGGTTCCGGTAGGAGAAATTCCTCCGAAAGCACCGTCCACATGAATGGTACGAAAGTATTTCGACTTAATCAGATCAAATGAAACTTCTACAACGGGCAAGTCATTGCTATCCGAGCCAAGATTCTTGGATAATTGAGCATTTTGTGGCTTTGCCTTTCGGCGTTTTAGTGAAGGCATTTCGTACCTCCCAAGCTAATGAAAAAACTCAATACCCCATACACTCAACCAATGTTTAAAATAAGGTAGCTTACTTTAAAACTTTTGCAATCGCCGCGCTCACCTGATCAACCGCCTGCATACCATCGATCTTGGTAAGCTTGCCCGCCTTCTCGTAATAAGGGGCAACCACGGCTGTATCGCGGTTATAGGCTTCTAGCCGCATTTTAAAGACTTCTGGATCATCGTCTTTACGCACAGGCTGGCCTGTGGCTTGGGCTTCTTCGGCGCGTTTGATGATGCGGCTGACGAGGGCTTTTTGGTCGACGACCAGTTCGAGAACAGCGTCGAGTTTTAGCCCCTCGGCCTGCAACATGACATCGAGCGCTTCGGCTTGGGCCACCGTGCGGGGGAAGCCGTCGAGAATAAAGCCGTTTTTCGCATCCGGCTCGGCGATACGGTCTTTGATGATGCCGACGACGATTTCGTCGGAGACGAGACCGCCTGAATCCATTACATCTTTGGCTTTGATGCCGATGGGCGTTTTGGCGGCGACCGCGGCGCGCAGCATATCGCCGGTTGAGAGCTGCGGAATGCTGTATGTTTCAACAAGACGTGTGGCTTGCGTTCCCTTGCCCGCGCCTGGCGGACCCAGCAGGATTAATCTCACCGTTTACCCCCCCGAAGACGGGCCTTCTTGACGAGGCCCTCATACTGATGCGCCAAGAGATGGCCGTGGACTTGCGCCACCGTATCCATCGTAACACTGACGACGATCAAAAGCGACGTGCCACCAAAATAGAACGGAAGTGCCGCTTGCGATACTAGCAGTTCGGGTAACATGCAGATGACAACCAGATAGCCCGCGCCAAGCACCGTGATGCGCGAAAGCACCTTGTCGATAAACTCAGCCGTGCGCTCGCCGGGGCGAATGCCGGGGATAAAGCCGCCTTGCTTTTTGAGGTTATCAGCCGTTTCAACCGGATTAAACACAATCGCGGTATAGAAAAAGGCGAAGAAAATAATCAGCGCCGCGTAAGCCACCATAAACAACGGGCGGCCATGGCCCAAATAGGCGGCAATCGTCGAAAGCCAGCCGACATTACCGTTTTGCGCCGCAAAGCTCGACACTGTGGTGGGCAACAGGAGCAGCGAGGACGCAAAGATCGGCGGGATAACGCCCGACGTATTGAGCTTTAAAGGCAGAAACGAGGTCTGGCCTTCATAAACGCGGTTGCCGACTTGGCGCTTGGGGTAATTGATCAATAGGCGGCGTTGCGCGCGCTCCATAAACACAATGAAGGCGATAACAGCGACGGCCATCACCAGAATAGCCAAGATCAAAAAGGTCGAGACCGCGCCTTGGCGACCAAGCTCCAACATATTGGCGATGGCATTCGGCAGGCCCGCGACAATGCCCGAGAAAATGATCAATGAGGTGCCATTGCCAATGCCCCGTTGCGTTATCTGCTCGCCGAGCCACATCAGGAAAAGCGTGCCGCCAACCAGCGTGATGGTGGTGGAAAGGCGGAAAAACAGGCCCGGCTCCACCACCACATTGGTTGAGCCTTCAAGGCCCACCGCGATGCCATAGGCCTGAAAAGCAGCCAGAATAACGGTTAAATAGCGCGTATATTGGTTGATGACTTTGCGGCCCGCCTCGCCTTCCTTTTTCAGCGCCTCAAGTTGAGGCACGGCGGAGGTCATCAACTGAATGATGATTGAGGCGGAGATGTAAGGCATGATCGCGAGCGCGAAGATCGCGAGGCGGCCAACGGCGCCGCCGGAGAACATGTTGAAGAGGCCAAGCATACCTTGCTGTTGCTGCTTGAAAAACTCGGCAAGCGCGGAAATATTAATACCGGGCAGCGGTATATAGGTACCGAGCCGATAGACCATCAGCGCGCCAAGCGTGAACCAAATCCGCTTTTTAAGCTCGTCCGCCTTGGCAAGCGCCCCGAAATTCAAGTTTGCTGCAAGTTGCTCAGCTGCCGATGCCATGCCGCGCTCCCATTGATGTCAACAAAAAAGCCGGGCGAACGGACCCATATCCGCCGCCCGGCAACAACCTAGAAATGGCGTGCCCAAGGGCAAAGATCAAGCGGTTGCTTCGACCGTAGCCACCAAAAGCTTAACCGAACCGCCCGCTTTCTCAATCGCTGTTTGGGCGGATTTTGTCACGCCTGCGACTTCAAACGTGAGCTTGGTTTTGATTTCGCCGGAGCCCAAGATACGAACGCCATCGAGATGCTTGGAGCAAACGCCCGCATCCACCAAAGCCTCTACCGTCACAACCTTCGTGGCATCGAGCTTCTTGGCTTCGATTGCCGTCTGGATACGGCCGATATTGACCTCGTTGAAGTGCTTAGCATGGATATTGGTAAATCCGCGCTTTGGCAGACGACGATAGAGCGGCATCTGGCCACCCTCGAAGCCCTTGATCGCGACGCCCGTGCGGGCGGTCTGGCCCTTTACACCACGGCCTGCGGTTTTACCCTTGCCGGAGCCGATACCCCGACCAACCCGCATTCGGGACTTTTTGGCCCCTGCATTATCGCTAATACCATTGAGTTTCATGATGCCCTCCTCACTTTGCGCCAGCGTTGTCTTCGACAACACGAACAAGGTGACGGACCGCGAAGATCATGCCGCGCACCTCGGGGGTGTCGGGCAAGGTCGCGCGGCGGCGCATTTTATTCAAACCAAGACCAATCAGCGTTGCGCGTTGGGCCTCGATCCGGCGGATCGGGCTACCGATCTGTTCGACGGTAACCATCGTGCCCGCTTTCTTTGTTACAGCTTTTGCCATGTGTCAGGTCCCCTTATGCGTCAGCGCTTGCGCCGTCCGCGTCACCGCGGCGGGACTGAAGCTGGGAAACCTTGAGGCCACGGCGGGACGCCACCAAACGGGGGCTGTCTTCGTGCTTGAGCGCATCAATCGTGGCGCGAACCAGATTATAGGGGTTCGACGAACCAATCGATTTGGCAACCACATCGTGCATACCGAGCGATTCAAACACCGCGCGCATCGGGCCGCCGGCGATGATACCGGTACCGGCGGGGGCTGCACGGAGCACGACTTTACCGGCACCGTGGCGGCCTGCCACGTCATGATGCAGGGTACGGCCTTCGCGCAAAGGAACGCGGATCAGCGCGCGCTTGGCGGCTTCCGTTGCCTTGCGGATGGCTTCCGGCACTTCGCGGGCCTTGCCGTGGCCATAGCCAACGCGACCCTTCTGATCGCCCACAACAACGAGGGCGGCGAAGCCGAAGCGACGACCACCTTTCACCACTTTGGCGACGCGGTTGATGTGGACGAGCCGATCCACAAATTCGGAATCGCGCTCTTCGCGATCCTTACGCTCTCTTGGTTCTCTTGCCATTTCGGCCTCTTACTAAAAACGCGGAGCCACAACGGACCCGCTCGCTTCGAGAAAAAGAAAGGGACGGCGAACCCGTCCCCTTCCAAAGGCAAATTTCGTTTAAAACAAAATCTGCCGTTGTTCTTTAGTTGTTGCAAGGCTTAATCGCAAAACCGGAAAACCACTTTTGCGTGCCGTGCGATTAAAACTCCAGACCACCCTCGCGGGCGGCTTCAGCCAACGCTTTCACGCGGCCATGATACATATACGAACCACGATCAAAGACGATGGCTTTGACGCCCGCTTTAACCGCGCGTTCTGCCACAAGCTTGCCGACGGCGGAAGCGGCTGCAATATCGGCACCCGTCTTGAGCGTACCCTTCAAATCCTTGTCGACGGTGGAGGCCGCCGCTAGCGTAACGCCATTGGCGTCGTCGATCACTTGGGCGTAAATCTGCTTCGACGAGCGAAACACGGAAAGACGCGGACGGCCATTGGAGGCCGCCTTGAGCGAACGACGAACGCGTGAACGGCGCCGATCGGTGGCAACTGAGTTCTTCGCCATAATGGGGCCCCTTACTTCTTTTTGCCTTCCTTGCGGAAGATGAATTCGCCAACATATTTGACGCCCTTGCCCTTATAGGGTTCGGGGCCACGGAACTCGCGGATTTCGGCAGCGATCTGACCGACCTTCTGCTTATCGATACCCGTCACAACGATTTCGGTCGGCTTAGGCGTCGTAATCTGAATGCCTTGCGGGATCGGATAATCGACGTCATGACTAAAGCCCAGATTGAGCTTCAAAACCGGACCAGCAATCGCGGCCTTGTAGCCAACGCCGTTGATCTCAAGCTTTTTCTCATAGCCGACCGTTACGCCCTTGATGAGATTGGCGACTTGCGAGCGCGACATGCCCCACATCGCCCGCGCGCGCTTGGTCTCATCCCGTGGCGTGACGCTGATGGCCCCATCTGCATGGGCTACCGCCACACTGTCGGGAACGAGGAACGACAATTCGCCCTTCGAGCCTTTAACCTTGACCAATTGGCCGTCGACCGAGGCGTTGACGCCGCTCGGAACAGCAACTGGTTTTTTACCAATACGAGACATTTTTTATCTCCTTCCCGTGTTTTGCTCAAATGTCCGCTTGATCAGAAGACCATGCAGAGCACTTCGCCGCCCACGTTCTTTTCGCGTGCCTCGTGATCCGCCATAACGCCCTTCGGCGTCGAGAGGATGGTGACGCCGAGACCATTCGACACGCGCGGCATGGCCGACACAGATGAATAGACGCGACGGCCGGGCTTCGAGACGCGCTCGATGGTCCGGATAACAGGCTCGCCATCGAAATATTTGAGCTCAATCGAAAACTCTGTACGGCCATTGCCATACTCGGTTGTCGAATAGCCGCGAATATATCCTTCGGACTGAAGCACATCGAGCACATGGGCGCGAAGCTTGGAGCCTGGGGTTATGACGGAAGATTTGCGACGCATCTGCGCATTGCGGATGCGGGTCAACATATCACCGACGGGATCGTTCACTGCCATTGGTCCGACCCTCCCTTACCAGCTCGACTTCGTCAGGCCTGGAATCAGACCTTTCGAACCCAGTTCGCGCAACGCGATACGTGACATTCTGAATTTGCGATAAACCGCGCGCGGACGGCCTGAGATTTCGCAACGGTTGCGAATCCGGTTCAACGCGGAATTACGCGGCAATTCAGCAAGCTTGAGGCGCGCTTCAAACCGCTCTTCCATCGTCTTCGTCTCATCATCCGCAACCGCCTTTAAGCGCTTGCGACGACCCGCATATTGCAACGCCAGCTTCTGCTTGCGCTTATTGTTCTCAATTGCACTCTTCTTGGCCATGTGGCTCTCTCCTGGTGCCCGCGTTTAAGAGCGAACTCTTACTGCCGGAACGGGAAGTTAAATGCACGCAGCAACGCGCGCGCTTCGTCATCGGTTTTGGCGGATGTGCAGATAATGATATCCATACCCCACACCGCTTCGGCCTTATCGTAATTGATCTCGGGAAACACGAGATGTTCTTTAATGCCCATGGCGTAATTGCCACGACCATCAAAGCTCTTGGGATTGAGACCGCGAAAATCGCGAACGCGCGGCAGCGCAATCGTGACCAAACGATCCAGAAACTCATACATGCGGTTCTTGCGCAACGTTACCTTTGCGCCAATCGGCATATTCTCACGCACTTTAAACTGCGCAATAGCTTTACGGGCCTTGGTAACAACGGGCTTTTGACCTGCGATGAGGGCCAAATCACCCGCTGCAACCTGAACCTTCTTCGTGTCGGATGTGGCTTCGCCAACACCCATATTGATCACGATCTTTTCAATGACCGGCACTTCCATGACGTTCTTGTAGCCGAACTCTTCCATGAGCTTGGCAACAACCACCTCGGAATAGGTCTTCTTTAAACGCGGCGACGCCGCTGCAATATTCTCAGCCATCGATCAGGCCTCCCGAACGCTTGGCGAAACGCACCTTGCGGCCGTCTTCCAGAACTTTAAACCCAACGCGCGTTGGCTTGCCATCGGATGGATCGGCAATCGCGATGTTGGAGAGATGGATCGGCAATTCCTTGGTAACAATGCCGCCTTCCTGGTTCATCGTCTGCTTCTGGTGCTTGCGAACGATATTGACGCCGCGAACAAGCGCGCGCCCCTCCTTCGGGCTTACCGAGACAACTTCCCCTGACTTGCCGCTATCACGACCCGTCAGAACGACGACCTTATCGCCCTTCTTAATCTTCGCAGCCATCACAGCACCTCCGGCGCGAGCGAAATAATTTTCATATGGTTCTTCGCGCGCAACTCGCGTGGCACAGGTCCGAAGATACGGGTGCCAACGGGCTCTTTCTGATTGTTGATCAGAACGGCGGCATTCGAGTCAAAGCGAATGACGGAACCATCGGGACGGATAACGTCCTTGGCGGTGCGAACGACGACCGCCTTCATGACGTCGCCCTTCTTCACGCGACCGCGCGGAATGGCTTCCTTAATCGACACAACGATCACATCACCGATGCCCGCATATCGGCGCTTGGATCCACCAAGCACCTTGATGCACATCACACGACGGGCGCCGGAATTATCGGCCACGTCAAGATTAGTTTGTACCTGGATCATGTCTTGATCCTTTCTCTGTCTCAGACTGGTTTCCGGCAATCCCCAGGTCGGGAAAACCGGACTTCGACTGACGGGGGTCTATGCCCCCCTCATTTTAAAACGCTTATCAATCAGGAAGGCTTTGAATCACGAAGAAGTAGCTTCGTCAACCAAAACCCATGTCTTCAGCCGAGAAATCGGCTTCGACTCTTCGATACGCACCGCATCACCAACCTTAGCCTGGTTGTTTTCGTCATGCGCGTGATAGTTTTTGGTCTTGCGGACCGTCTTTTTCAGCAGAGGATGGGTAAAGCGACGCTCTACCTTCACCACAATCGTCTTGTCCTGCTTGTTGCTGACAACGACGCCTTGAAGAATGCGCTTGGGCATCGGTTTCTCCTTAAGCCTTGTCAGCGGTTGACCGCTTGGCGGTAGCAGTCGTCTGAATACGGGCGATGTCGCGGCGAACAACACGAACGCGCGCGGAATTTTCAAGCTGGCCTGTTGCACGTTGAAAACGCAGGTTAAACTGCTCTTTCTTCAGCTTGACAAGCTCTTCCTGCAATTGATCAAGCGACATGGCGCGAAGATCGGAGATACGCTGGGACGTTTTCATGGCTTACCTCCTTATTCCGCGATGCGTTGAACGAAACGGGTCTTGATCGGGAGCTTAGCAGCCGCAAGGGTGAGTGCTTCGCGGGCAAGCTCTGCCGATACGCCGTCGATCTCGAACATGATCCGGCCCGGCTTGACGCGGGCGACCCAATATTCCGGCGCACCCTTGCCTTTACCCATGCGGACTTCGGCTGGCTTGGACGACACTGGAACGTCCGGGAACACGCGGATCCAGACGCGACCGGCCCGCTTCATGTGGCGGGTCAGTGCACGGCGAGCGGCTTCGATCTGGCGGGCGGTGATCCGCTCAGGCGCCATGGCTTTAAGGCCAAACTCGCCGTAATCTAGCGACGTCGCCCCTTTCGCAGCGCCGTGAATGCGGCCCTTGAACTGTTTGCGGAATTTTGTCTTTTTTGGCTGCAACATGATCGTGTCTCTTTAACCTTCGCGACGCGAACCAGAACGGCCGCCTTCATCCGACAGACGCTTGTCTTGCGCCATGGGATCGTGTTCGAGAATTTCACCCTTGAAGATCCAAACCTTGATCCCGCAGGTGCCATAGGTCGTGAACGCGGTACCGACGCCATAATCAATATCGGCGCGCAGCGTATGCAACGGCACACGACCTTCGCGATACCATTCGATACGCGCGATTTCTGCGCCACCCAAACGGCCCGAGCAATTGATACGAATGCCTTCAGCACCCAAACGCATTGCCGACTGCACCGAGCGCTTCATCGCACGGCGGAAAGCCACACGGCGTTCAAGCTGCTGAGCAATCGCATCGGCCACCAATGTTGCATCGATTTCAGGCTTACGCACTTCAACGATGTTCAACACCACTTCCGATTTTGTCATCTTGGCAACAGCGGAGCGGAGCTTTTCGATATCCGCGCCCTTTTTGCCGATAACCACACCCGGACGCGCCGAATAGATCGTCACGCGGCACTTCTTGTGCGGGCGCTCGATGATGATGCGCGACACGGCGGCCTGCTTTAAAAGCTTCATCAGCATGGCGCGGATCTTGATATCTTCGTGCAGAAGATTGGCAAAATCGGCCTTACCCGCTACCCAGCGGCTTTCCCAGGTACGGTTAATACCAAGGCGTAGACCGATCGGATTGACTTTCTGTCCCATCGTTTTCTCCTCAAGCCTCGGCGGCGGCGGGTACTTCCCGCACAATGATTGTCAAATTAGCGAATGGCTTCTCAACGCGACCCGCACGGCCACGGGCGCGGGCATGGAAACGCTTCATCACAAGCGCCTTGCCAACAAAAGCCTGCGACACAACGAGATCGTCGACATCGAGATCATGGTTGTTCTCGGCATTCGCAATCGCGCTTTGCAGGCATTTACGAACATCGACCGCAATGCGCTTGCGGGAAAATTCGAGATCGGCGAGCGCGCGCGAAACCTTCTTGCCCCGGATAAGCTGGGCAACGAGGTTGAGCTTCTGCGGCGAGATGCGCAACATGCGCGACACCGCTTTCGCCTCTGTATCCGCCAATGCGCGGGGAGTGGCAGCCTTACCCATCTCTTACTTCCTCTTCGCCTTCTTGTCAGCCGTGTGACCGTAATAGGTACGGGTCGGTGCAAATTCACCGAATTTATGGCCAACCATTTCTTCCGAAACCGCAACGGGGATGTGCTTTTGCCCGTTATAGACGCCGAAGGTCAAGCCGACAAAATTCGGCAGGATCGTCGAGCGACGGCTCCAGATTTTGATCACTTCCGAGCGCGTAGCAGCGCGGGCCGCATCCGCCTTCTTGAGAAGGTAGCCGTCAACAAACGGGCCTTTCCAGATTGAACGAGTCATAACGGAGTTCCCTTACTTCTTGCGCTTGTGGCGGCTCGATACGATGAACGTATCGGTACGCTTGTTTGAACGCGTCTTCTTGCCCTTGGTTGGCTTACCCCATGGGGTAACCGGATGGCGGCCACCCGAGGTGCGGCCTTCGCCGCCGCCATGGGGATGGTCGACCGGGTTCATGGTGACGCCGCGATTATGCGGGCGGCGACCGAGCCAACGTTGACGACCGGCTTTACCAATCGATGTATTCATATGATCGGGGTTTGAAACCGCGCCAACAGTGGCCATGCACTGGCCGTGCACGAGACGCTGTTCGCCTGATTTCAGCCGCAAAATGACATAGCCCTGGTCACGACCAACAATCTGCGCATAATTGCCTGCCGAGCGGGCGAGTGTGCCGCCTGCGCCGATCTTGGTCTCGATATTGTGGATCAACGTGCCGACCGGGATATTGCCGATCAGCATCGCATTGCCGGGCTTAATATCGACCTGCTCACCCGACACAACCTCATCGCCCGGCGCCAAGCGCTGCGGGGCGAGGATGTAGGATTGCGTTCCATCGGGGAACTTGATCAGCGCGATATAGCCTGTGCGGTTTGGATCATACTCGATCCGCTCCACAACAGCCGCGACGCCTTGTTGGGTCCGACGCTTGAAGTCGACGATACGATAAGACTGCTTGTGACCACCGCCCCGGAAACGAACCGTGATGCGGCCATGATTGTTGCGGCCACCCTTGGACGACTTGCCTTCGGTCAAAGCCTTGACGGGCTTGCCCTTATAAAGGTCACTTCGGTCGACGATGACGAGCTGACGAAGGCTCGGTGTCGTTGGCTTGAATTGCTTAAGCGCCATGACTGTCGATCCTCCTTATAGGCCCGTGGTGAAGTCGATGGAGGAACCCTCGGCGAGGGTCACAACCGCCTTCTTCGTGTCTGATTGCTGGCCAAGCTTGCCTTTGAAGGTCTTGAACTTGCCCAAACGAATAAGCGTGTTCACGCTCTTCACTTTGACATTGAAGAGCTTCTCGACAGCAGCCTTGATCTGCGGCTTCGTCGCGGTGCGCGCAACCTTGAATACAACTTTGTTCTGCTCGGATGCCATCGTCGCCTTCTCGGTAATCACCGGGCTGACAATCACATCATAATGACGCGGATCCATGCTCATTTGAACCGAGCCTCCAAAGCTTCCAATCCAGCCTTTGTGAGCACAAGCGTGTCACGGCGTAAAATGTCATATACATTGATGCCTTGGATGGGCAGCACATCGATGTGGGGAAGATTACGCGCGGCAAGCGCGAAATTCGTATCCACTTCAGCGCCGTCAATCACGAGCACATTCGGAATGCCGAGCTTGCCGAGACGCTCGGAGAGATCCTTCGTCTTCGGTGCAGCAAGCGCCGCATTTTCGAACACGCGAACCGCGCCATCGCGGAACTTGGCGGACAAAGCATGACGCAAAGCCAAGGCACGAACCTTCTTCGGCAAATCATGCGCATGGGAGCGAACAACCGGACCCATGGCGCGACCGCCGCCCCGGAACTGCGGCACACGAGCCGAGCCGTGACGGGCGCCACCGGTACCCTTTTGCTTGTACATTTTCTTGCCCGTGCGCCAGATTTCCGCGCGGCCCTTCACCTTATGGGTGCCGGCTTGACGCTTGGCAAGCTGCCAAAGCACCATGCGCTGGATCAAATCCGTGCGGGGCTCTAGGCCGAAAATATCGGCGGAAAGTTCAACCGATCCAACGGTTGCGCCATCCAATGAAGTGATGTCGAGTTTCATCACGCGCCCTCCTGGCTTTCAACGGCTGCCGGAGCCGCATCGCGGAGCTTGAAGGCACCAGGTTGTGGTGCATCCTTCGGAACCGGATGCTTGATCGCATCACGAACATAAATATAGCCGCCCTTAACACCGGGAACAGCGCCTTCAACCAAAATCAAACCACGCTCAAGATCGGTCTGAACCACGCGGAGATTTTGCGTTGTGACCCGATCAACGCCCATATGGCCCGGCATTTTCTTGTTCTTAAACGTCTTGCCCGGGTCTTGGCGACCACCCGTCGAGCCGATCGAGCGATGCGAGACCGACACGCCGTGGGTCGCGCGAAGTCCGCCGAAGTTCCAGCGTTTCATACCACCCGCAAAGCCCTTACCCGTCGTTGTCCCTGAGACATCAACAAGCTGGCCCACAAC
>Ga0316217_10005348_pt1 | contig 13362 bp, 13 predicted proteins | sample 1anoAmetaG_FD_203633 | JGI IMG/M metagenome (GOLD analysis project Ga0316217, IMG submission 203633) | Freshwater microbial communities from Trout Bog Lake, Wisconsin, USA - 1anoA | ecosystem: Environmental > Aquatic > Freshwater > Lake > Hypolimnion/Profundal zone | place: USA: Wisconsin...
ATCATTAGCTAGCATGGTTGTAGTTGCCATCAAAAGTGTACAAAAAAATCGAGGTATGACATGAAAATACACAGGTTGATTTCGTGTTTGATTTTGAAAGTTTGCCACTTAAGCTCCCCAACGATGAAAGAGGCCGATGCGTTCGTGCCCCAATTAAAATAAATTGACAAGACATCCCATTTACTGGGGATCCGTATTCACCATGGGGGTCACTCACTATTACACGCATATCCTTGGATGGATTGCCAGTATTTTCTTAGCGGGTGACGGTCCGCCGTAGAACATTAGCGCCAACTGTCTTACCCCTGGCGAGGTGCCGCATTTGTGGTCGGATCCTGGTGGGGGGCCGCATTTCCCTTCGGGTCGAGGGTGGGGAGGCCGTTGATGTTGTCTGGGTCCTGGCGGGGGACGGTGTTCACGTTCTTCTGCCGCCCCATGTAAGCCAGGAGGAGCCGGGAGGCCATTACCATGGCCGGGGTGGACTTGCCGTAACCGGAACAGTTCTGCTTGAGTGGTAGAGCCGGGAACTGATCCATGGTGACTCCTTCACAAAAAGCGAGACATGCAAGTTACGAGACCACACATACCCAGCCCCGGCGATGGGAGGTATGGGGCGTAGCCTTTTCCCAAGCGGCATTAGATTTATTGATAACCCGGAATGTATTTACAATCCAGCTACCAGATAGAACCCATTTCTGATAGAGATGGGATGCCGCACCCTCGAAGTAGGCGGAAGACCTAGGGGACTGGAGCGGAATGGGCCATAAACAAGGCTAATCTGGGGCAGTAAGTCAGGTCTGGGAATAGTTCTGATCAAGGGTCTACACCTCCAATCAGGACTCCATTGGACTACTGATCAATAGTCTTGATCAGGGGTATGGATATCTTTTTGAAGCGGAGTGGCTATTATCCTCATGACTTGATGATCTTGATCCAGCAATCAACACTAACAAGTCTATTAGATAGCCCAAATGCTCTTAACAGATTATTAAAGCAATCCATTGTATTTCATTTTATTCCTGAGTCCAATATCGAGCAGAAACCCCCGATCCATCCATGTTTGTAGGTCCGAATTAGTGGATGAGGGGAGAAATGGCCACGAAAGGACAATAATTACTTCCACAAATCCCTTGTCGCAGGAGGGGAGAAATTTAAGTTCGGCCGTTCCCTGCGATGGGATCTCTGGATGATCATAGATTTCCACCAACTCAGAGATGTAGTTTCGGCGTAGACGATTGCAACAAGTAAGGCTAAAACTCAGAAACCCTTGTCGAAATGCGTGAACGGCTAAATGTCCATCTGGCCGAGATATACCTTCTGGATTGAAAATCGAAAGATCTACATGATCATCGTATACCTTGGCAGTGACCCCGCTGGCCTTGGCCCAAGCTGCGGCGTAACGCAAGAACCGCTGGCCGTCACCCGACCCATTCCCCTCAGGGTGGGTTCCCGCCTCCGGGTCCCCCTTCCTGAGGAGACTGTTAGGAACCTCACTGGAGAGAAGATCATCCTCTGGGTCGCTTGACTCAAGATCTTGAATTAGGTTGTGCAGGACATCGGGATTAGTCATTGGTTTCATCCATCAGGGAGGGGGAATCTATTGCGGAGGGCTATCCTTAACTAATGGAGAATACCGATATTGGCCGGACTAATAGAGGCAGGGGAAGCCCACTCTTGAAATGGCTAAGCTTCTCCTGGGAACTGCGCTTGGATGGCGCAGAAAAAGGAGCATGGAACATGCGGACTGTCCTGGAGTAATTAGCATGAGAATTTATTTAGTATAATGTCACAAATTAAATTTTGGCATCGGTGTTGGAGGTAAGGGCTTTGCTGGAGTGGCTGCACATGCCTTGGCTTTCTTAACCCTAGTGGCATAGGAGTCACCGTCTTCAACCACTGTGCTTCCCTTCGGTTTAGGCTGGGGCGGGATGCCAGCATCGGTGATCCTGCCTGTAGCATCGCAAACATCAAAGGACCAGCCTGAGGGAGTCTTACCCCATCGGGCTTTGAGGCCATGGATCATGCACTGGCATTCATCCCGTTGCCAATCGAAACTACTGATAGCCACGGACTGTGAACAGCTACGGTAAATATCCTGACTGTCGGCAAATGCAAAATCTGCGGAGTAGAAACCATTATTCTTCTCTGCCATACGGGCACCCTCACGGTTAGCCTGGACAGGGGCGATACAGGAAATACCCTTGTCCTTGTAGCTATCGCAGATACGTTTAATTCCCTGGTAAAGGACCCCGATCTGCTTAAAATCCGGGAGACCTTTCACCTTCACAATATCCAGGAGGTTAGGTGAGTCCAGGACAAAATATTGGAAGGGGTCCTGATCGTTGTCCAGGCCCTCCAAAGCGTGTTCAACTTCAGGGAGGGTCATCCCTGCCATAGATGAGTCCAGGATGGTTAGGCGACCAGGGAGAGCGTGGAAGTCCTTGACTACGAAATCCCTGAGGAAGTCGCGCTGGTCAGGGGTGAGTTCGCCATTAGCCAGATCAAGGAATGTGATGCGGGAGTGGATATCGCGAAACTTGATGTGGGCCGAATGCATACAGTAAAGACGGTACTGTAGTTCTTTTTTAGTCATTTCCAAAGTCACGTAAGCCCCTGAATGGGCGTTGTAGAGGGCGTTAAGGGCAATATTCACAGCCAAGGTTGATTTACCATGAGAACTGGACCCAAGAATGGTCATGAAATCTCCAGGGCGTAAGCCTCGGTAGGCGAAGTCAATGTTGCCGTAACCTGTCTTTACGGGTTTGCTTCTGGCAAACACCCGGAGTTGCTCATCATATGCAGCCATGACTGACTCAGGGGTTTCGGTATGTTCCCAGATGGATAGGTCAGAGTCAGAGTTGTCCAGGTTAGCTAAAGTCTTCTCTGCCTCACTGCGGACATCACTGAAAGTTTTACCCGTGTATATTGCACCAAGACTCTCAGCAGCAACATCCTGCCATGATTTCAGTTGGATGAGCCTTATCCACTGCTCAGTGAGTCCATTTACATCAGCCGGGGCATAGAGGCAACCCAGTTGGTAATGAGATTGAAGGCTTTGACAGTCAGCCTCCTCATAAGGTTCAATCCCGCCGTCATTTTTAGGCTTCTTAATGTTCGCATTCTTGTCGAGGGCCTGACAGAGTTGAGGGACGAACCAAGCAAAGAACATATGGATACTAGGTGCAACATGCTCTTTCGTGAAAAAGTCATGAACGTAGTTGAGGCACCGGCGCTCAAAGTTGCGGTGAGCAACCTTGTCCAGGAGGGGGAGGATACGATTCCACTTCATCAGGGTGCACGATTCAGTCCCGTCATAGTCTTTTTCAGGTACGGAGAAGAGCAGCATGGCAACGTAGGAGAATTCTTGGCAAATCATGATGTTGGAGTCCTTTACAAGGGTGATAGGTCAATGTTTTCTGGGGTTTTAGCTAACTTAAAGCGAGTAAAATCAATGGAACCGAGGGCCAAGGCCCCTTCTTGAGAGGATTCAGGGTGGGGCTTTGCTTTAACCGGCGGCACAGGCGGCTCTGCCGCTGATGCCATCCGCTTTTCATATGCAGCCCTTTCACGGTTGATTTGACCGCGCATTAAGGTGGCATATGCTTCAACCTTACCCTTGCTGGGGCTTAAAGCCCACTCTGCATTAGGACAATAGGGTTTTTGATATTTCCCACTAGGTGGATCTTGATCCCAACGATGGAATCCAACCCATTCCATTGAGCACCAAGCAGTCTCTGCATAATCAGGATCGGTTTCATAGGCTAACTTGATCTCAACGTAAGCCTCGTCAGAGAGGTTAAACGGTCTCATTAGCTTGGATGTATCAGGACTACTAACATGGTGATTCCATTTCTTCTTTAGTAAATTGATTAAGGTATGATAATCATTGAAGTTAGGTATTTCCATTTCTAGGAAAAGAGGTTCACCGCCTAACCAATCCATATTAGGTTCTTCTTTTTCTTTATCTACATCTACATCTTTATCTACCTCTTTATCTATATGGGCTGACTGTGCTGACTCTTGCTGACTGCTGCTGACGTTTGCTGACGCTCCCTGTTTTTTCATGGCCCTTGCTTTTTGCTGAGCCAACTTATTAGATTCCCGTCTAGTCTCAGCATTCTTGATTTCCGTATATTTCTTGCTGTTTACTGCCCAGTACATGAAACTTTCAACATGCAGTAGCTTCCTACCTTCTTCTTCCTGGCTTCTGCTCTTAGGGTCGGGGGAGCAACAGGTGCTGATCGCCTTTTCAATCTCTTCCGGGGTGGTCCCTATCATTACGGCAAGCATCAACGGGTTTAGCTCTACAATTCCTTCCTCATCCATGTTGGCAATAACATAAGCCATGGTGGCAAACATAACAGGGCCTGAACCAAACATAGAGCCTGTAAACATCGTTGAGAAAATTTTTCCATACATCTCATCTCCATGAGAAATTAGCCCTCGACATCTGGGAGAATCCACATATGCTTGCCGCCCATTAGGGTCGCTACTGTGGCAGTGTCGGGGGTAAGGGAGTTTTCACGCTGTTTGGGTCTCCACCCTGAATTACTTCATACATAAAGAGAATTTTCATTCTAGATCCCGGCAGAGGCCCCAGGAACAATTCTCAGAGGCTCACCTTAGATTCATGCGGAGATCGGACCACCCTTACCAATCAAAGCCAGGATGCTTATGACGAGAGCCATGCCGCCGTGAACTAATCCTATAGCTACTGTCCAGAACAGCCTTTACAAGAGCAGAAATAACCCGTGCAGCACTATCATTTGACCTTGGAAAGTAGCTTGCAAGCTTGAAACTGCCGAAGTTAACAATGGAAGTAGTACCAGGAGTCCCATTTAGCGAACAAATCCCAATTTCTGCTGGGAGTCCCCGAATAACACAGACGCTGATTCCTCTTTTCGAGTCCTTACCCCTTAGCCTGATCTCCTTGTAACGAGCCATGGCTATCAGATGAGGCTCCAAATCCATAGCCAGCGAATCAAGAGCGATAATGTCTATTTCCATCCTTTCTTCGTAGGTGTTTTTGTATTTTTTGTAGTTCTGTGGGTAAGACATGATTCCGTCCTTTAGGATTGCGCCTGATCGTAGGCGACTGGTTATGGTTGGTCCCCAGCGGGGTTACCTTAAATACCGTGAGGTTAGAAGGCGATGTTCTTTTTTCTCTTAACCAGTAGAAAAAATAAGATGAAGAAGGGGACGGATATCAACAAACATGAACAAGCCCCCGATTAAGGGGGCCTCTTCAAGAGAAGGATCATTGGATAGTTGGGGTCAGTCCACTGCCGGGATGAGATGTTCTTTATCAGCCTTGAGGAGCGCACAGGCGACCAGGAAGTTCCCATGGGTAATCCTGGGAAATCCCTTCGACTTGAGGAACACACCTGCTTCAGTGAGTCTCTTGTCTATACTCACCTTCAACTGGACGTGTTTATTAATGAAGGAATGTTCCACCTTCCGCGTACGAAGATCCATAAGAGCCAGAAGAACCGAATCCAGATCCTCCAAGTATTCCATCAAGGAATTCACCATGAACACCGAAATGTTCATTTCAGGATCGCCTTCCATAGACTTAAGGATGGCCTTAAGGAGATCCTTGTCGATATTATAGGCACAGGGAACAGTGCGTTCCGTCTGAAACATGTCGGGCGTGATATCACCAGTGAAGTTAAACTGCATGGCATTTTCCCCTTTCCATGGTAAGTATTCAGGCCCCAGTGTGGTGACCTACTGTAAATACCTCCAACCCAGATAGATATGTTCTTTTTTTAATCTTTTCCTGTTTTATTGAGAACTGGTATCAAATTATTGGGCCACCATGGGGAACTGGGTACATGGAAAAAGCCCCCAGTGATGGAGGCTTTTCCTGATCAGCTAGAGGGCGTTACTTCACCCACGCTATGAACCTTTAGGGCTGAATGCTGCGCTTCATCTCAGACTTGTTTGGTCGGCAACGGTATCTTCGGCCTCAGGCGACATCGGCGTGGCCGTAGCCTCCTCCTGGATCACCGCGAGAGGCATGGCCGCCACAGCGGCAAGCCCCTGGGCCTCCAGATAGGCGGAGTAGGCTGCGCGGTCGAGTTCCGAGACGTACTCTCCGCACCGGAGACGTCCTTCCACTTCAAGGATGTCGGCGGCGTCACTGTACAAGCCGTGTTCCCTGGTCCGCTTATCATACTGTTCCGGGTTCTTCGGGCTGCGTGGGCAAGCACGGAGGAGTGCCTCAACATGGGCTGCGAGGGGGCTGGGAAGGTTAAGGAGAGCTTCCGCAGGGTCATGGTCCTGTATAGTCTCATCCACGGCAGCCTGCACCACTGCGGCCTCCATGGCCTCCTCAAGAACAACGACATCCATTACGGCGTGGTCCTCAGAAGCATCCTCCCCAGAGGCATCTTCCTGGACAACTTCATCCGCAACCGGGAGATCAACGCGCCTAGTCTGATCGACCCGTTCTACGGCGGCGGATGTTCCGTTGGCCTTCAGGTGGGCGACTTCCAATTCCAGCCGCTCACACTTCTCCTGCCAGACCTTCCTTGCTTCGATTTCCGCATCCAGCGCCTGTGCCAATTCGGTGATCTCTGCATCGCGGTCGGCGATGGTGGCCTGCAACGCCTCCACCTCCGTGGGAATCTGCGGTCTGGGAGTGGATGACTTCACGGGCATTTTCGCGGGGGGGGTGATGTTCACCACCGGCACATCCCCCGTGGGGAATCTTGCCTTGGATGCCTTGGGGTGCTTGACTGCCTTAGGTGCCACCAAAGCAGCAGCCACCGCAGCAATCTTCTCAGGCTCGGGGAGCTTGGCAATCTTGGCCGCAATCTCGGCCCCCTGCTCTGCGGTCATCAGCCCATCACGTAGGGCATCACCGAGACCAACCGCCGTAGCAGCCTTGGCCTGCTGGATCGTGCGCACGGAAACTCTGGCCGCCTCCGCCATTTCAACATTGGTCATAGGTGCAGCGGCTCCATCAGCAGGGGGTGCAGCCGCTGCACCCCCTCGGGTGTGCTGATTCTCCCCGCTCTGAACCCAAGCAACGCACCGGGCAACGGCCGCCCCTCGTTGGGTGGCATCCATGTGCCGCCTGTGGATATTGCCACTGAGGACAAAAGCCACGGGATCAACGCCATCCGCCAGGGGAACGGTGATCGGTTCGATATTCAGTTCCAGACATGCGATGTAGCGGTGCCATCCATCTAGGACCATACCATCCAGGAGGATGATGGGCTGGCGCTGATCATGGTTATATATATCTTTGGTCAGTGCGCTCTGCTCCTCCTCGGTCATGTCCGGAAAAGCCTTGCTGAGAGGGTGCCGCTCCAGGCAAAGGAGATTCTTGACTGCCGTGTCTACGGCATCGGTGGCCCTGCTGATGAGCAGGGTGGTGACGTTGGTGTCTGGACTGGTAGCCATGGGTGGTGCCTCCTGATCTAAATACCTGAGCGTCAGAAGGGACTGTTTAAATTTCTGGAAAAAGTTCAGCCCCCGATGATGGGGGCTGGAAGTCCAGAGTTGCTAGGCTTACATCTCAGAATTGATCATCTTCAGGAGGATTGATCAATCCCACCTCATCATCATAGGCGAGGGCCTCAGATGTAGCGAGAATGAAGCCGTTGATGACCTGATAACCTCTTAATACAGACTTCAGCGGGATGGGGACCATCATTCCAGCTATAGCTTTTACGTTTCCCGTTTCGAGCAAGATTTTACCTTGGCTCCCCCCCCATCCCCTATGTAACACGGCTAGGATACAGTGTCCAGAATCAGTGGGATAAACGTACCACCACTTCAAATCAGGGTGTTCACTGATGATCTCACAAAGGTACAGAACCGAGGAAGTAGGGGGTTGGCAAGGGCCTAATCCTTGCATGGCTAGGTTTCTGGTTTGCTTAACGATAGCTTTAAATCCTGCTTCGTTCACGGTGTTTCTCCCAGGAGGAATCCCCTACCGTAAATACATCCTGGATAGAAGCATTTGTTCTTTTTCCCATCAGAGATTTTGTCTCAACGCGGAGGGCCACCATGAAAAGGCCCCCAGGCTGAGGGGCCTTCATGGGGCTAGTAGCGCAGGCTATGCTGGGGCTGCTATCTGCAGAGGTGTCACATTGGCGGAATCGAAGATGCCTAGCTTTGGGGCAAGTCTGCGAATTGTGGCTGCCACATCAGTAGGGGCCAGATGCCCGTATGTTTGCTCAACCTGGGAAGTGTCGGCATGGCCTAGCTGATTCGCGACATAAACCAGGGGCACACCAGCGTTCACCAGGGCTGAGGCGTAAGAATGCCGTAGCTCATGAAACACAATAGGATCTATTCCTGCCGCTTTGCAGGCATCCTTGATGGGCCTGCACTGGTCCCCATCTTCCCAGTAATCGTCACGTCCCACCCGATGGGTACGACTAACCCCTGTGCGGTTGAGTAGGGGGGCTGTGGCACCCTTACCAGCGGAGATAGCAGTAAAGAAAGCCTGCCCCTCTTCTGTCAAAACGATGTGGCGAGACTTGCCAGACTTTGATTCAGCGATGAATACGGTTCCGCTTGTGGGGTTGAAATCCATGATCAGCAGCCGCGCAAGTTCACTAGCTCTGGCCCCGGTGAAGAGCGCAGCACGTACCAGTTTCTGGAAGTCTCCCTCACAGGCATTCACCAGCCGGGACTGATCAGGCACTGTCAGAAACCGGATCCGCGGTTTCCTCACTCCCTCATATGGCTTGATGGCTTTCCATTCGCTTCCATCACAAGCAACCCTTCGTAGACCCAGGGCCTGATTGAGTGCGGCTAGCAGCAGATTCAAAACCCTGTTTGCGGAATCTTTGCGCTTACGAAAATCTTCAGGCGTAACCAGTGGACGATAGGCAGCAGGGCTTTCAGCCTTAGAACGTTTCATGGCAGGGCTTTCAGCCACCATCTGCAACCACGTCTTCAATCTGCCTTGGGTCAGCTTGTCCACCTGGATTGTGCCTAGCGTGGGGGTGATCCATACCCTGCTGTTGCATAGGGCCTGCTTGATGCCCTTCACCCCGCGCCGATGGGCCTCTAGAAAATATTCGTCCATGCACTGGGCTACCGTCATCGGCCCTTCTGTGATCTCTTCACCCCCCGCAATGCGCCTAGCCGTGCGGGTTTGCAGCTTGAACCACTCTTTAGCCTTGTCCTGCGCTTGGATGTAATTCAGCAGTTTCAGTCCATCGGCATCTGAGTAATCATCGGCTGTGCCTAGCTTTTCCTGGGCCTCATGCTTGGAATCAGGATCCACAAATCGGGCATACCAGGATCCAGCCGCTTCACTTGCGGGTCTGCGGTATGCCAGATACTGGCCGGGGTTGATGGGGGTCTGATGCCGCTTTTCTGGCTCAAGCTTTAGCCGTGCGGATCTGCCTTCCAGGTTGGCTGATCGTTTTGTGCGGCTCATGCTTGGGATCCTCTTACTGTTAGTTCCGTATGAAAATACTAGCGGAATTATCCGTACCGTGTCCATATCCTGTCCAAAACATGTTTCGGGACGGGTCTGGACGAATTGGGACAAACAAAAGTGAAGCCCCTAATTTTAGGGGCTTTAGGTCATTCCAAGGGTGTCCAGCTTTATCCAGGATTTAACATTTTTTCCAACACTTACGTTACTTGTTTCCGGTCCACGGCGATGACCGAGGAGACGGCAGGCCTGTCCATCCTTGCTGACATAGGGACCTTGCTGGTGATACCGATCCGCCTCTATTTTGCAAGGAAAGACCCCGGAAGGATAGGGATATTAAGCGGGCCGGGTCCAGCGCGCCAGGCGCTGGGGGCCGTCCCCTTCCAGGGTCAGCTCGGCCACCCAGCCGGTGGGCCAGGGGCCGGAGCTTCCGGCCCATTCCACCACCAGGTAGTCCCCGGGCTGGACGGTCTCCTCCAGCCCCAGCGACCAGGCCCCGGCCTCGCCCAGCCGGTACAGGTCCAGGTGGTGGACCCAGCCGCCGGGGCAGCGGTAGCGGTGCAGCACGGCGTAGGTGGGCGAAGCCACCTGGTCGGGATCGCCCCCCAGCCCGGCCACGAAGCCGCGGGTGAAGGTGGTCTTGCCGGCGCCCAGTTCGCCCCGGAGCAGCCAGGTGCCGCCGGGCGGGGTGAGGGCCGCCAGCTCGGCGCCCAGCGCTTCGGTGGCGGCGTCGCCGCCCAGGACCCTCGATTCAGTTCCGGATGTCGGCACCATGCAACTCCCTCAACAAAGCCGCGAGGCTGGGCCCCAGTTCCCTGATCATGAGCGGGCCGGGGCCCAGCCGGTCCGCGGCGGCGCCGTGCAGCCACACGGCGCCGGCCACCGCCTCCTTGAGCGTGCCCGGTTCCGGAGCGCCCTGCCCCTGCTTGCGCCAGCGGGCGGCCCCGGCCGCCACCATGCCGGCCAGGAAATCCCCGGCGCCGCCGGCGGACAGGCCCTGGTGGCCGGTGGGATTCACCCACAATTCCCCGTCGCCGCCGCCGGCGACGATGCTCTGGGCCCCCTTGAGCACCAGGATGCCCGGCCCGGCGGCCACCGCCCCGGCCCGGGCCAGGCGTTCGCCGGTGCCCCGCGGCGCGGGCGCCTGGAACAGCCGGGCGAACTCGCCGGGATGGGGCGTGATGACGGTATCCGGCCGGGCCATCCAGCGCGGGCCGGCGCCGTCGCCCAGGGTGGAGGCGTCCAGCACCAGCGGCCCGTCCCAGCCGGGGACTTCGCTGATGCCGCCCGGGCCCGCCAGCAGCACGTCGATGCCCGCCGGCACCCGGCCGTCCCAGGCCCGGACCATGGCTTCGGGCACCTGGGCCGCGATCTCGGCGCGCACCTCGGCATCGGCGAGCACCGTGACCAGTCCGGCGCCCATGCGCAGGGCGCCCAGCGCGGCCATGACCGCGGCGCCGCCCATGCCCTTGGATCCGGCCCGGATGCCCACGTGGCCGAAGTCCATCTTGTGGGTGTCCCACCGCTCCGGGGCGGGCCGGCCGGGCCGTTCCAGCAGCCGGACCGCGCAGGCGGGCGCCCTCGGCAGCGGGATGGGCACCACGGTGATCTCGCCGCAGCGTTCCCGGGCGGGGCGCAGGCCGTGGCAGAGCTTCAGATGGCCGAAGCAGGCGGTGCGGTCGGCCGGCACCGAAAGGGCCCCCACCTCCGGGCTGCTGGGGTCCAGGCCCGACGGCAGGTCCAGGGCCAGGATGCGGAAGCCCGCGTCCGGCCCGGCCGCTTCGGCGAGGGCCAGGACCCAGGCCGCCGCGGCCCCCTCCAGGGGCAGCCGGGTGCCCAGGCCGAACAACCCGTCCACCACCCAGCCGCGGAAGCCGGCCACGGCCTGCCGGGGGTCCGCCGCACAGCGGTAGCCGCCGCCGAGCCCTTCCCACAGCCGGGCCTGGAGCGCCGCATCGCCCTGCCAGCGGGGCTCCGGCGCCAGGGCCCAGACCTGGACCGGGCGGCCCTGGAGCCGTGCCAGCCGGGCCAGGGCGAGCGCGTCGCCGCCGTTGTTCCCGGGCCCGGCCAGCACCTGCAGCGGCGCCCCGGGAGGCAGCAGGGCCAGCGCCCCCATGGCAGCGTGCTCCTGGAGCACCAGGGACGAGACGCCCCAGGCGGCGATGGCCTCCTGTTCAAGGTTCCTCATTTCGCCGGCGGTCAAGAGCGGGATCATGACATGCCCTCCCAGTGCCCATTGTTGCCGAAAACCCGGTATCCGGCTCCGCCCCATTGCGGCTTTGGTCACGTCCCGCCCCGATCCGTCATGTTACATTCAAGTATTCGTTGGAGCAGAAATGGCCACTTCTCCCATTCGCGTCATCATTGCCAAACCTGGACTGGACGGCCACGATCGGGGCGCCAAAGTCGTCGCCAGGGCGCTCCGGGACGCCGGGATGGAAGTGATCTACACCGGCCTCAGGCAGACCGCGGCCCAGATCGTGGCGGCAGTGGTGCAGGAGGACGCGCAGGTGCTGGGGATGTCCATCCTCAGCGGCGCGCACAACCAGATCTTCCCGGAAGTGATGCGGCTCCTGAAGGAACAGGGTGTCAACGACGTGCTGGTGTTCGCCGGCGGCATCATCCCGGACGAGGACATCCCGGCGCTCAAGGCGGCCGGCATCCGCGCCGTGTTCCAGCCCGGCACCAACACGGATGACGTGGTCGCGCTCATCCAGAAGGACCTGGCCGCCGCGCACGCTTAGCACCTGGATGACCGTCCGTGGGGATCCGGCGCCGCGCGCCGGATCCCCATCGCTTTTCAGCGGGGCGTCAGCCAGCGGGTGCCCGCCGGGGCCGTGAAGGTGAACACCGCCGGGCCGAACGGCTTGGCCGGCACCCGGGGGTCCTGCAGTTCGATCTCCTGGCTGGCGCCGGTGGCGTCGGTCCACTGGATGCGCCGCAACAGGCCGCCCTGGCCGGTCAGCAGGACCCGGGTCAGACCCGGGCGCAGGGGTTCCAGGGCCACCGCGTCCCCCGGGGCGGCCTTGGCCTGGTAGAACCCGGTCAGGGCTCCGGGGTTGAGCAGCACATTCAGCAGCGGGGTGTCGGCCGCGGCGCCCCGGAGCGGAGTCCGCTGGGCGGTGCGCGCTTCCGGGTCGTACTGGGTCAGGTCGCGGCCATCGGCGACCAGCAGGAGGCCCTGGCGGTATTCCACCCGCAGGCGCCCGCCCTTGGCCAGCTTGAGCTGCCCTTGCCGGCGCAGCTTGCCGAACACGGCGCTTTCGGATTGCTGCACGAAACCGCTCTCCAGGCTGGTCACGGCGAGGAAGCGGGCCCACCAGGACGGCATGGCCGGCTGGGTCCCCGCCCCGGGCAGACTGAGACCCAGGCAGCAGATGAGGGCAGGCAGCAAGTCAGGACCTCTTGAATTCGATGGTGAGGGCGCCGTCGGCGCCGGACCCGGTGATGGCGGTGGCGGCTTCCGCCACCAGCACGCCTTTCCGGCGGACCTGCACCTGGATTTCCAGTTCGCCGGTCAGGAGCTCCGGAGCCAGGTGCAACTGCAGCGAAGGCACCTGCCGGGCGCTGGCCGGATGGACCGCCGGCAGGGGCCGGAGCGGGGCGGCCAGCCTGGGCATGGGCGCCGCCGAAAGCGGCCGGAGGGCGACCCGGGGCATCGCGGACGGACCGGGAGCGGGTCCGCCGTGGCCGGTTCCCGCGCCCTTGGCCCCCGGGGGCGGCAGCAGCTTCACGACCAGCGGCGCCATGACCTTGACCTGGCCGTCCATCGGCCTCGGCGGTTCGGGAAGGAGCGGCTCGGGGAGGGCAGGTTCGGGATGGAACGGCCCAAGGGGAGCGGGTTCGGAATGGAACTGCTCGGGGGGAGCGGGTTCGGAATGGAACTGCTCGGCAGCGGGCGGCGGCACCGGCACATCCATGACCGACTCGAACAGTTCCAGCGAGGAGGCCAGGTC
>Ga0316217_10005349_pt1 | contig 13361 bp, 1 predicted proteins | sample 1anoAmetaG_FD_203633 | JGI IMG/M metagenome (GOLD analysis project Ga0316217, IMG submission 203633) | Freshwater microbial communities from Trout Bog Lake, Wisconsin, USA - 1anoA | ecosystem: Environmental > Aquatic > Freshwater > Lake > Hypolimnion/Profundal zone | place: USA: Wisconsin...
CCGGAGCAGTGGACCCAATTCGTACTGCACATGAAACAGCGGCAAGTCCACAAACCGCTGGTCTTCAAACTGGGGCGGATTCATGAGCTTGAGATCGTGCACCGTCAGTTCGCTGCTGAATAACCCCACCTGCACCGCGCCAATTTCCAGCGGGAACCCGGTGACCTTTTTAACCCCGATTTCCACGCCCTGCCGCGCAATGAAGTTCCGGCACACAATGCCAATGACAACCAACGCCACCATCCCCAGAACGATTCTCAAGAATAGTTTCTTCATAACTGGATTTTACCGGAGAATTCGCCCAGAATCAACCCCATGCCCAAGCTTGACTCACATATGTCAATTACCGGCGGTGCGGACCGCGCGCTCGAACGCGGCACATCCATCGGCTGCGATGCCGTCCAGATTTTAATCTCGAAGATGCAGAACGAGCAATGACTCCCCTTCTCGGTGCCCATATGTCGATCGCCGGTGGCGTTGACCGCGCCCTTGAACGCGGAGCGTCAATCGGCTGTGCGAGCGTGCAAATCTTTCTTAAAGGAAATATGCAATGGCATAGCCGCTTGTACGCAAGCGATGAGATTTATCGTTACCGGGACAGGTTAAATGATACTGGGATCACGACGGTATTCGCTCATAGTAGCTATCTGATAAATCCCGCCACCCCGAATACGATTATGCGTAAGAAGTCCGTCGCTGCGATCATCGACGAGATCGAACGGGCAACGACACTCGGCATCCCCTTCATTGTGATGCACCCCGGGTCACACATGGGCAAGGGCGAAAAGACTGGCCTGGACAGAGCTGCGAAGTGCCTTGATGAGGCTTTTCACGCAACACGCTGTAGCCCGGTTAAGATCGCGCTGGAGACGACGGCTGGGCAAGGCACTTGTTTGGGATACCGGTTCGAACATTTAGCAAAGATTATCGATACTTCGCGTTTTCCCAAGCGCTTGGCGGTCTGCATAGACACCTGTCATCTTTTTGCAGCAGGTTATGACATTCGAACGAAGCTCGGTTATGAACAGACAATGAAACAGATCGATACGACAATCGGTTCTCACCAGGTTGTGGCATTTCATCTCAATGACTCAAAGAAAATGTTAGGTTCTCGCGTGGATCGACACGATCATATCGGCAAAGGGTTTATCGGTCTTGACGCATTCCACTCCGTTTTGAGCGATATCCGTTGGTGCGGCATCCCGATGGTGCTGGAAACGCCAAAGGGCGAAAACATGCGCGAAGATGTGCAAAACCTTGGTGTGTTGCGTTCCCTGCTGGTGAACCGCTAAACGACCAAATTAAACAACCGGTTGGAACTCATCAAGACCTTGCAACCGGCCGGCGGCACTGCTTGGATATGCCTTGCAAATTCCTCAACCGCGCAATCGGGCTTGGCCTACGAGCTGGCAGCCGACTGCGCGCCGAGCACCACTGTCGATCAGGCTGCAACCGGTCCGGTTAGCTATGGCGGTTGCGGTTGCGGCGGCGGCGGGCGGCCCAGACGGTGATACCGCCGCAGAGCCACATCAGCAGGACGTTTGGTTCGGGGATGACCAGCAAGGAGCCGAGGCCGGTCAGCTGGTGGATTTGGGCATTGCCGAGCAGGGTGATATCGGCCAGCGACCAGCCGTTGGAGTTGACGAAGTAGACGGCCATGTTGTTGCTGATGACCAGTTGTGAACCGCCGAACAGGTAGAGGTCATTGACAAACAGTCCGCCCTCGCCCGTCACGCCCGGGGTCTGTTCCAGGACGAGGGTGGTATTGGTCAGCCACAACTGGCCGATGGCAAAATTATCCGTGAAGCCCGCCGCCGTGCCACTGGTGTGCTGGACCCCGGTTGTGGCATTCCCGGCCGGGCTGCCGTCAAAGCCGCCGGTCAGCAGCAGGCCGGGCGTGTTGAAGGTCTGGGTGCTGGTCACCGAGGCGCCGCTGAAGAGGAATTCCGTGCCGGTGCCGACGGTGTTGCTGCCCGGGTTCGTCACGCCCAGGGTATTCCAGCTCAGGTTATTGGTGCTCTGGTTGAACAGGTCGGCGGTGAACACGTATTTGCCGCCGGGGGCGCTGACGTAGCCGTTGGTGGTGATGATGAAATTATTTGAGAAGGTGCTGCTTGACGCGCCGTCGGTGAGCCACGCGCCGTTGTTCACAACTTCCCGGCTGTAGGTACCCACGCTGCTGATGAATTGCAACGTGCCGTTGTTGGTGAACACGCCGGTCACCTGCAGGGCGCTGCCATCCGCCCGCACCATCCCGCTGTTCACCAGGTCGGCGCTCAGCACCAACGGCGCGTTGGTGGTGCCGAAGTTGGCGGCGATGGTGCCCTGGTTGACGAGCTGGGCCGGGGAACTGAAGGTACCGTGACCCACCAGCCAGTTATTGTTGGTGAACGCCACATTGGCTTGGTACGTGCCACCCGCCAGGGCCAGCGTGCCGTCATTGCTGAACGCGCTCAGGTTGGTCAGGATCCCGCCGCCCACCCGAATTGTCGCGTCCTGGTTGAACAGGCTGCTAATCTGACCACCGCCGTTGAACGACAATGTCGCGCCGGCTTCGGCCCGGTAAGCGCCCGCGCCGGTGGCGCTGCCGGCAATGGTCAGCAGCCCGTTGGTCGCGCTGACCAGCCCGCTGTTGGCCACCGCATGGGTCAGCGTGCCGCGCCCGCTGATCGCGCCGCTGTTGTTGATGGTGCCGGCATCGACGGTGCCGTTCAGCACCACGCTCCCGGCGTTGGTCATCCAGCCGAGCCCGGTCGCGCCGACCCGGAGAGTCGCGCTGTTGGTAATCAGGCCGGTGCTGGTGTTGAACAGCGTGCCCAGGGTCACCAGCGTCCCGTTGGTGGCGTCGAGGGCGCCGGCATTCGTGAAGTCGGCGTCAATCGTGCTGGTGTTGCCGAGGTTCGCGACATGCCCGAAGTTGACCAGGCTGGCGGCATTCAGGGTCCCGCCATTGAGACTGATGCTGCCGGCGACGGTGTTGGTCACGGCCAGCAGCGCGCCGCTGCCAAAGCGCAAGGTGCCGCCGGAAATAATGATCTGCGCGCCGGTGCCCAGGCTGGAGCCGCTGCCGCCGAGGCCGTTGGTCAACGCGCCGGCGACGAGCATTCCGCCGTTGACCAGCGTGTCGCCGCTGTAGGTGTTGATCCCGCTCAGGGTCAGCGTGCCGCTGCCGGCCTTGGTCAAGGAGCCGGCGCCGCTGAGGGTCCCGCTGTAGATGGTGTTCTGGTTGTTCCCGCCGACGACGAGATCCACGCGCCCGCCGGTGGTATTGGTCAAACCGAGATCCAGGCTGCCGGCCAGGCCGCCCAGATACGCCTTGTTGAAACTGCCGGTAAAGACCACGGCGTTGGTGCTGACCGCGGCCCCGGCCACATTGCTGAGCGTGCTGCCGCTCAAGCCGTAGCTATTGGCAATGAACAGGTGGCCGTCCTGCACCACGGTCGCGCCGTTGTAGGTGTTGGACCCACCCAGCACCATGGTCCAGGTCCCGGTCTTGATCACTGAAACATTGTTGCCGCTGAGATTGCCGGCCAGCGTCACCGTGCCGGTGCCGCTGCCGCTGGCCGTCAAGGTATAGCCCAGCGTGATGTTGTTCGAGATCACAAAGGCGCCCGCGCCATTCTGGTCGAGTTCCGGCGCCAGCCCGGCAAAGGTGAACGGATTGCCGGCGATGGTTTGCACCGTCGCCGTGGCGGCGTTGGTCAACACGATTTGCTTGGTCACCAGGCTGCTCAGATCGTTGTACGCCGTATACGCCGTGGTCGTCGCGCCGCCGAAGTACAGCACGAGGTTGGACTGGCTCACCGACGGCACCTGCCCGCTGACCCAGCCGCTGGCGGCGCTGAAGTTGGTGCTGCCGTCCGTCCAGGTATAGGCGGCGGAACCGGTATAGGTCAGCACCAGGTTGGTCCCCTGCACCGCCAGTTGGAAGAGGCCATTGTACGAATTCTGGAAAGCCGACAGGTTCAGCACGATGTTCGTGTTGAAGTTGGCCAGCGCCTGCCCGGTGGCAATGACGGCCGTATAATTCGAATTGAAATTGAAGTTGGCGGCCAACCCCGGGGTGCTGCCGCTGAGGGAGGTCACATCAATCGTAAACGGGCTGGCCGCCGTGGCGCTGTTGGACAACACGCCCACCACGTTCAGCCAATCATAACCGCTCCCGGGGGTGCCCAGGAAATTGTTCACATCCCAGACAAACTGGCCGCCGCTCTGCCAGAGGTTGGTCCCGGTGATGGTCAGCGTGCTCGGCGCGCCGCCCAGCGCCAGGGTGCCGGCGATGGCGACGGTGCCCTGGCCGCCGGCCACCACGATGTTGGCCGCGCCCTTCAGCGTGGCGTTGCTGCTGATGAGCAGATTGTTCTGGAACGTCGCGGTGCCGCCATTCAACAGGTTCAAGGTGGCGGCGCTGCCCGCAGTGCCCACCACCACGTCCGCGCCGTTGCTGACCACGGCGCTCTTGACGGTCAGCGTCCCGCTGTTCAGGGCGAACTGGCTGCCGGCCGTGACCGTGAAATTCGTCGCCGTCACACTGCCGCCGGCGACGGTGAGCGAGCCATTGTCGACCAGCGTGCTGAAGCGGGCCGTGCCGCCGCCCACCGCCAGCGCGGCGCCGGCGTCGATGGTGCCGCTGGTGCCCGTCACTGTCCCGGCTGTGAGGCTGAACGCCCCGCCGGTAGTGACGTTGAAATTCGTCGCCGTCAGGCTGCCGCCGCTGACGGCCAGCGTGCCGTCGCTGACCAGCACCGTGCCGAGCGTGCTGGCGCCGGTCAAGGTCCAGGTGCCCGCGCCCACCTTGCGCACCGTGCCGGTCCCGTTCAGCGTGCCGGCGAAGGTCACGCTGGCGTTGTTGAACCCGACCTGGAGGGTGTTGGTGCTGAGGTTGACCTGGCCGCTGCCGGTCAACGCATCGATGGTCCCGTCCGTCGCAAAATTCACCGTGCCGCCGCTGGCGACCGCCACCGCCACCGCGGTCGGCAGCGCCCCGGGATTGGCCCAGTTGAACTGGCCGCCGGCCACAGTCAAGTTCGTGCTGGCCAGCGTCCCGGTGACCAGCAACGTGCCATTGCTCACCGTCGTGGCGCCGGTGAAGGGGCTGCCGCCGGCGAGGGTCAGCGCGCCGCTGCCGATCTTGGTGAACGCGCCCGCACCGCCGAGGCTGCCGGTGTAGTTGGTGCTGGCGTTGTTATTGCCGACAAACACCGTCACCGCGCCGGCCGCGTTGGTCAGCCCGAAATTGCCCGCGCCGGCCAGGTTGCCGAGCTGGTAGCTCGTGTCGGCGCCGAACCCGAGCCCGTCGTTGACATTGACCAGCACGGTGCTGTTGGTCGCCACCAGCCCGTGCGCGAACACCAGCGTCCCGGTATTGATTGCGGTGGCGCCGGTATAGCTGTTGGTGCCTGTCAGGGTCAGGATGCCGGTGCCGTTCTGCGCCAGCGGGCCGGTGCCGGCGATGGGGTTGGCGACGGTGACGGCATCGCTGCGGTTGAACGACAAATTCCCATAATTGGTCACGCTGCCGCTGCCGAGGGTGCCCGCGGTCCCGCCGGCGCCGACCTGCACGGTGCCATTCGAGATCACCGTGCTGCCGCTGTAGGTGTTGGCCCCGCTCAAGGTCAACACGCTCGCGCCGTCCTTGACCAACGCGCCGGTGCCGGCGATCACGCCGGCGACCGTCGTCGTGCTCGCCCCGCCGATGACCAGGTTATAAGCGTTGTTCGTGATGTTTCCGCTGAGCGTGAGCTGATTGGCGTCGGCATTGATCCGCGTGTTGCTGAGCAGGCTGATCACGCCGCTGTACGTGTTATTCCCGCTGACGTTGCGCAACGCCCCGCCGTTGGCGAGCCCGGTGCCGTTCAGCGCCAGATCATTGGCGACGCCGCTGAGATTGTTGCTCAACTGCAGCGTCGCGCCGGCCGCCACGGCCGCCGGCCCGCTGCCCAGGGCGCCATTGCTGGCGGCCACCAGCACGCCACTGGCCACGGTCGCGCCGCCGCTGAAGGTGTTCGCGCCGCTCAAGGTCAACGTCGCGCCGCTATTGGTCAGCGCGCCGCTGCCGGCGATGGTGCCGCTGAAATTCCCCCCGCTGGTGACCGTCAGCCCGGCGTTGCTGAGCGTGCCGCTGCTGGTGCCAGTGAGCGTGGTCACCGTGATCGCGTTGCCGTTCTGATCGAAGTAGCCGTTGTTCACCGTCAATGCTGTCGCAGTCGGGAACGCCCCGGCCGCGTTCAACTGCAGCGTGCCGCCCTGCACCACCGTGCCGCCGCTGTAGGTGGCGGTACCGCTCAGCACCAGGAACCCGCCGGCATTGGTCAGCGCGCCGCTGCCGGCGATGGTGCCGCTGAAATTCCCCCCGCTGGTGACCGTCAGCCCGGCGTTGCTGAGCGTGCCGCCGGTGCCAGTGAGCGTGGTCACCGTGATCGCGTTGCCGTTCTGATCGAAGTAGCCGTTGTTCACCGTCAATGCTGTCGCAGTCGGGAACGCGCCCGCGGAATTCAACTTCAGCGTGCCGCTCTGCACCACCGTGCCGCCGCTGTAGGTGTCGGTGCCGGCGAGGCCGAGCACGCCGCCGGCATTGGTCAGCGCGCCGCTGCCGGCGATGGTGCCGCTGAAATTCCCCCCGCTGGTGACCGTCAGCCCGGCATTGCTGAGCGTGCCGCCGGTGCCGGTGAGCGCGGTCACCGTGATCGGGTTCCCGTTCTGGTCGAAGATGCCGCCATTGACGGTCAACGCGGCGCCGGGGAACGCGCCGGCGGAGTTGAGTTTCAACGTGCCGCTGCTGACCAGCGTCGTGCCGGTATAGGTTTCGTTGGTCGCCAGCACGGTCGTGCCGCTGCCGTTCTGGATCAGGTTGCCGGCGCCGGTAATCCGGTTGGTGACGATGTAGGTGTTGCTGCGGCTGAACGTGAGGTTGGCGTTGTTGGTGACATCGCCGGTGCCGAGCTGGCCGCTCGTGCCGTTGGCGCCGATTTGGAGCGTGCCGCCATTGATCAGCGTCGCGCCGCTGTAGGTGTTGGTGCCGGTCAACCGCCAGGTCCCGCTGTCAGTCTTGACCACGGCCAGGTTGGCGGAACCGCCGTCGGCAATCGGGCCGGCGATCGTGCCGGTCGCGCTGCTGCCGGCCAGAATCAGGTTCTGATTGCTCGCGCTGGCATTGGTGACGGCGCCGGCCAGGGTTAACCCGCCGTTGGCCACCACCACGGCCGTGTCACCGGCCAGGGCGACGACGCCTTGCACCGTGTTATTGCCGGCCTGGTTGAGGATCCCGGTCGCGCTGTTGCCCACCAGGAACCCGATGTTCGCGCCGAGCGTGACGTTGTTCGACAAGCCGATCGAACTGGCGTTGCCGGCATTGGTGGCAATGATCTGTTTGGGGCCGGCGCCGAACGAGTTGGCGGTGACAGCCACCACTTCGCCGCTGGTCACATTGAGATTGGCCGTGAAGGTGTTGGCGCCGCTGAGCGTGACCGTGCCGCCGTTGATCACGCTGACGGCCCCGGTGCCGGCCAGCAGATTGCCGATGGTGTAGGCATCACCACGGGCGAACACCAACTGCGCGTTATTCGTCACGGCGCCGGTGCCGAGCAAGCCGCTGGTCCCGCCATCACCCACCTGCAACGTCCCGCCATTGACGATCAGGAAGCCGGTATTGGTATTGTTGCCGCTCAGCACGACGGTGTAGGCGCCGGTCTGCGTCAGACTGCCCGCGCCGCCCAGCACGCCGGCCAGGGTCAACGTGCCGCTGCCGGCGCCAACCAGGCCGACATTGTCACCCAACACCACGGCGTTGGAGATCACAAAGCTGCCGCTGCCGCCTTGCACGATCGTCGGCGCGAGCCCGACCAGCGTGATGGTGTTGCCGATAATAAACTGTGTCACCGCCGCGTTATTGGTCAGGTTGAGCTGCTTGCTGTACAGCCCGGTCAGATCGTTGGTGGCCGTATAGCTGTTGGAGGTTGACCCGCCAAAGTACAGCACCAGGTTTGTCGACGCGGTCGGCGGCAGCGCCCCATTCTGCCACTGGCTGGCATTGCTGAAGCTGCCGGCGGTATCGTTCCAGGTGAAGGCGTTGACCCCGACATAATCCAACAGCAAATTGGTGCCGCCCGCCAGCGCCAGGCTCCACGTGCCGTCATACGCATTGGCAAACCCGGTCAAGTTCAGCGCCAGCGCGTTGGTGAAGATCCCGCCGCTGGCCGTCGCGATGCTGAAGCTGTAATTGCCATTGTTGTTGAAGTTCGCCAAGGCGCCGGCCGCATTGCCGGCGGTCAACGACGTGAGGTCGATGGTGAACGGGTTGCTGCTGCTGGCCGAGTTGGTGAGCCGCCCGTTGACCTGCAACAAATCCCAACCGCTGCTGCCACCCGCCGTCCCGGCCAAGCTGTTGATCTCCCACAGGTATTGCCCGCCGCCACCCAACGCGAGCGTGCCGGTCGTCGTCAACACCGTCGGCCCGCTCCCGGCGCCGGGCGAGATCATGCCGCCGCTCTGCACCACCACGCCCAGCGCGCCATTGGCAACCAGCGTCCCGCTGCCGGCCAAGGTCGCCCCACTGTTCGTGACCAGCAGGTTGTTCTGGAACGTGGCCAGGCCGCCCGCGATGTTGAACCGCGCGGCCCCGCTGCCATTGCCGACCACAAAGTCGTTCCCGTTGCTGACCGTCGCCTGATTGACCGTCAACGTCCCGGTGTTCAGCGCGAACTGGCCGCCGGCGGTGACGGCGAAATTCGTCGCCGTCAGGCTGCCGCCGCCCAGCGCCAGCGTGCCGGTGTTCACCGCCACGTTGCCCAGCGCGTTGCCCAAGCCGGTCAAAGTCCAGGTGCCCGTCCCCACCTTGCTCACCGTCCCCGCCCCGCTCACCGCGCCGGCAAAATTCGTCGTCGCGTTGTTGAACCCGACCTGGAGCGTGTTGGCGTTGACAGTCACCCGCCCGGCCCCGGTCAGCGCGTCCAGCGTCCCGTCCGTCGCAAAATTCACCGTCCCGCCGCTGCCCACCGTCACCGCCACCGCGTTGGTCAGCGCGCCGGTGTTTGCCCAGTTGAACTGGCCGCTGGTCACGACCAGGTTCGGGCTCGCCACCAGCCCGCTCACCGTCAACGTCCCGCCGTTCACCACCGTCGCGCCGGTATACGTGTTGGTCCCGCTCAGCGTTTCCGTCCCGCTGCCGCTCTTGGTCAACGCCCCGCCGGTGCCACTGAGCCCGCCGCTGTAAGTGAAATTCCCGCTCCCGGCAATCGTCAGCCCCACCCCGGCGCCGGCCGTGTTGGTCAACCCAATGTTGCCCGCGCCGGCCAACCCGTTGATGGTGGCCGCCGTCACATTGTTACTGAAGGCCACGCCGCCGTTGACCCAGTTGCTGACCACGCTGCTGCTGGCCAGCGCCGCAGCATTCGCCACCAGCACGACGCCGTTGCTGATCACCGTGGCCCCGCTGTAGGTGTTCGCGCCGCCCAGCACCAGGGTGTAGCCCCCGGTCAGCGTCAGGCTGTAGCCGCCGCTGATCTGCCCGTCCATTTCCAAGTTACCCGAACCCGTGCCGCCCAGCAGCGTGTTCGCCGCCAGCGTCACGTTGTTGGAAACCACAAAACTGCCGGTGCCATTCTGCAGGATCGTCGGTGTCACCCCACCCAGCGTGATGGCGTTGCCGATAATGTCTTGCGCATTGGTCGCGCTGCTGGCCAGCGTGATCCGTTTCACAACCAGCCCGCTCAACCCGTTGCTGGCCGTGTATTGCTGGGCCACGCTGCCGCCAAAGAACAGCGCCACGTTGGTCTGGCCGGTCGGCGGCGCGACATTCCCCTGCCAGTTGCCGTTTGTGGCAAACGCGCCGGTCCCGTTGTTCCACACAAACCCATCCGAACCGGTATAGTTCAGGATCAGGCTGGTGGCGTTCGTCTGCAATGACCAGATGCCGTCGTAGGCGTTGGCAAAGCCCGTCAACACCAGGCTGATGGTTTGGAGGTTCAGCGCCCCCATCCCGCTCGTCGCGATGAGATTCGTCAGGCTGTAGGAACCATCGCGGTCGAAGCTGGGCAGGCTCGCCGCGGTGATGTTGAGCACAAACGGATTGTTTGTCGTCGCCGTGTCCAACACCAGCCCGTTGATCGTCAACAGATCCCAGTTGACGCCCGGCGTGCCGCTGAAATTCGTGATGTTCCACAGATACTGGCCGCCGCTCGCCAGGACCGTCGTGCCATTGACCGTCAACGCCGCCGCCGCCCCGCCGCTGCCGGTCGGCGAAACGGTCACCCCGCTGCCAATCGTCACCACCCCGCTGCCGACCGTCACCGTGCCGGCCCCGGCCAGCGTCGCCCGATTGGTCAGGATCAAGCCCTGTTGGAAACTGGCGGTCCCGCCGGCCAGCACCGTGAAGTTGGCCAACGCGCTGCCGTTGCCAACCACGAAATCCGCCCCGTTGCTGAGCGCCGCATTGAGCACGCTCAAGGTCCCGCCGTTGAACGTGAACACCCCGCCCGTCGTCACCGTCAGATTGCTCGCCGTCACCGCCCCGGCCGCCAGCTGGAACGTCCCGCCGTTCGCCACCTGCAACCCGGCGGTGCCGCCGGTCCCGGTCACCGCCACCGTCGCGCCGCTGACCACCAGCCAGCCATCCCCGGCCACCAGGTTGCCCAGCGTGCTATTGCCGCCGGTCCAGGTGAACGTGCCGGTCCCGGCCTTGCTCAACGTCCCCGCCCCGCTCACCACCCCGCCAAAGTTCGCGCTCGAATTGTTCGCCCCGATCTGCAGCGTGTTCGCGTTGAGCCCCACGTTCCCGGTGCCGGTCAGCGCGTCCAGCGTCCCGCTCGTCGCAAAATTCACCGTCCCGCCGCTGCTCACCGCCACCGCCACCGCGTTCGTCAGCGCCCCGGTATTCGCCCAGTTGAACTGGCCGCCGCTCACAATCAGGTTCGTGCTCGCCAACGTCCCGCTCACCGTCAACGTCCCCCCGCTCACCAGCGTGTCGCCGGTGTACGTGCTGTTCCCGCTCAGCGTCCCGGTCCCGCTCCCGCCCTTGGTCAGCGAACCGCTGCCGCTCAACACCCCGCTGTACGTCCAGCCGCCGCTGCTCAGGGTCAACGCCAACCCCGCGCCCTGCGTGTTCGTCAGCCCCAGCCCGGTCGCGCCGGTCAACCCGCCCAGCGTCGCCGCCGTCAAATTGCTGAACACCAACCCGCCGGTCAACTGGTTGTTCACCACGCTGTTGTTCAACGCCCCCGCATTGGCCACCACCAGTTGCCCCTGCGCGATGGTTGTCTGGCCGGTGTACGTGTTCGCCCCGCCCAACACCAGCGCGTAGCTGCCGGTCTTGATCAGGCTGTACCCGCCGCTAATCGTCCCGTCCACTTCCACCAGCCCAATGTTGGTCCCGTCAAAGGTCAGGTTGCTGGCCAGCACCAGATTGTTCGAGATCACAAAACTGCCGGCGCCGTTCTGCTGAATGTCCGGCGCCAACCCGGCCAGCAGGATCGCATTGCCAATGATGTATTGGGTCGTCGCCGTGCTGTTGGTCAACCCGATCCGCTTGACCACCAGCCCGCTCAGGTCGTTGCTCGCCGTGTACGCGTCGCTGCCGTTGCCACCGAAGAAGAGCACCACGTTGGTCTGCCCGAGCGGCGGCGGCACCGTCCCCGCCCAATTCAGCCCACTGCTGAACGTCCCGCTCACATCACTCCACACAAAATTCGTCGCCCCCTGATAACTCAACACCAAATTGTTGCCCTGCGTCAGCAGACTCCAGACGCCGTCCCAACTGTTCGAGAAACCCGTCAGGTTCAACGCGTAGGTCGTCGGATCAAAACTCGCCACGCCACCACTGGCGCTGGCGATGGCAATCGTGTAGCTGCTGTCCTTGTTGAAGTTCGTCGCCAACCCGGCCACGTTGCCGGAGGTCTGCGAGTTCACATCAATCGTAAACGGATTGGCCGCTGTCCCAGTGTTGGTCAGCACCCCCAGAATCTGCACCATGTCCCACCCCGAGTTCGCACCCGCCCCGCCGTTGAAATCGTTGATCTGCCAGAGATACGTGCCGCCACCGTTCAACACCAGCGCACCCGAATTGGTGAGAATCCCATTGCTGCTGCCGGTCCCCGGGTTCAGGACGCCGCCCCCTTGAATCACCGTCTGGCCAGCCCCGCCGGCAACCACAATGTTGCCCACCCCGGTCAACACCGCATTGCTCGAAATCACCAGGCTGTTCTGGAAGGTGTGCGTCCCGCCTCCCAATTGGAACGTCGCCGCATCCACCCCGTCACCCACTGCAAAATTCAACCCGTTGCTGATCACGGTGCTGCTGGAGACCAGCACGAGGCCGCTATTGAAAGTAAAGGTGTTAACGTTCGCGCCGGAGTTGGTGACGATCAATTGGTTCACGATGGTCGTGCTCAGGCCGCTGGCCACGAAACTGCCCTGCCCCAACGCACCCACGATCAACGCCCCGGTGCCCGTCGCGTTGGTGACATCGAGGTTGCCGCCATTGACATTAACCTGGTTGCCAAAATCCTTGGCGGTCGCGCTGACCACAACACTTGTCGCCACCACGGTGCCGCCGTTGTTGATGTTGAGCACGTTGCCGGTCGAGCCGCCCCAGAGGCTGCCATTGACGCCGATGGCCAGTTCCGCAACGTTGCCGAGATTCCAGAGTGAGTTGGCCCCGGTGACCGTGACCGTGTTGCTGTTGCCGCCGTTGCCGATCATGCTCCCCGGGGTGTTGGCCACCAATCCATTATACGTGCTCCAGAGCTGGCCGCCGTTGGTGATAAGCAAGCTGTTGTAATTCGGCGAAACTCCAGTCGCCGCCGCCCGGTCGCCAACTGCCACCACGCTCGCATTGGTAACGCCGCCGCTGTTGATCACCATGGCGTTGCTAATCCCACCCGCAAAGCCGAGAGCCAGCGCGCCGCCGGACAGGTTCCACGTGCTGTTCGCCAGGACGGTGGCGGTGTTGTTGGACCCGAGCAGGCCGATGGTCACGCCCACGCCACTCGCCGCTGCGCCGCTCACCAAGCTGGCGTTGGTGACAGTGAGCGAATTGAAACTGCCGCCGCTATTGGTCCCCGCTCCGATTGAGATCAGGCCGTTGGTCACAATGCTCCGCGCGCCGATCCCGCCCACATTGTAGTAGTTGCTGCCGGAGCTCGTATCGAACCCAACGTAAATGTTGCTGCTGACCAGCGACCCGCCCGCACTGACGACCAGGCCGTTACTCGTCCCGCCACCAACACCGACGAGCACGTTGCTGGCACCGGCATTCCACAACGCCCCGTTCCCCATCACCGTCACGCTGTTGTTGGGGGCGTTGGAACCAATCATCACCAGCCCGGTGGTAAACAACTGGCCGCCATTGGTCACCACCACCGTGTTGT
>Ga0316217_10005350_pt1 | contig 13359 bp, 16 predicted proteins | sample 1anoAmetaG_FD_203633 | JGI IMG/M metagenome (GOLD analysis project Ga0316217, IMG submission 203633) | Freshwater microbial communities from Trout Bog Lake, Wisconsin, USA - 1anoA | ecosystem: Environmental > Aquatic > Freshwater > Lake > Hypolimnion/Profundal zone | place: USA: Wisconsin...
GTTACGGCAAGTTATTAATCACGTGGCCTGGGACTACAGCCGCTGCATGTAAGCCTAGAAATCATCCTACTCCTACTCCTCACCCTCCTACTCACCCTCCTACTCACCCTCCTACTCACCCTCCTACTCACTCTTCTGGCCCTACTTCCTATTACTACTCTAGTTATTCTGGGTACTCTACCCGCCCGAGGGTTAGATGGCTGCATCAAATTTGGAGATAGAAGTGTCTATTGCGATTATTGGCTATGGTTCGGATGAAGTGGGTTAATTAGGTTGGCCTAGTGATTGTTGTCTTGGCGATTATTGTTCTGGCTATGTGGATGTAATGGGGTGGAATTATTAGTCGTCTTATTTGTCTTCCTACTCGTTTTGCAGCTGTCTCTACGCCATGCTCCGCATCACCTTCTCGATCCGCGCCTACAGATCCGCATTCTCATCGTGCACTTATTCGTGACTATCCACTGCGAAGCTGCTCTCACTCACCTACTCCGCACCAACACTCACCTTCTACACCCGCACCTCACTCTCCCGAATGGCTTTGGCTGCCAACTTCGACCTGTCCGACAGTTTGCCGAATCGCAGGTTGAACTGGATGAGACCCGACTGCGGTGCCACGTACGAGGAGAGGTCGATATTGTTTTGCTGGATGGATAGGGTCTACTCGAAGATGAAGTTGCTGTTGAGCTGTACCCTCAGCATCCGGAAGACTTACTTCCCCAACATATACTTTATTACCAGCAGGAACTAATCGGCCACTCTGGCCTTGAGCACCCACCGCAGCTCGGTTGGATATTGTTAGGCTAAATCTTTCCATACCATCTCCGGCCCGCATCTCAGCTCGGCGTAGACCTTAGCCTTCTGCCAGCTGACGGTCACCCCGTTGCCATTCTGGTGGATGATGGAGGGGGGATTGCGGAGAGCGATGTTCCTGAGCTCCAAGTGGTACTAGTTGATGAAGGTGGGGTTGGTGTGGTAGTTGATGAAGTTTCTGATGAGGAGGTGGTGGTTGGCATAGATGCCCTTGCCCTGCATCAAACTCTTCTACTCGAGACAGATGTCCAGGTGCTTGTTGACTTTGATTATGGCCTCGCTGATGCAGTTGATACCCCCGCAGCGGTGCTTCAGAAGATAGCAGCTGAGGAAGACTGCGCTGCGGATTTTGCTCACCTGGCAGTGCACATACATTTTGGCCTTGGGGTTGCTCCGCAGAAACACCTATATTTTATCTAATGCCTCCAGCAGCTCATAGAAGGGCGAGTTCGTATAGAACTCGAAGTACAGATGCTCCACCTGCCCACTGCCCACCCCCGCCAGCCTCTCCAGCTTGGTCCGCAGTTCCTGGTCGTAGGCGTACTCGCTGAGATTGAGTATGTTGTAGGGGTGGCCTGCGATGTGGTCGGCCAGGAGTTGGAGATGAAGTGTCTAGGGGTAGTCGATGTGGTAGAGTCTTGGGACGATTTCGGTGATGCTGAACTTGCCGATGATGGTGTGCTTGAGTTTGTGGTAGTTTTCGGTGAAGGTTTAGAGTAGCTTGTTGTTGGAGAGTTTGCCCCAGACGTTGCTCAGACTCAACATTGTTATTATTAGCAAATCAAACACATATCACACCAACCAAACACACCCACCCTCAGATATGGCAGTGAGTATAGCCCTGCATAACGGCACCTTGGTGATGATGGGGGTAGGATAGTGGTGATGAGGGTGGGATGGTTGATAGTTTGCAAAATAGCGGATGTATATGATGTATATTCTAGAAATGTTGTGCTGGATAAATACATAGGCTATAGCTTCTCCTTGCTGTATTCGGATTGTCCTCATCTTGATTACAACCACAGATGCGGGTGGGCGGGCTATTCATTCAGGACGGCTGTGTAACCTATCATTCACTCATGTGCTGGTGATAGCTTACCAGGTGGGTCATGGGCTCCTGCGCTGTTATGAAACTATATAGTCTATTATTGACCATTATTTATAGTCATCCACAGCAGGCTATCCTGATCCCAACTCACCTGCACTCCATCACCACGTTTTCCTTAACCTTCACTATTTATATTGTTCACGAACCAACAATCATATCCGCTTCTCGCTCCACATCCAAAGTTGCCCAGCCCATGCATTTTATAAGCAGGCTGTCATAAACCCCAACAGCCAGCCCTCATATATCTCCAATCGCATCTTCCTTCACTCCTTCATGTAGGGTTAGAACCTGAACGCGATCATGTCCAACGCTCTATAATACAAATAGAAGTACCAGTTCAAGCTGATCAAGCAGCTCAAGTTCAAAAACGTGCACTATAGGCAAGGCGACGACATCATCCTCAACTTCGACCACAACCGCGACACCTACGCCAAAATCGTCAACATCGCCACCATCAAGACCATCCAGTTTCCTGTCCTCCAGGTCGCCTGGTACCTCAACCTTGACGACCAGGAGGTCCAGGACCAGGGGTTCACGCATCTCGACCGCAGGGGGGAGCTCATCTTCTCGCAGTATACGGATTGGCAGTACGTCGAGGCTTTGAAGGGCAAGATCCCTATGGTGAGTTTCGAGCAGTACATCCTGATGGACAGCAAAGAGCGCGAGTTGCTGAAGCTGAAGTATGTCCGCAGCTATAAGTTGTAGAACTCTCCCAACTTCCTCAACAAGATGCCTGATCCCGTCTGCACCTGTCTGGGGCATTTCAACACTGCGCATGTTTTGCAGAGTTGTGTGCTTTGTGGGCTGAGGTTTCATCCGGGGTGCTCGGGCAACCAGGATTTGTGTCTGATCTGTGTGAATCCTTGATAGTTGTGTGTGGACTGTTATTGATAATTATGGGGGTGTTGTTTTAATGGTTTTTTTTATGTTGGTTTTAGATGGTTTTTTGAGGTGGACTGCTATAAATACTGGGGTTGGGAGTTCACAAACTTCTATCAAAATTTTAGTTTTTTGCAATTTTTTGTTACTTACAGCTGTTGACATGACACAATGCTAAAATGATTGCAGGAGACCACAAATATTCCATATCCCCAGATATATGGTGAGAACCCTCGATTCAATACAGTGAAAAAGTTAAATTCTAAATTAGCGTAGGTCCCTTCAATATTTAACCTCTGATCAGTTTCTTTTCCAGTCTGTCGGGCGTGGTGTTAATATCCGGAATTAAGCATGTTCAAATGGCAGCCAAAAATGGAAGAGGCTGTTTTTAATCGGTTATAATATTATCTTCCATAGGGAATGTAAGAACAGATGGGCATAACTGCTAACCTTTTCGTCAAGAAGCCTCTCTTTGTCAAGCTCAACAAGAAGGAGCTCCTCAGGGGTGGGGAGTCCGAGGACAAGGATCCCGAAACGGCCGCCACCCATCCCGCCAGCTCCTTTCTCAGCAGAGGTTCCATCTTGGTGCCCTACAATGCGAGGAAGTACACCAGCTAGCCACAAGATCTGACCCTCAATCGCCCCGCCAAGTCTAAACCTAAGTTTGGACGCACCAGGTGGAGTTAAGCGGAAAATGATTTTTACAATTGAGTTGGAGGGGGAGCGTGGGGAATGGAATGATGTATGTGATCTTCGATAGGGGTTTAATTGCTGCGATTTTGTTTGAAGTTAAGGCTTTAAAAATAATTTAAATAATCTGTCTCTGTATATTATAGCATAAATTGCTGATAATACCTTTTACTGGATTTCTGCTGAACTTAACCAAGTTTTCTTGGCTGCTGTCCAGTTCAAGCATATTATTCACCACCTCAGTCCCTCCAACTCTACTCACTCTGCCAGCCTCCAACATTTGTGTTTTTTATATCCCCAAAAAAATGGCTACAAATCTTTGTTATCTCTGTTATTGTTAGGCTTGGGTAGATATTCGCACAAGTAATAAAATAAAACTGGACATGTAATGGTAATAAGCTGCAGGTGTCCCCTCGCCTCTGGATGTGAACCCTGAGATAGAGTACGAACAGTGTCCCCACTGCAGCCGCAACTTCTTCAAGGGCAAGCTCCAGTTTCATCTCAAGTTGTGCAATGCTACCCATCCTATGCTCCTTTCGCCCAAAAAGACCCCCAAACTCGCACAGCCCAAATTCGAACAGAATGAGCACTCGCTCTTTAGCAACCAGGAAAAGAAGTGTCCCGTTTGCTCCACTCGGCTGCCTGCGTTTTTGTTTAACAAGCATGTCAACAAATGCAATAAGGTTCGAGTGAATGAGGAACCGGTGTTGGAGACAAAACGAAAAAATAACTCAACTGATATCAATTTCAAGGAAAAGGAGGAAGTCGTCCTACCGGCTATCAAGAAGATAGAGAAGGAGCCATTGCAGTCAAAGAAGCCCACCCTCAAAGATGTCTATATGGTGAAATTGCGGGACTAATTGCGATGCCTACGCAAGGCTGAGTAAATCAACGAGGTTGAGTGCAGTAGTTGTGGCAGATTTTTCTCAAAAGCAGCCTCGCTGAGACACGTGCCCATCTGCGAGCAAATAAAGCTGAAAGAGAAGTACGATAGCCTCCTCAAAAGAAGGAAGAAAACCTCCAAAGTTTCCATCATTGAAGACTAGAGGAGCAAATCTTGTGAGAAGCGTAAGAAGGCACAGAGCTGTTTATAGGTAAACTAGTCAGAGTTCAAAATAATTGATAAGTGAAACATTTTAATATTGCAGTAAGCCCACTGCTTCATATCATCAGTTTATCTCTTTCTCACATTAGATTCAATTTTCAGAGCTACGAAATAAAAGATCACAGGCAGATGAGGTTGGATTCGTATTATTGGCAGTAGTTTTGGAAGAGTTGCTTTAAATGTTTTGGTTTTTGGGACATTGTGCTCAAAATAACGTCATCTGGGACAGTATTCTTATAATTATTATGAATAATCTACAAATTATCACTACTCTTCTTTTGCTGTCCCTTTGCTACAGTTACGCACCCAAAATCTTCTACATTGGGGGTGCGACTGGAGAAAACTAGACTCTTGTCTATTCATAGCTTGCCAAAACCATCCCTTCAAGACCGCCTCAACCCAAGAAATGCGATGAAAACTGGCAAACTACCAAATGCCCCAGAATCGCAGTGGTCACCTCTGCCGCCGCCTCCGCAGCTGATGGCAATGACGCCTATTCAGTTGATATCAGCAGTGGGCTATCTTACCGTTCCTTATTTTTACTCTATGGGATAGCCCCTCAACACATCACAGTCCATCAAGACAACTATAAAGTTCATGGAAACATTTCCACACCCTAGGGAAGGGCCAACCTCCTCATTCTCCAGAACTGTGACATCATCTTCTTCAATGGAGGAGATCAGGCAAGGCACGTGAGGAGCTGGCTGAATGATGATGCTAGTCCAAGTGCTTTACTTTCTGTAATCAAAACTAGAGCTGATAATAATTAGATTGTGCTTTCTGGGACCTCGGCTGGTTCCATGATTTGGAGTGCATACACCTATGGAGGAGGAGACTCTTTCGGGACACTTTACTTTAGAAATCTTGTGGGTTTGGCACCAAAAAAGGTTGGAGATTCCGAAGGGTTAGCTGACACAAGAAATGGGACCAATTCGTTGCAATACTCACATAACGGAGCTAAAATGCCTGCATTTGGTTTCGTAGACTTTGTTGTTGACACACATTTCTAGGCCAGAGGAAGACTAGGCCGATTGCCTGCAGCCCTTGTAGATTTAAAGGTTTCACTTGGGTTCGGTGTTGATGAAAAGACAGCCTTCTACTACAACAATGGGGTTGGCACAGTTTATGGAAACAATGGAGTGAGCATCTGTGATTTATCGAATGCTATAGTTTAACCTGCGACATACTTCAAGGCGACTAACGTCATAGGAAGCTACTTGACTGGTGGTGATAGCTTTGACTTCAAAACAAAGACAGTCTTTTCCAGTAAAAGCATAATCAACAGTCCTGCTTATAATAATCCAACTGATAGTAGTGATATTTTGGCTGCTTTCGAGGCATCTTTTCTCTAGAGCCGATTGGTCGATCAGAAAGCCACCTATAATCTAGGAACTACACGTACTCCTTCAGATTTCCCGAGAACCACACCTAAATTTGAAATAAAATTCTACAGGAACGCACAGTCGAAGGGGTATTATAGCAACAAGAAGTACACAGTCTCGAATATCGTTTATGATTTCTCATATGGGGCCAATCTTTACAATTTGAGGGCGGAGTAAGAGAGTCGTGATTGAAAATGATGAACAATCTAATAACCTGTAAATTGAGATAATCATATTAAAACATTTGAACTTAAAAAAGCAAAAAGGTTTTATTTTTGGAGTTAGAAAAGATAGCCTAAAGGATCAGGCAATTGGGCAAATTTATAAGTAAAGATAAAAGGATGATCAGACAATGAGGTTGTTATTATAGTTTTAGGACTTCATTTTAAGAGTTTCTGTAAATTTTCGGATTTTTCAATATTCTACTGAATACAATTTAGCGTCATCGGATACAATTTTTTTATAATTATTATGAATCATAGCCGAATCGTCATTTCTCTACTTTTGGTGTATCTTTGTCACAGTTACGCACCCAGAATCTTCTACATTGGGGGTGCGACTGCAGAAAACTAAACTCTAGTCTTTTCGTAACTTGCCAAAACTGTCCCTTAAAGGCCACCTCAACCCAATAAGTGTGATGAAAATTGGGAAACTACCAAATGCCCCAGAGTTGCAGTGATCACCTCTGCTTCCGCTGGCGAACCTTATGGAAAAGTTGCTTACTAAGTGGACGCCATCGGTACATTATCCTATAGATCCTTATTTTTACGCTATGGACTAGCCCCTAAACACATCACTGTCCATTAAGACAACTACAAAGTCCACGGCAACATATCCACACCCCAGGGAAAAGCCAATCTCATCATTCTCCAGAACTGTGACATTATCTTCTTCAATGGAGGAGAGCAATCAAGGCACATTAGGAGTTGGCTGAATGATGACGGCAGTCGAAGTACTTTACTTTCAGTCATCAAAGCTAGAGCCTTTAAAAATGAGATTGTGATTTCTGGGACTTCGGCTGGTTCAATGGTTTGGACTTCATAAACATTTGGAGGAGGTGATACTTTCGGGGTACTTTACTTTAGTAATCTTGTGGGTTTGGCACCAAAAAAGGTTACAGATAATGTGGAAGGTTTAAATGATACTAGAGAAGGCAACAAATCGTTGCAATACATTCATAACGGAGCTAAAATGCCTGCATTTGACTTCGTAGATTTCTATGTTGATGCACATTTCTAGGCCAAGGGAAGACTGGGCCGATTAGCTCCAGCCCTCGTATAATTGGATATTTAACTGGGGTTCGGTGTTGACTAAAAGACAGCCTTCTATTACAACAATGGGGTCGGTACAGTCTATGGAAACAATGGAGTGAGTATCTGTGATTTATCGAAAGCAAAAATCAAGCCTTCGAAATACTTCGAAGCGACTAAAGTTATAGGAAGCTACTTGACTGCCGGTGATAGCTATGACTTCAGAACAAAGAGAATATATTCCACCAAAAGTTTAATCAAACTTCCTGCGTATAGTACTGCAACAAACAGTATTGATATTTTGGCTTCTTTTGAAGCATCTCTGCTCCAAAGCCGATTGGTCAATCAAAAGCCCAAATATAACATTGGAACCACACGGACTCCTTCAGATTTCCCCATAGATACACCCAAATTTGAGATCAAATTCTACAGAAACGCATATTCAAAAGGCTACTACAGCGATAAGAAATACACGGTAGATAACATCTATTATGATTTCTCATACGTGGGAAGTCCTTCGAATTTGACGGCAGAGTAAGAGAGTAGTGATTGAAAATGATGAGCAACCAAATAAAATACTGAACTAATATAAACTAAATATTTACATACCAAAAAAGGTTTTATTTGTTAGTATTTACTTTTTTATTTAAGCAAAAAGGTACCCAAAAGAATTTGGGGAGAGAAGTTGCTTCTCACTAGAAAAGTCAGACACACGTCATTATCTACAGCCCAAGCTACTTTATAAAAGTAATCAAGCTATTAAAATGTTTTGACAGTGTCCCTGGTGATCAATGGCTACACCCTAAAACAAAACTCCTGAAACAAAGAGAAAAAGATTCCGAGGCTAGGTTACTCAGGAAGAGTTGAGCCAGTTTTTAGCAAGACCTGCCTCCAAAATTTAGAACCTTGATAGGAACCTCAGGAAGAGCTACGAAAAAGGGTTTTTTCGGCATCAGCAATTCGACGACATCAGAGAACTCAAGAAGAAGTTGGAAAACAATGAGGAAGATAGTGTTTAGTAGGTCGTGAATTCCGACTAATCTTTATTTAGCCTACATAATGACAAGCGAACTTTGAGGAGGAGGTAGAGAGAGCGACATATGAAAAAGACTCAGGAAGTAAAGAAATAGTAGGGTACTACCTAAGGTGAGAATTCATAAAAAGTATAGAAGAAGAGACCTAAGAGGGTGAGAAACCAAAAGAAAGAGTCCAAATAACCATTAAAAAAGTAGAAATAATCCGAGTCAGAAAAGGAGGATTAGTCAAGTGAAAACTCCGAAGCTTCTGACAGCAGCTAATCAGAAAGTTCAAACAGCTAAGCATCTTAGAGTTCTTCAGGGAAGTAGAGCTTGAGTAGCCAAGAAGAAAAAAAGGTACAAGAATAAGAAACAGTCAAAGAAGCTTCACAGATTAAACAATAGTAGGTCAACAAAAAAAACAATCTAGATTAGTAAAACGATGATTAAAACCAAGAATCTTAAAACTAGACAAAAAATGACTTTTCGAGAGAGCGGCAGATGGGGAATAGCTAAGAGGAGCAGAAGGCTTCAAGAGAAGAATAGCTTAAGTAGTCAACAGAACAAAAAATGGTATAGGAAAAGAGCAGAGAATAAGACTAGGCTGAGAAATATTTGATTAAAAACACAGTAGAAGCTGCAGAAAAGAAATCATAAGCTTAAGCTAAAACAATTCACAAAAAAGCCAATCCAATCAATCAGAAAGTAACAAGACAATAACTTCAAAAAGAGATATAGTAAGAGAAAAGTGTAAATAACAATAAAAGAGTCAAAAAAGAGAAGTAAACTCCAGATAGTCAAAAGAACAACACAAATAAAGCATCTGATAAGCAAAAGAATTAAAAAGTAGTCACAAACAGGCGTCGAATAAAATAAATTTAATAAGAGAGTAATCAAACTGATAAAAAATTTAAATAGGCTCAATAGAAACCAGAAATAGCTACTTCTGTGACAAAAGTAAAGGAATAAACAAAAAACGAAACTATCATCAAAGTAGAAATTAGCTAACAAAAAAACCAGGCCGAAAAAATCATCTAAAATAGTAAAGTTCCTCCCAAATCTGAGACTCAATCAAAGCCGATAGAGAAGTAAACTAAGACCGAGCATAGAATTCCGAGCAGGAAATACAAGACAAATGAAATCTATGTGGTTTAACCAACAAAAAGAGAACACCACCTTTAGTATTGCCCAAAGGTTATTGTTGAATCATTCATTTTTAGGAACTACTATATCATCGCTCCTTATTTGGCTGTCTCACAATTGACCAATCCCTTTCCAGTTTCTGTAAATATGTCTGGAACTCAGCCTTCGGACAATCGATAGCTGCCAGTAGGAAGTTAGCTGAGAAAGAGTAGAATTAAAGATGAAGAAAATATTGTGCGAAGAAAAAGGATTGTCTAAGATTTTTAGGAAGAGAACGAAGTTAAAGAAGATAAATAGAGATAAATTGGCAAAAAAAGGCCATAGAATGATCCTCCAATGGATGCTGGGACCCAAAATGTTGTTAAAACTGAATAAATACCGTTAAAAAGACTAAGAACAAGAAGAAACAGGTGACAAAATGATCTATTGAGCTTTTCATTATATTTTAGGCATAGTTTTAGTTTATCATGCTGCGTACTTGTTGTTCCAGACGTAAGGCGCTCCTGAGAGATTAAAACCGATATCTTCGTCATAGTAATATGCATTAGTGATGCTATGTTCAGGATAGGCTTTATAAGCAAACAGTGAGTGGTTCTCGTATCCCAAATCTTTCATCTAAGAGTTCACGGCTGCAATGGTGCGAATGAACTTCTAAAAGCATACGTCAAAGCAGTCTTTGTTGGCTGCACTTTTGCACTTTTTATAGCAATTTTTTGTCAAACTCTAGCTTTAATGGATTGTACTTTTTGTAGCTGGTCTGTAAAGCTGATTTTCAGAGCATCATTCATGGTATTATACTCAATTATAAATGACTTAACAGGACTCAATCAGTAATCAGGTTTTAATCAAATTATTAGTGGCTCTCAGTGAGGTACATGGCCTAGGTTCTAAGGTTTTGGTTGCGGCTTTTCTATTTCGACAAAACCTTTCTTTTCTTTGTGTTGTAAAACTACAAGGTTCTTCTATTCTTGTACAAGGAGAGCTGAAACGATGGATGCACTGTTACTTATTTCCTACGGAAGGATTGGTACTCAATACCTTTGCAGAGAACTGAAGGCTTGTTGGAATGCAGTTGCAACTTTTTCCGGAACTGGGTGTTTTACTTCTCCTCATTTTGATGAGCAATCAGCTCTCTGATTTTGAGAGGGTTGTAGCGCTTAGTAGAAAGAGTTGGAAGATAAATATCGGATAGGAGGATGCCAGAGGGCGAGGCATTGATAAATTTTTATTTTTTAGAAGACATAACTCTCTAATTATAGAATATTAGTTTCACTGGAGGATCTTATCAAAGAAAAATGAAGAATCTTTTTTTATATTTTACCCATTCAATAGTAGGTTTATCAGCAAACGATTCTGCTATGGCTACAGTGAAGGTTGAAAGCTTATGTCTTATCTTTGAGGAGAAAGGGCAAATTATTGGCCAAAATTCTCTTTTTATTTGACTTTCTTGGATTTCTCTGTCTTAGATAAGTTTTTAAGCAATTTTATAGCTTGAAAAAGCTCAGGAAAAAGGTTCCAAAAGCTCTGCTTATTTAGGAAATAGAGAATATAGCATCCATAAAGTATAAAGATTAAGTTCTCAAAGCTCCTAAATAAATTGTTCTCAACTAACTAGCAATAAAAAGTCAAGGAAATCTCAAAAGTTTCTAAAAAAATAAAAGAGTTGAGCACTTTATTTACACTTATAAATCACGGTTATTTGAGATAAATTAATAATGCGTAAGTACAACGATAAAAAAAGGTAAGTCCCTTTTGTCAACACTGTGCATATCAATTAGGTCCTTATTCCCACCTACAATGCCCTCAGAGATCCTTTTTTGATTGGCTTTTTCAACGCACCAACAATAAGAAGACATCTTAAAATAACAGGTGTTTTGAAGAAAAAACGCAAACTAACTCCCAAATTTACTGAAGAATTTCCTTACAATTAGGTCAATTTTCCCCTTTCAGGACGCCCCAAAACTGAAAGGGTCAATCGAAAAAGCAGGAGTTTGTCAAAATCAGCAAAGAATCAAGAATTACGGCTTCCATAGCTATAGCTATAGTCTCAATAAAAAGTGCAATAAAGAACTAAATAACAAAGAAAAGTTTCGACAGGCCGAAAGGGAAGGGACAGGTCAATACATCTATGATTATGAGCTTGAAACTTTGATGTATAAATAGATGAACATTATAATTCATTTTATTTGTAGTGCTATCAGTCTGAAGGCATATACCGAAATCGACCTGAGATGGGCAACGTTTGGTTATTAAAGGATTGAATAGAATTAGAACAAATCATTCAAGCATAGTTCGAAGACAATATATCGGCTTTCGATTCTAATCTATGCTAAAATTTCCTAAAAAGAGTTGTTTGCTTATTTTGATTGACCAAACTGAGCTAAACTCAAGCAAGTTGTACACTCATTATAGTTTTAACTTACTTTCTGTTATAATTGAGCGGTGAAACCAAGTTATACAATATAATCATGAGTGGTCAAATTTATCCTCACCTAAAAAACTTTTGCGAAAACTTAATCAACGGCTTACCTCACTCGAATCCGCTGCTGAAGCGTATTATCCGCTAGCTTGCAGCGAATGGACTCAATGAAATCGAAACAACCTTTTTCAAATTGATGAACTTACTCATTTCATCAAGTTCTTCAGGCATTGGCTCAAAAGAGGAAGAAAGAATAAATGAACTTATAGCGCAAATATTGTAGTATTTAGCTACTTCATTGGGTTTGCAGCCTCCGTTAAATCTTCTCATAGAGCGTAAGTTTACAAAATTTTACTAATTTTGTAACTCCTAAACTTTCCTCAGAGATGCTAGAGCCCTCCTGCCTCGTACTCAAGGACTTTTTCCACCAAATGATGCAAATGGAAATGGTTCTATATTTTCTTTTCATTCACAGCACAAAAAGCCTTATTAAGGCAATCCGAATTGGCTTTATTCTCGTTATTTACTTTCAAATTGGTACAAACTGAAAAAAAGTCAACTGGAAAAGGAAGTACAGTAAGTTTACTAGTTTTTGTTAAGTTAAAGCACCTTCTTTTCAGAGTCTAACGCCTTAAGAAGACTTTGGGCAAACCTCTACACCTTTTACACACAATCGATTCTTGAAAAAAATCTACCAACAAATGGACAGATAGAGAGTAGATACATAACTTGGAAAAAATACACAGAAATCCAGTTTCTCAAATAGATACTCAATCTTTAAAGTAGTTTTACTCAGTAGTCCAAATTGCTTTACTTTATCATCTGCAATTTACTAGATCCTTTCTTTAATGGGATGCGCAAGGAACTAAAACAACTTTACTAGGCTTTCATTCCCTTTAATTTTAAAAATCTGCAGCTAAAGTTGCTTGCAAATATTTTGTTTCTTGAAATGTGCAGAATTCAAAAAGATTAGTAGCTCTAAAAGGTGATAATAGGCTAAGGTCATAAACTGATGCAGTTATAAGTTGGCGATAAATCTATCTATCAACTCTTTTTGTCATTTTTTTTAACTTCTGAAGAAATAGCCTTGAAGATCATTCAAAAACAAGTTAATTTTATCGAAATTCCTTTGTTCACAGAGAAAAAGAGTGAAGTAGTGATTAGTTTGTATCAAAATAGAAAAATAACTATAAAATAGCTTCCATACCTCTAAAATCTGCATTTCTTGGAAATGTTTAGCTCAAACAAGTGGTAATAGTAGAACTATGCAAATTTCGTCCTAGGACTGATGCAAGATGCCCCAAACATATTTATTGAAAAACTGATGATTCTCTCGGATTAGGCAGAAGTGAATATAGCCGAAAAGGTGTTCTAGAGCTTTTTGAAAGCCTGGAGTCGTTACATGACTGTAATCAAGCTAAAATAGCTATAGCTAGATGATTTGCACAGATTGAATTATGCCAAGAAGAACCTTATGTAGAAAAACTACCATTTCATGGTGATTCCTCAAGAACTTCCAAGCACCGTTTAACAGATTCTGATGGTTCACTGTAGATT
>Ga0316217_10005351_pt1 | contig 13357 bp, 10 predicted proteins | sample 1anoAmetaG_FD_203633 | JGI IMG/M metagenome (GOLD analysis project Ga0316217, IMG submission 203633) | Freshwater microbial communities from Trout Bog Lake, Wisconsin, USA - 1anoA | ecosystem: Environmental > Aquatic > Freshwater > Lake > Hypolimnion/Profundal zone | place: USA: Wisconsin...
ATTTCCACGCCAGTCACAACCGTCTTGCGCGTGTCGCGGAAGCCCACAATCTCGACTTCCTCGCCAACCTTCACCTTACCGCGCTCGATGCGTCCGGTCACCACCGTGCCGCGACCCGAGATCGAAAAGATATCTTCGATCGGCATCAGGAACGGCTGGTCGATGGCGCGCGCCGGCAGCGGAACATACGCATCCACCGCAGCCATCAGATCGTCCACGCTCTTTTCCCACTGGGCTTCGCCGTTCAGCGCGCCCAGGGCCGAGCCGCGAATCACCGGGATATCGTCGCCCGGGAACTTGTACTTCGACAGCAGTTCGCGGACTTCCATCTCCACCAGGTCGATCAGCTCGGGATCTTCCACCGCGTCGCACTTGTTCAGAAACACCACCATCGAAGGCACGCCAACCTGGCGCGCCAGCAGCACGTGTTCCTTGGTCTGCGGCATCGGACCGTCGGTCGCCGCAACCACCAGAATCGCGCCGTCCATCTGCGCCGCGCCGGTGATCATGTTCTTGATGTAGTCGGCGTGGCCGGGACAATCCACGTGCGCGTAGTGACGGTTGCCCGTCTCATACTCCACGTGCGCCGTGGCAATCGTAATGCCGCGCTCGCGCTCTTCCGGCGCATTGTCGATCGAGTCGAACGAGCGGAATTTGATGTTCGGATTGTGCTTTGCCAGCACCTTCGTGATCGCCGCCGTCAGCGTCGTCTTGCCATGATCGATGTGTCCGATCGTTCCAACGTTCACGTGCGGCTTGCTGCGGTCAAATTTCTCTTTCGCCATTGCTGTTCGCCCTAGTAGTTCGGTGGATTTTTCACGTGCTTCCCGCGCAGACCCGAATCAGCCGCCGAACCCACAACAGCCCTCCGCAAGGGAGGGCCTCGGGATCGGCTCGGCCTGGCTGAAAAATGGAGCTGATGATCGGGATTGAACCGATGACCTCTCCCTTACCAAGGGAGTGCTCTACCAACTGAGCTACATCAGCATCTACAACTGCAGTATATACGACCTGCAAAAATTTATGGAGCGGGAGACGGGAATCGAACCCGCGACCAACAGCTTGGAAGGCTGAGACTCTACCACTGAGTTACTCCCGCCCGCTCGTCACTCACTCCTGCCCGGAACGCCCGCGCTCTTCCAGCAGCTCGCGCTTGCGATGAATCCAGCTGCGGAAGGCAAACAGCGCCAAGACCGCCAGCCCCGCGCCCCGCCAGCTGATCTCCAGCAGCGGCTGGCCACTGGGACCGTTGACCGTGCGGATCGTCTCCGCACTCAACGTCACCCATTCCAGCGCGCCCAATCCAACAAAGGCGCCCATGGCGATCCAGAACCGCTTGTCTCTCGCCATCCCTACTTAATCCCGCCTGCGACGGCCGCGCCACTTCGACAACTCATCCGAAACCGCGGCCAACGCGCATTCTTGCAAAAAAAATGGTGCACAGGGGAGGATTCGAACCTCCGTAGACCTAAGGCCGACAGATTTACAGTCTGTTGGTTTTAACCACTCACCCACCTGTGCGTGTATTCATCGGCGGATGACTCCGCAATGCACGCCGACCTAGCGCGCGACGTTTCGCAGAAACGCCCCGCGCAAACTTTCTCCGGGCAAACTTTCAAAGACCCTGCACGGGCGATCGAGCCCGCTGCGGAAACCCCAAGACCGTGCTCCGCCGCAGACGGCATCAGCCGCCGTTACAGGGGATAGATCCTTTGGGAGAGCGCTTCTCTGGAAAGAAAACCGCACTGGGATCTCGTCTAGCTGCGCATCCGCCGCGCGCAACCAGACCAAACTTGGAGCTGGCGAAGGGATTTGAACCCCCGACCCTCTGATTACAAATCAGATGCTCTACCAGCTGAGCTACGCCAGCCCACCAAAGCCGCTTCCAGCCATACCGCAACTGCCGCGCTTCGGAAACTGAACCGGCGTCTGGGACTCCAAAGCGAAGATAGCACGCCAACTTGCCTCGTGACAATGGCAGGCGCAACCTTCGCGCAATCCGCTCCCCCGTACCGGTGCCCGGCGCCGCCCCGCAGGACTCGAAGCCCCACCGGATGCTATCATTCGGCACCACGTATGAGTTTATCAAATATTTTGAGTGGTCACCAGCTGCCTGCAGCCGGAGCGGCATCGGTTGCCGCGTACCCGTCACCAACTCCTCGCTGCCCAGCCATCTGTTGCATTGGATACTCCCGCCTTTCATGAAAGCCCGCCGCCAGCTCGTCATCATCTCGATCTGCGTTTTGCTGTTCGTCGCCGCCGTCGGCATTGTGGTGGTGCTGCGCAAACAGGCCGCGCCGGAGCCCGCCCGCCTGCTGCCCGAAGCCGATGCCGTGATCTACGTGGATCTCGGCACCGTCCGCAACCTCACCGCCTTCGATCAGCCGCTGCCCCAGCTCGCCCCCGGCTACGAGGAATTCGTCCGCGAAACCGGCTTCGCCTTCGAGCGCGATCTCGACGAGGCCGCCATGGCCGTGCATCGCGGCGCACCCATAGCGTCCGCGCACGGCCCCGCACGCAGCGAAACCCGCTACACCGAAGTCCTGGTCGGCCACTACGACCCCACCAAGCTCCCGCAATATCTGCACCAGCACGCCCGCTCGGTGGAAGCCTATCGCGGCGTCGATGTTTTTTCTTTCCCCATCGAAAACCGAACCTTGCGCGTCGCTCTGCTGGCCATCGACACGGTCGCCATTTCCAACGTGGACGGCCCCGACACAATCCACGGCATCATCGACCGCTTCAAAAAAGTCGCGCTGCCCTTCGGCGGTCCCTCGCTGGTGCGCGAATACTACCGCAAGATTCCGCTGGGCAGCCTGCTCTGGGCCATCGCCCACCTGCCTTCGTCTTCGAATTGGCCCAACTCGGCGTCCTCGTTCACGCTGCCCGGAGGCATTGACATCGGACTCCCCGGCGACTGCGATGTCGTGGTCTCGCTACGCATGCTGACCACCATCCACGCCCGCGCCGACTTCTACACCCAGAGCGAACAGGCCGCCCGTCAGTTCACCGAACAGACCTCGACCTTCCTCGCCGTCTTCCGCGGCATCCAGTCCAGCACCGCCGCGGGCTCCGACGCTGACGTAAAAACCGTCTTCGACTCCATCCACGTCAGCCAGACGGACAACCGCGCCGAAATTACCGCCACCATCCCTCCCAGCTTCCTGCGCAAACTCGTCGCCCAGCCCGCCCACGACGCCGTGCAGGGCGAACCCGCACCGAGCGCGCCGAGCAAAAAGTAAACAGGGCGGGTGGCCCATTCAAGCCCTCTTTTGGCTTGAGTGGGGCAGTTGAAGTTGAACTTGATTCTGATTGCGCGGATACCCCATCCGCCATCTAATTCCCTCATGCCCACGATTCGAGTCACGATCGTATCCCCGTCGCCCGAGTTCTATAACTTCGGGTTTGTCGACGCCAACAACGACTCTGTCCGCAAGGGATTCCACGGCGTCCCAGAAGCGCGCCTGATCCACGAGCTCGAACAACTGCGCTCGCTCTCCGCCGCTGAAATCACGGCCATGTTGCAAGGTCCGTTCCCCCTGCAAAAACTCGTCACGGTCGACGACGCAACCTACCAGCATCTGTTCGCAGAGTAAGCACATGACGGGTGGCTGTAGATGACAGACAGGACGGGTGGCCCACATCCGCCGAGCGCCCGCGGCCGGAGCGGCGTCCGTTGCCGCGTACCCGGCTGCGAAGCGCTTTTGGCGAATGTGGGGAACAGGAAAAGCCCGCCCCGCCCCATCTGTGTTCCAATACCTCTCGTGCTCCTGGAGCTGGAAAACCTCACCGTCGAGTTCCCCTCCGCGCGCGGCCCCATGGCTGCCGTGCGCGAGATCTCGCTCACGCTCGCCCCCGGCGAAACTCTCGCCCTGGTCGGTGAATCCGGCTCCGGCAAAAGCGTCACCGCCCTGGCCATCCTGGGCTTGCTCCCGCCGCAGGCGCGGCTCTCCGGCACGGTGCTGTTCGAGGGACGCAACCTCGCCAGTGCTCGTCCCGTTGAGCTGCAATCCCTGCGCGGCCGCCGCATGGCCATGATCTTTCAAGAGCCCATGACCGCCCTCAACCCCGTCATGCGGATCGGCGACCAAATCGCCGAAGCAGTATTAGCTCACACACGAAACACGGGTGGCCCACATATGCCTTCTTCTGGCATATGTGGGGATTCGGAAAGCGCGCACGCCCAAGCTCCTGCACGTCTCACCCGAGCCCAAGCCCGCGAACGCGCCATTGAAGCCCTGCGCGAGGTCGCCATCCCCTCGCCCGAGCGCCGCTGGCGCGACTATCCCCATCAGCTCTCCGGAGGCCAGCGGCAGCGCGTCATGATCGCCATGGCCATCGTCAACCGCCCCGCCCTGCTCATCGCCGACGAGCCCACTACCGCGCTCGATGTCACCGTGCAGGCGCAGATTCTCGCGCTGCTTGCCGAACTGCGCCAGCGCCTGGGGCTGGCGATGCTGTTTGTCTCGCACGATCTCGCCGTGGTCCGCCGCATCAGCCACCGCGTCGCCGTCATGTATGCCGGAAGGATCGTCGAAACCGGTACCGTCTCCGATCTCTTCGCCCACCCCGCGCATCCCTACACCCGCGGACTGCTCGCCTCCATCCCTACCCTGAAAACCAATCGCCATGCGCCGCTCTCGGCCATCGAAGGCTCCGTGCCCTCGCCCGCCACGCTTCCCGCCGGATGCTCCTTCGCACCGCGCTGCCCGCTCTGCATTCCCGCCTGCCAGGCCGCCATGCCAGCGCTCGTCGAGGTCGCCCCCAACCATCGCGCGCGCTGCATTCGCGCCACCGAGAAGCCGTAACCGGCCGCCGCCCGCTCCGCCCAACGTCCCATCCCGGAACGGCATCTCACGGTGAGAGCGGCTGGCCCACTCGCACACACATCCGCAAACCGTTATTATTCTTCTCCGGGCCTTGGCCGCCCTGCCGGAGGGTTCTATGTTCGGATTCACCCGCTATAACTACGACCGCTTCCGCCGTGAAATGCAGCAGGGACATCCGTCCGACCGTTGGTTCCGCGCGCCCGAGCCCGGCGATGAAGCGCCCGGCTTTGCTCTGCAGTCGCTGGCCGGCGAAACCATTAAGCTCGCCGATTTCAAAGGCGGCCGCAACGTTGTCATCACCTTCGGTTCCGCCACCTGCCCGCAAACGGCGGCCTCCATCGGAGGCCTGCGCTCGCTGGCCGCCGAGTTCCCCGCCGCCGAGGTCGAATTCCTCTTTCTCTACGTCCGCGAGGCCCATCCCGGGGCCGACCTTCCGCCGCACCGCTCCATGCACGACAAGCTGCGCGCCGCCCAACTGCTGCGCGAGCAGGAGCAGATCGAATTCCCCATCCTCATCGACGAATTGGGCGGCGAGGTCCATCGCAAGTACGGAGCCCTGCCCAACGCCGCGTTCCTCATCGACAAAAGCGGACGCATCGCCTACCGCTCGCTGGCCAGCCACGGCCCCTCGCTCGGCGCCGCACTCGAAGAACTGCTCGAACGCCAGAAGGAAGAAGGTATCGAGCACGTCATCGTCCACGGCGGCGAAGACGCCATCGCGCCTCCGCTCAAGACCTTCCTCAACGCCTATCGCGCCATCGAGCGCGGAGGCTACGATGCGGTGATGAACTTCCGCGGCGAACTCGGCATCCCCGGCCGCGTGGTGCTGCGCGGAGGCCGCATGGCCAAGCCCATCGCCGAGCATCCCGCCGTCACCATCACCACCGCTATCGGCGTCCTGGGAGCCATCGGCGTCGGCTATTGGGCGGGCCATGAGTTGCGCAAGCGCCGTCTCGCGGAAAAGCCCTACGAGGTCTTCAGTCATCTGGGCGAGGGCGGCGCCAGCGAAGACGACTTCTCCGGCGTGGGAATCTAGAGCGGTTCCCTCAAAACTAAATCCCGCCGCGATTGTCGGGTGCCCCAGGTCCCGCCGGGCGCCCGCGGCCGGAGCGGCGGTATTTGCCGCGTACCCGGCGCGAAGCCCCGCGTTTCTTACGGCGCTGACCTGGGAGCGAAGCACCATCCCGGCAAGCTCCGCAATTCCGCTTTTGCGCCGCACCCTGCACCAGAGTCACCTGGCGCGTAGTGTCTTTGGTGTACCCATCCGGCGAGTATTTCGTATTCCTTCCGCTCAGGCGCGCTACTCTGGAATCGTCCTGGGTCCTTCCTCCCCACCCGGGTTGCGAAGAACGTTGCGTACCAACGTTGCGCGCTAAATTCATCTCAGGAGCTCGGCCGTGAGCCCAACATCCCGCAAATTTTTCTTTCTGCGCGCAGGCAAATCCTGTTGCGGATTGGTGGCGGCCGCTCTTCTGCTCATGGTGCTGTCCGCATCCGCCTGGGCGCAGGAGGAGAGCCTGGGCGACTACGCACGCAGAGTGCAAAACCTGAAACAATCTCAGGTGCAGATTTCCACCGAAGATGGCGCGCGCCTGTTCAAAGAGGTGGATACGATCACCCAGTTTTCCAGCCAGGACAGCGGACTGCCCAAACTGGCGCCCGTCAAGCGCAAGCTGATTGGCAGGGCCGAGGCCGAAAAGCATTTCAGAAGCGAAAGCGAAGACGAGACCCAGCGCCAGCGCCGCCTCGACCAAACCACCGTAGTGCTGCAGAAGTTCGGCATGCTGCCCGCCAACTTCGAAATCAACGCGGCGCTGCACGATATCGTCCTCAATGGAATCGCCGGCTTCTACGACTTTACGGATCGGACCATGTACCTGCTCAACTGGATCGACCCGGATTTGCAGAAGATGGTGATGGCCCATGAGCTGACCCACGCGCTCCAGGACCAGAACTTTCAACTGGCAAAATTTCAGTTCCATCCGCAGCCGCCGCAAGCCGCGCCGCAGATGAAAATCGAGCAGGACGACGCCTCCGAGGTTTCCCTTGCACGACGCGCCGTGCTGGAGGGCCAGGCGACGGTGGTGGGATTGGACTACAAAGTCAAACCCCTGGGAATCAACCTCGCCGACTCGCCCGATGCCCGCCAGATTGCGGAAAACATTCTGCAGGCGTCCTACGATCCGCCGGTCACGATTCACAACGCTCCCCGCCTGCTGCGCGAGACCATGATCTTTCCCTACCGCGAGGGCCTGCAGTTCGAGCTGGAATTGCTGGCACACGGCGGGCGCCAGGAGGCGTTCCGCGAAACTTTCAAACGCCCGCCGCTGAACACGCACCAGATTCTGCAGCCCGCCGCATACCTCAAAAACGAGAAGCCTCCGCTGGTGCGGATCGCCGACCTGACTCCCGTCTTCGGCAACGCCTACCAGGCCTACGACTCCGGCACCATCGGAGAGCTCGACGTGCAGATCATGTCCGAGGAGTTTGGCCGCGAGAACGACATCTATACCGTGGCGCGCAAGTGGGATGGCGGCGCCTACGTGGCCGTAAAGCGCACCGGCCCCGCCGCTGACGCTAAAGCCGCGGACGCGAAGATAGCGACCCCGGATCTGGCGCTGGTGTACCTCTCGCATTGGAAGACCCAGCAGGCCGCCGAACGCTTCGGCCACATCTACCTCCAGGGAATCGCCAAACGCCTGCCCATGGCAACCCCGGAGCAGCACAGCTGCGACGAAGAGAAATGCGCCGGCCCGCTCTGGGAGGAGCACGCCGCCACCAGCGAAGGCCCCGTCCACGCCGAACTCTGGCCGGGAAACCTGCTCCTCATCACGCAAAGCGTCGATGACGCGCAGATGCCGGCGCTGCGCTCCATCCTGCTGGCGGGCGCCAAGCCTCTGCGCAGCAGCGCCCGGCAAACCGAGGCCGTGCAAACCAGCGCAGCCCAGCCCGAGCTCGCTCCACGCCTCTTCGCCATGCCGCAGTTCCAGGCGCTCTCCGAGCAGGCGGGCATCGAGCTCGGTTTGGCAATCGAAAAACATCTCGCACACTAAAAACCGCAAAAAGGCGCGGACCGAAGTCCGCGCCTCTCGCTCTTCACTTTGAAACCTTGCAACCTTGAAACTTTGAAACCTGTTCTTACTTTTTCAGCAGCTGCCGGATCACATACTGCAGAATCCCGCCGTGCTGGTAATACAGCACCTCCTGCGGAGTATCGATCCTTACCGTTGCCTTGAACGTCTTCACCGAACCATCGGCAGCGGTCGCCTTCACCTCCACCGTCTTGCCCGGCGCGAACTCCTTCAAGACTGCGTCCAGCCCCACGATCTCGTAGCTCTCCTCGCCGTTCAGCCCCAGCGTTTCCGGGTTCTGCTCCGCCAAGAACTGCAGCGGCAGAATTCCCATCCCCACCAGGTTGGAGCGATGGATGCGCTCGAAGCTCTCGGCGATCACCGCACGCACGCCCAATAGCAGCGGTCCCTTGGCCGCCCAGTCGCGCGACGATCCCGAGCCGTACTCCTTGCCCGCAAGTACGATCGCCGGCACGCCCTGCTTGCGATACTCCATCGCCGCGTCGTAGATCGAAAGCTCCTTGCCGCCCGGGATCATCTTGGTGTATCCGCCCTCGATCTTCGGCACCAGTTTGTTGCGGATGCGCGTGTTGGCAAACGTCCCGCGCATCATCACCTCGTGGTTGCCGCGGCGCGAGCCGTAGGAGTTGAAATCCACCGGCTGCACTCCGTGCTCAATCAGATACTTGCCCGCCGGGCTATCTTTCTTGATGTTGCCCGCCGGCGAAATATGGTCGGTCGTAATCGAGTTGCCGAACACCGCCAGCACCCGCGCGCCCTTGATCGACGCCACCGGCTTGGGCTCTACCGTCATCCCCTCAAAATACGGAGGGTTCTGAATGTAGGTGGACTTGGCGTCCCACACATAGGTATCGCCCGCCGGAACCTTGAGTCCCTGCCAGCGCGCATCGCCGTCCAGCACGGTCGCATAGCTGGAGCGGAACATCTCCGAGCTGACCACCCGCTCCACCACCTCGTCCACTTCCTGCTGCGTCGGCCAAATGTCTTTGAGATACACTGGCCCCTTCGCCCCCGTGCCGATCGGGTCTTTGTGCATGTCGATCAGCTCGCCGGCCAGCGCAAAGGCCACCACCAGCGGCGGAGACATCAGGTAATTGGCGCGGATCTCCGGGCTGATACGCCCTTCGAAATTGCGGTTCCCGGAAAGCACGCTGGCCACCACCAGGTCCTGCGATCCCACCTCGTCGCTCACCGGCTGCGGCAGCGGTCCCGAGTTGCCGATGCAGGTGGTGCATCCATAACCCACCAGGTTAAAGCCCAGGTCGTCGAGATAGCTCTGCAACCCCGCCTTCGCCAGATACTCGGTCACCACCTTGGAGCCCGGCGCCAGCGAGGTCTTCACCCATGCCGGGCGCTTCAGTCCCTTTTCCACCGCCTTCTTGGCCACGAGTCCCGCCGCCACCAGCACATAGGGATTCGAGGTGTTGGTACAGCTGGTGATCGCCGCCAGCACCACGCTGCCATGGTGCAGCGCCGTGCTGTAGTCCTTTGAGTTGCGGTCGGCGCGTCCGGCCGGAACCGTGGCTCCGGACTTGGCTCCCGGCTTCAGCAGCGAGGGCAGCGCCTCGGCAAACGAGGTCAGCGCGCGGCTCAACTCCACCCGGTCCTGCGGACGCTTCGGCCCCGCAATCGACGGCTCAATCTTGCTCAGGTCAACGTGCAGCACGTCGGTGTACTCGGCCTCCGCCGACTCAGCCGAGTGGAACAGCCCCTGCTCCTTGTAGTAGGCCTCCACCAGCGCAACCTGCTCTTCGCTCCGGCCCGTCAGCTTCAAATAAGCCAGCGTCTCGGCGTCCACCGGGAAGATGCCGCACGTCGCGCCGTACTCGGGACCCATGTTGGCAATCGTCATCCGGTCGGCCGCCGTCAGCGTCCCCAGGCTCGGACCAAAGTACTCCACAAACTTGCCCACCACGCCCTTTTTGCGCAGCGCCTCGGTCACGGTCAGCACCAGGTCGGTTGCGGTCGAGCCCTCGCGCATCTCGCCGGTAAAGCGCACGCCCACCACCTGCGGTATCAGCATCGAAGCCGCCTGCCCCAGCATTGCCGCCTCGGCTTCGATTCCGCCCACGCCCCAGCCCAGCACGCCCAGCCCGTTCACCATCGTGGTGTGCGAATCGGTGCCCACCAATGTATCCGGATACGCCACCGGATTCCCGCCTGCATGCTCCAGCACAAACACCACCCGCGCCAGGTACTCGCAGTTAATCTGGTGCACGATCCCGGTGTCGGGCGGCACGATGGCAAAATTTTTCAGCGCGCCCTGCCCCCACTTCAAAAACGCATAGCGTTCCTTGTTGCGGTCGAACTCCAGCGCCGCGTTCAAATCAAACGCCTGCGGAGTGCCATACTCGTCCACCTGCACCGAGTGGTCGATCACCAGCTCGGCCGGCTGCAGCGGATTGATCTTCCTGGCATCGCCGCCCAGCCGCGCCATGGCATCGCGCATCGCCGCCAAATCCACCACCGCCGGGACGCCGGTAAAATCCTGCATGAGCACCCGGCTCGGCATAAACGAAATTTCCTGCTCGCTCTTGGTCTGCGCCGTCCAGCTGGCCAGCGCGCGAATCATCTCCGGCGTCACCGTCGAGCCATCCTCGCGGCGCAGCAGATTCTCCAGCAAAATGCGCAGCGAAAACGGCAGCCGCGCGGTCTTGAACCCATGCTGATCCAGGGAGGAAATACGGAAGAAGTCATACTGCCTGCTGCCAACGCGAAGCGTGGAACGGCTGCCAAACGTATTCATAGATCGCCTTGAGTGTGAGATTTTTTGAGGCTGCGCGGCCACCCCGCCGCACCACCCGTAGTGACAGAACCGGCCGCCGCAGACACCCGCCGCAAGCTGCCAACCCCGCCAGACATAACAGTGTATTCCCTGGCGGGGAATCAGGAAACAGGAACGCGCAAGTTGCCGCCTTTATGGCAAACTGGCGATGCATCCATTGAGGAAAGTCCTACAATTCGCAGCTAGACTCGGCTGTCTGACTTCAATAGCCGGGTGCCCCACCTTCGCGCCGCGCCGCCTGCGGCGATAAGGTGGGAGGCAACAAATTCCCGCATCGCCGCCCATGTGATATACTCTGGTATATACCACGCTCGGGAGGTCCCTATGCCGCGCACCGCCAAGCTCTTCACCAACGGACGCAGCCAAGCCGTGCGCCTGCCCGCCGACCTCCGCTTCGAGGGCACCGAGGTCTTCATCCGGCAGGATCCCAAGACCGGCGACGTGATCCTCTCCCGCCGCCCCGAGTCCTGGGACAGCTTCTTCAAACTCCGGGACGAAGCCAACATTCCCGAGGACTTCATGTCCGACCGTGGCGACGAACCCCCGCAGAAGCGCGAGTTGTTTTAATGGAAGAACGCTATCTGCTCGACACCAACATCGCAAGCCACCTGATCAAGGGAACGAGTGCCGCCGTAGACCGGCGTGCCGAGAAAGCTCCGGTTTCGCAACTCGCCATCTCCACCATCACCGAAGGCGAACTGCGCTTCGGAGCCGCGCGTCTCCCTCACGCTACGCGCCTGCACTCGCTGATCGAGGATTTTTTCCTACGTGTAGCTATCCTGCCGTGGGACTCCGAGGCCGCGGAGCACTACGGCCATCTTCGCGCCGCACTCGAGCGCGAAGGCCGCCCCATGGGCAATCTCGACACCATGATCGCCGCCCACGCTCTCGCCATCGGCGCAACCCTGGTTACGAATGATCGCGCCTTCGCCCGCATCAAAAAACTCAAAGTCGAGGACTGGACGAAACGCCCGCGCCCGTAAGATGCGTTACCGTGCGTTCGGCGCGGCCGTCCCTTGCGCGGCAGGATTGGCAGGTGGCGCGCCGCCCTCAACCGTTCCACTGCGCATCCACAGGAACGCACAAAACGCCACCAGAACGATCAGCCACACCGCCAGCCACTTCCCCAGGTTCTCCTCCAAATGGGACTCGCGTCGGTGCGACACTGCTTCTGTCCGGGGCGCGACCATCTGCGGGCCTTTGGGCGGCAACGCGGCGTCGAACTCGCCTTTTTGATCCTGCAGCAGAGCCCGCAAACCCGACGCATCCAGCCCGCGGTAGAGGATCTCTTTTTCCACCACGCCCAGCGCCAGTGGCGCCACCAGATTCAGCAGCGTACCGGCCGGCGCCGCACCCAGACCGCTGGCCTTGGCCACCGTTTCCGCAACCGCCGCACTCCTTTCTCCAAAGAGCCGGTCGGTCACCTGGCGCCCCGCGCTCATCATGCTGGAAGTGGTGCTGCCGCCGCTGAACAGCGCGGCCGGATCATCCACCAGCGCATGATAGCCGCCGTCCTGAATCATGCGGAATAGGCTTTGCGCGCCCTCGCCGGTCGAAGCCATCTCCGCCATGGCGCCGAACACCGCGGGAGCCGCGCAGCGCAGCGCAACCCGGGTGGGCGATTCTGCGGCGCCAATCAAGGAGCTTGCGCTCTTCACCGCGCCCGCAGTGAAGCAGCTCGTTAAGGAGTCCAGGAGACTCCCCGGTCGAAGATACTGAGAGACTGCCATATTTCCCTCCACACCATCGCACTCGTTTTCGTGGAAAAGCAGACACCGGCATACGTGAAAACGCCTTTCCCTTTATTCCGCTAGCTCAGCACTCTTCTAATGCAAGTGTCAGGGGGCCGCTCAAAGAAAGGGAAAACACCGGCTGTCCTGTAGGAGGTGGAGTGCGCCGGCAGGCTCCCGGGTTGTCCACTTTTTTTCGGCGAAGATTGAAATCGTAAGCTGCCCGCGCACGCCGGCAGCTCTGCCCAATTCTGGAAGCCCGCCAGTTGTCTCCAAACCGCACAGCTACCGCTTCCGCACGCCCCCGCTCAGCACCGTGCGCACTCCATCCGAGCTCTCCACCCGCAGGAATCCCCGTTCGTCCAGTCCGCACGTCACGCCCGCGTAGCCGCCGTCTTCCTCCACCGTCACCGCCGCGCCGCAGCAGTAGGAGGAGTGCTGCTCAAAGCGCCGCAGAATCCGCTCCCGCGCCGCTTCTCTGGAGCCCGCCGCGCCGTCGGCCAGCGCCGCCTGCTCGCGGTCCAGCGCCCGCAGCAGGGCCGCCACCAGTTCCACCCGCGAAACCGTGTGTCCCGTCTCCCGCCGCAGCGAAGTCGCGACCGAGGCCAGTTCCGGCGGAAACTCCTCGTTGTTCACATTCAGGCCCATCCCCACGACCACGTAGCGAACCCGCGTCACCTCGGCGTTCAGCTCGGTCAAGATTCCGCAGAACTTCCGCCCGCCCAGCATCACATCGTTGGGCCAGCGCAAGTCGCTCCACAGCCCCGTCACCTCGTGCACTGCCTCCACCACAGCCAACCCCGCCGCCAGCGAGAAAATAATGACCTCCGCCGGAGCTAGCCGCGGGCGCAGCAGCGCCGACAAATAAATTCCATCCCTGGGACGTGACTCCCACCCATGCCCGGCGCGGCCCTTGCCCGC
>Ga0316217_10005352_pt1 | contig 13355 bp, 5 predicted proteins | sample 1anoAmetaG_FD_203633 | JGI IMG/M metagenome (GOLD analysis project Ga0316217, IMG submission 203633) | Freshwater microbial communities from Trout Bog Lake, Wisconsin, USA - 1anoA | ecosystem: Environmental > Aquatic > Freshwater > Lake > Hypolimnion/Profundal zone | place: USA: Wisconsin...
GCTCATCGAATTTTTCTGGCTCGGCACCAAATTGAATTTGCCGGAAATCCTCTGCATCGCCGTCATTCTCGCCGGCGTTGGCATCGCGCTCGCGCCCGGCGACCACCTGAAAATTTCCGCGCGCGACTGGAAAATCGGCATGGTCGCCGGCATCATCGCCGCGCTTGGCGGCGCCACCGGTGCCGTCATCATCCGCAAAGGTTACGTCGCGCTGCACGCCACCGGCCTGCAAATTGACGCCGGCACCACCGGCTACCAGCGCGTGCTTGGCGGCATTTTGATTCCCACGCTGGCGCTGCTGATTTTCAAATGGCGCTCCGCCCGCGCGCACGACCCGGCGTTTGCCGGTGGCCCGCTGCCCAGCGCCCGCGACAAATGGCGACGCCTCTGGCCGTGGGTTTTGATGAACGCCCTCGCCGGCCAGACGCTCGGCGTGACCTGCATGCAATGGGCGCTCAAAAACACGCAAGCCGGCATCGTGGCCGCCATCATCGCCACCACGCCGGTGGTGCTGCTGCCGATGACGCGCATTGTGGAGGGCGAAAAAATCGGCTTCCGCGCGCTGCTCGGCGCGCTGGTGGCTGTCGGCGGCGTCATCGCGCTGACGTTCTGCCGGTGATTTTTTATGTCCTAATCATAATCGCTTTGTTTCTGGGTTCCTTCGTTGTTAATTTATCCGCATGAATCGCGTTAAATCTGACCAGCTTTTTGCCGAGGCGTTGAAATACATTCCCGGCGGCGTCAATTCGCCGGTGCGCGCCTTCCGCGCCGTCGGCGGCAATCCGTTTTTCGTCAACCGCGCCCGCGGCTCCAAAGTCTGGGACGTGGACGGCAATGAGTTGATTGATTATGTGCTGACGTGGGGACCGGCCATCCTCGGCCACGCGCATCCGAAAATTATTGCCGCCGTCAAAGCCGCCGCCGAACACGGAACCAGTTTTGGCATTCCAAATCCGCTGGAAGTCACCATGGCCAAGCTCATCTGCGAACTGGTGCCGAGCGTGAAAAAAGTCCGCATGACGAGCAGCGGCACGGAGGCGTGCATGAGCGCCATCCGGCTGGCGCGCGGGTTCACGCGGCGCGACAAGATCATCAAGTTCGACGGCTGCTATCACGGCCACGCGGATTCGCTGCTGGTGCGCGCGGGCAGCGGCGCGCTGACGTTCGGCCAACCGGACAGTGCGGGCGTGCCGGCGGCGTTCACGTCGCACACGATTGTCGCGCCGTTCAATGATGTGGAGGCGTTGAAAAATATTTTCGCGGCGAACAAAAATCAAATCGCCGGCATCATCGTCGAGCCGGTGCCGGGCAACGCGGGCTTGTATTTGCCGCAGCCGGGCTACCTGGAATTTTTAAGCGAGATCACGAAGGCGGACGGCGCGCTGTTAATTTTTGACGAGGTGATGACAGGCTTCCGGCTCGCGCGCGGCGGCGCGCAGGAGCGGTTTGGCATCACGCCGGACTTGTCCACATTCGGCAAGGTCATCGGCGGCGGCTTGCCGGTGGGTGCGTTCGGCGGGCGCGCGGAGATCATGGACTGTCTCGCGCCGCTCGGGCCGGTGTATCAGGCGGGGACGTTGAGCGGCAATCCGGTGGCGATGGCGGCGGGGCTGGCAAATCTGGAAGAGCTGATTGGAAAAGCGGAAAGCGGAAAGCGGAAAGCGGAAAACAAAGATGCCTACGCGCGGCTCGAAGAACTGGGCGCGCAGCTTGAAGCAGGTATGAAGGACGCGGCGAAGTCCGCCGGTGTGCCGATGGTTTTCAACCGCTGCGGCTCGATGTTCTGCGGCTACTTCACCAGCGCGCCGGTGCATAACGTCGCGGATGCGATGCACAGCGACCGCGAGAAATTCAAGAAATTTTTCCACGGGATGCTGGAAGCGGGCGTTTACCTGGCGCCGTCGCAGTTTGAAGCCGGTTTCCTTTCCACGGCGCACACGGCGGCGGACATCGAAAAGACCGTGAACGTGGCAGCGCAGGTGCTGCGGACGCTGTAACCTTTGCTCCGGCAGCCCGTCTGACACTTTAACCCGCCACAACCAAAACAACGGCGGTTTACACCCGATAACCAAACAAAAATAAAATATGAAACTGAACAAAACGCTCACTCTGGTGGCGCTCGTCGCCGGTGGCCTGCTGGCCGGCAACCTCGCGCTCCAGGCCCAAGACGCTCCCGCAACCCCGCCGCCCGGCGGCCAGGCTGGTCCCGGCGCGCGCGGCCGCGGTCCCACCTTGGAACAACTCACCAAGGAACTAACCCTGACTGCTGATCAAACGCCCAAGGTCAAGGCCGCGCTGGAAGCGCGCGACCAAAAGATGAAAGATCTGCGCGCCGACACCAGCCTTTCGCAGGAGGATCGCCGCGCGAAAATGAAAACCATTCGTGACGACTACACCGCCGCCATGAAGGGAATTTTGACGGCGGATCAATTCACCGCGTTCCAGAAGCTGCAGCCAGCCGGCCGTGGCCGCCCCGGAGCCGGTGGCCCGCCGCCGGCCGGCGACGCCCAGCCCAAAGCGGATGCCCCGAAATAATCGGCAATGACATACATACCGGGACGGCACCCGCCGGCCCGGTTTTTTTATGCCCACTGTTCTTGGCGCGCGGCTGGGCGCAAGTCGTCAGCCGCATTGGCAATGCAAAATCGACGAGCCGTTTACTAGAGCAAGCATCGGCCTTAGCCGGAAAAATCCGGTTGCACCACGAAAGGCACGAACCACACGAAAGAAACACCGCCGCCACACCGACAGCCGTTGAAAAATGTTTTGGCCCAGTTGCAAACGCCGGCGAATTTTAGCTCGGACGTAAAATTGAATTGGATTCACCGGCACGTCGGCGACATGGAAATTTATTTTGTCGCCAACGAAACTGCGACGTCGGTGGAAGCCAAATGCAATTTCCGCGTGCAAGGGCTGCGCCCGGAATTGTGGAATCCGCAGACGGGCGAGCTGTCGCCGCTGGCCGCTTACCAGGAAACGGCGGCGGGCATGGCCATTCCGTTGCGGCTCGAAGCGAGCGGCTCGACGTTTGTGGTTTTTAGTCCGCAGGCCAAGCCGTTTGATGCGGTGGTGAATTTTACGCGCGACGGCCAGCCGGTTGTGCCGTTGAGCCAGCCGCCGGAAATAAAAATTATCAAAGGCGCTTACGGTGTGCCCGGCGACGCGACGCGCGGGCCAAGCTGAAGGCGTTCCGCATGAACGCCACCGACGCAATGAAGTCAGGCGAAAACAATTTGGAAATTCGCGTGGCAAATCTGTGGCCAAATCGTATGATTGGCGACGCCGCATTGCCGCCAGCAGAGCGGTTTACCTGGAGCTCGTATGAACCGTTCGCCAAGGATTTGTCGTTGTCGAAATCCTATTTGATCGGGCCGGTGATGGTTCACAGGACTGAAGCAGTTACGCTGCACCGACTACATAGAACTGGCGACTAGCGAGAGTTGCCATCGTTAAAAACCTACCGGATGAAAAAAATTGTCACAAAAATCATTGTTTTGGGGATGGCTCTTATCGGCAGCATTGGTTCGCTCGCGGCGGACACGCAGGGGTTGCGCTGCGAATACTTAAATAACCCAGTGGGGATTGATGCGGGCAGCCCGCGCTTGAGTTGGATTATTGACTCTAGCCAGAGGGGTGAACGGCAAACCGCCTACCAAATTCTGGTGGCTTCCTCGCCAATTATTTTGGCCGAAGACAAAGGTGATTTGTGGAACAGTGGCAAGGTGGTTTCGGATGAAAATTCCCAGATTGGTTATGCCGGCACGCCGTTGATTTCGCGAGAAGCGTGTTTCTGGAAAGTGCGAACGTGGGATGGCAAAGGCCGGGCAGGGAATTGGAGCCAAGTTGCGCAATGGAGCATGGGCTTGCTTCAGCCATCGGATTGGAGTGCCCGCTGGATTGCGCCGCAACCTGATGGCGAGGACACTAATGCCACTTTGATCATCCGGCGGGCGACTTATGAAACGGTCGCCGAAGAACATTCAGCTGATGTCACCGACATTCTAAAAAACCAAGTGAAGCAGGGCCATTTGATAATGGTCGTCAACAACAAGTCTTTGGGCGTGGACCCGGCTCCGAATGTGGTCAAACATTTAAGGGTGGAATACGAGTATCGCGGACAGACCTTCAAAAAGGAGGTGGGGGAAAATCAAACCCTGATGTTGCCTGGCCTGGAATCCGCCGTGCCCTATCTGCGGAAATCTTTTGCTGTAAAGTCGCATGTGCAACGCGCCGTGCTTTATGTCACCGCCTTGGGGCTTTATGAGATGCACATCAATGGCCGTCGCGTGGGCGACCATGTGCTGGCGCCGGATTGGACGGATTATCGCAAGCGGATTCGCTATCAAACATTCGATGTGACCAGCCTCTTGAAAATCGGCGACAATGCTTTGGGCGCGTTGTTGGCAGACGGCTGGTTCAGCGGCCATATTGGCAACGGAGGCTATCAGTTCTTTGGCAAACAACCGGCGTTGCTGGCCCAGTTGGAAGTGACTTATGCCGATGGCCACACGGAAAAAGTGGTGACTGATGAAACTTGGAAAACCCACGCCAGCCCCATTTTGGCGTCGGACTTCATGTTGGGGGAAAGCTATGATGCGCGTCTGGAAATCAAGGGCTGGGACAAACCGGGCTTAAATGAAGGCGGCTGGTCCTCGGTCATCGTGCGCGATGAATCTTCCCGGCCGTTGGAATCGCAGGTCATGCCGCCGGTGCGGGAGATTTGTGAACTGCATCCCAAATCCGTGAAGGAATCCAAGCCCGGCGCTTGGGTTTTTGACTTGGGGCAAAACATGGTCGGCGTGGTGCGGCTGAAAGTTTCCGTGCCCGCCGGCACGGAAATCACGATCCGCCATGCGGAGATGCTCAATCCTGACGGCACCATTTACACGACCAACCTGCGCGGCGCGCCTTCGGTGGATCATTACATCTGCAAAGGTGGCGGTTTTGAGACGTGGCAGCCGCGGTTCACGTTCCACGGTTTTCGTTATGTGGAACTCACCGGACTGACCGGTTCGCCTAGAAAAGATGCGGTCACCGGCGTGGTGATTGGTTCCGACACGCCGCGGACGGGCGAATTTTCCTGCTCCGATCCGCGCCTCAACCAGCTTCAATCCAACATCCAATGGGGCCAGCGCGGCAATTATGTCAGCCTGCCCACTGATTGTCCGCAACGCGATGAACGCCTCGGTTGGATGGGTGATGCCCAGGTGTTCATCCGCACCGCAACTTACAACGCGGATGTTGCGGCGTTCTTCACCAAATGGTTGGTGGACGTGGATGACGGGCAATCTCCAGCCGGAGCGTTCAGCAATGTGAGTCCCAATACCAGTCGTGATGTCGGCGGCGTTCCTGCCTGGGCCGATGCCGGTGTCATTTGTCCGTGGACCATTTACGAAACCTATGGCGACAAGCGCATCTTGGAACGGCATCTACCCGCGATGATTAAATGGGTGGATTATGTGCAATCGCACAGTGATGGCTTGATTCGTGACAAGGATCGTGGCGAAGACTTTGGCGACTGGCTTTCGCAGGGCGCGGACACGCCCAAGGATTTGATCGGCACGGCTTACTTTGCCTACTCCACGCACCTGCTCGCCAAATCACTGCGCGTCGTGGGACGCGACGCTGACGCTGACAAATACGATCAATTGTTTGCCGACATTAAGACTGCATTCAACAAACGCTACGTCGTGGCGGACGGACGCATCTCAGGCGACACCCAATGCGCCTACGCCATGGCGCTGAAATTTGAATTGCTGCCGGAAGAACTTCACGCCAAGGCCGCGCAGTATTTGGAAGACGACATTAAAGCCAAGGGCAACCACCTTTCAACCGGCTTTGTCGGGGTGAGCTACTTGCTGCCAGTTCTTGCGCAGGCGGGCAAAGCCGATGCCGCCTACGGTTTGCTGTTGCAAGATACGTTTCCGTCGTGGTTGTTTTCCGTGAAACACGGCGCCACCACCATCTGGGAACGCTGGGATGGCTGGACGCCGGAAAAGGGTTTTCAAGATCCAGGCATGAATTCGTTCAACCACTATTCGCTTGGCTCTTGCGGAGAATTTCTTTTTGGCTATATCGGCGGCATTCGTCCCGCGAGTCCTGGATATAAAACCATTCTGATTGATCCGATCATTCAGGACGGCCTGACCTGGGCGAAGACCAGTTATGACTCCATCAACGGAAAAATTTCCTCGGCTTGGAATACAACTGGCAAACGGCTGACCTTGGAAGTTGTCGTGCCGGCCAATACCACCGCAACTGTCTGCATTCCGACTTCCGACCTGACCAGCGTTACCGAACACGGACAGCGGGTAGAGCAGGCCAAAGAGGTGAAGTTCTTGCGGCAAGAAAACGGCAAGGTTGTTTTTGAAGTGGGTTCTGGAAATTATAAATTTGCCACTGAACTCGGCAGATGACCTGGAGCGGCAATTGCCAAAATGGCCATTGTATTTGTTATCATTTCCAATTTGAGCGCCGCGACCAAGCCCGGTTTTTGGGTTCATCCGATGAAATAATTTCCCAGTCATTTTTTCGTAACAAATGACCGCCCGCCCTGCAAAACTTATTTTGCTTCTAAAAAAACAAGACCTCGGCAAAACGATGGTCTGGACCGGAGCGCGCAGCATGGCTCCGCGCTCCGACGGCGGTTGGTTTTGCCGCGGTCTCAAAATCTAAATCCTCCACTCTGCTGGGGATACTTCCGAAGTTTGACAACGCCGGGAGCCGGATTGGTAGTTTTCAGAGACCGGCGGATTTGCTTGCCTGCTTGTTTGAACAAGGCATAGTATGTTCCAGATGAATCGAGCCGATACCAATTTGGGGCGGCTTTATGGAAGCGGGCAAGCAAAGCTGATGGAGGCATTTGTGACCTGTTTTCATTATGGGGTTACAAGTCCAAAGTTTTGCCTCGTATGTTTCATATAAAGTTATTTATTTGCATATAGGTTGCGCGCGTAGCTCAATTGGATAGAGCGTCGGCCTCCGGAGCCGAAGGTTGTGGGTTCAACCCCCGCCGCGCGCACCACTTTGCAATGGGTCTTGTAAAATTACGCTGATTCTGTCGGCGCGCATAAAAAATCCGTCTTCATATTCCTCCGCCATTGCAATCTCAAGCCAAGTGGATTTTGGTTGCGGTCGAGCGGTTGATTCGGCGGTGCCCGTCTTGGACAAATAATAGGCACGCCGGTCCGCACTTTTTTAGCAAGCTTTTTGTTGGCTCTTCCGTCTAACGGATTATGATGAATTTCATGAACCGCTGCCGCGTTCCGATTCTGGGGCTTCTGCTCGCCGTCATTTTGCAAACTCCCGCCGTCGCCGGCCCGCGCGACGCGCAATGGCGAGCCGTGCAGGATGCCGTCAACAAAGGTTTGCCACAGACCGCCATCACCAATCTCGAACCGATCATCGCGGCGGCGATGAGCGAGAAAGCCTACGCGGAGGCGACGAAAGCCATCGGCCAGAAAATCGCGTTGGAAGGAAACATCCAGGGCAACAAGGCCGAGGAACGCGTGGTGTGGCTCGAAGCCGAAATTGCCAAGGCGCCCGCGGAAATGAAGCCGGTGCTGCAAACGTTGCTGGCGCACTGGTATTGGAGTTATTTCCAGCAGAACCGCTGGCGTTTCATGCAGCGGACGCAGACGGCAGAAGCGCCGGGCAAGGATTTTACGTCCTGGGATCTGCCGCGCCTGTTCGCGGAGATAGACAAACATTTCCAGGCTGCGCTCGCCGCCGAAAAAATTCTCAAGGCCACGCCCATCGCCGCGTGGGACGGCCTGCTCGAAAGGGGCACCATGCTCGACAGCTACCGCCCGACGCTCTACGATTTTCTCGCGCACGAGGCGCTGCAATTTTACACCAGCGGCGAGCAGGCCGGCGCAAAGGCGGAAGGTGAATTTGAACTGACGGCGGACAGCCCAATTCTCGCTGACTCGGAAAAGTTTTTGCAATGGAATCTCACAAACCCGGCCACGCCGCCAGAAAAAGCCATTGTTCTCTATCAGCAAATACTGAACTTTCACAAAGCCGACCAAGACATCTCCGCTTTTTGCGACGCCGATCTCGAACGCTTGGCCTGGGGTTGGAACATCGCCAGCGGCGAAGAAAAAAATGCCCGATTTAAATCTGCGCTGAAAAACTTTCTTGCCAAGTGGGGCGACCATCCGCTCGCGGCGATGGCATCGTGGAATCTGGCTCGCGTCGCGAAGGATGAAGGCGACTGGGTCGAGGCGCGGAAAATCGCGTTGTCGGCGAAGTCGGCGCATCCCGGCACACCTGGCGCGAAGAACTGCGCCAATCTTATCACGGAAATTGAGGCGAAGTCCGCCAGCATCACCACCGAGCGCGTGTGGAATTCTAGTGGCACAGGCGTCTCGCCTGTGCGATCCGTGACCAACCAGACATCAACACACGGGCAAGATGCCCGTGCCACTATCACCATCCGCTATCGCAATGTGGACAAAGTTTATTTCCGCGCCATCGCGACGGACTGGGAATCGTTCCTCAACCGCAAACGCCCACGCCCGGAAAACATCAGCGACCAAGAGCAGCGCGAACTGCTCGCTAAGCACGCTGCGCTTGACTGGTCCGCGTCACTGCCGGCCACGGCGGATTTTAAGGAGCGCACATTCAGCACGCCCGCGCCAACGACGCTCAAACCCGGATTTTATTTCATCTTTGCCAGCCACGATCCCGGCTTCGGCGCGAAAGAAAATCAGGTTTCCATGACGACGGTTTGGGTAAGCGAATTAGCCATTGTTTTGCGCACGCGCTCCGGTTTGTTTGAAGGCTTCGTGCTGGAAGCCGCTTCGGGCGAGCCAATTGCCGGCGCGGAGGTCAACGCCTGGTATCTGGATCAAAATGGCGATCGCGTTGCCAGTGGGCCGCTGACCACGGACACGAATGGTTTCTTTAGCCTCAAGCCCGTGCCGCAGCGCACCTATCTGTTTCGCGTGCGGCATCAAGGCCGCGAACTCGCCTCTGCGCAGGATCTTTGGAACTACGACTGGCGCGGGCAGCGCGATGAAAACTGGCCACGCCAGCAAACGGTTTTCTTCACCGGCCGCGCGATATACCGTCCCGGCCAGACGATTCAATACAAAGGCATCTGCCTTCAGACCGACCAGCGCAGCGACAGCTACGCAACGCTCGCCGGCGAGCAACTTGAAGTGGTCTTTCGCGACGTGAACGGACAGGAAATCAGCCGCGCCAAACATCGCGCCAACGACTACGGCTCCTTCGCCGGCAGCTTCACCGCGCCGCGCGACCGCGTGATGGGCCAGATGCAAATCGAGGCGCAAGGACGTTGCGCTGGAGCCGCCGCGTTCAGTGTGGAGGAATACAAGCGCCCGAAATTCGAGGTCACGCTCGACGCGCCGAAAATTGCGCCGAAGCTTGGCGAAAAAACAATCGTGCCCGGCAAGGCCGCGAGCTACACCGGCGCGGCGGTGGATGGCGCGATGGTGAAGTGGCGCGTGGAACGCCAAGTGCGCTGGCCGTGGTGGTGCGGTTGGTGGCGCGGCGGTTTTCCGTCGAGTCCCGCGCAGGAAATTGCGCACGGCACCGCCAAGACCGGCGTGGACGGCACGTTCACGATTGAGTTCATCGCCAAGCCGGATCTCGCCATTTCGCCGACGAACGAGCCGACGTTTGTTTATTCCGTGACCGCCGATGTGACGGACAGCGCGGGCGAAACGCGCTCTGCCGACCGCAGCGTGCGCGTGGGCTACGCCGCGCTGGAAGCCGTCCTCACTGCGGACGAATGGCAGGAAGCCGCGAAACCGGTGGAAATTAAAATTTCGACCACGACGCTCGACGGCGAGCCGCAAGTCGCCGAGGGCGCGTTGAAAATTTACCGGCTGAAATCGCCCGCGAAAGTCGTCCGCACCCGCATCGTCGCGGAAGACAACGGCGAGGACGGCAAGCCTGACGCGGATTTGTCGAATCCGAATAATTGGGAGCTGGGAGAAGTCGCGGTCGAGCGCGGTTTCACGACGGACACAAACGGCATTGCGAAATTGTCGTTCACGCTGGCCGAGGGCGCGTATCGCGTGATGCTTGAAACGAAGGATCGTTTCGGCAAAAAAGTCACTGGTCGGCTGCCGGTGCAAGTGCTTCAGCCGAATGCGCCGGCGCTCGCGATTAAAATTCCGAATCTCGTCGCCGCGCCAGATTGGGAGGCGCAACCGGGTGGAGAATTCACGGCGGTGTGGGGCACAGGCTACGGAACGGGGCGCGCATTCATCGAGATCGAGCAGCGCGAGAAATTCATCCAGCGCTACTGGACCGCGCCGGGCCGCACGCAGCAGCAGATCAAGCTGGCGGTGACGGAGGCGATGCGCGGCGGGTTCACGCTGCACGTCACGCAGGTGCGCGAGAACCGCGGCTACCTCACTTCGCGGCAGGTCAGCGTGCCGTGGAAGAACAAGGAACTGGATTTGAAATGGGAACATTTCGTCTCCAAGCTGACACCGGGACAAAAAGAAACGTGGAGTTTGGTGATCAAGAATCCTGTAGCAGCCGACGTAAGGAGGCTCCCTACAGAAAAAGCGGATGGCAAGCCGACTAGTCAGAGCCTCCTCACGTCGACAGCTACGGCGGAGAAGGCGGCGGCGGAATTGGTGGCGACGCTTTACGATGAATCACTGGACGCGTTCGCGCCGCACGGCTGGCCCGATGGCTTTGAAGTTTTTCGTCAGGATTCCAGCACGGCGCAGACGCAGTTCGGCAACGAGGCGCGGCAGTTTCAGCATGAATTCGGCAACTGGAACCAGCGCTGGGAAAACGTGGAAATTTCCTACCGCCATTTTCCGGCGGACCTGACGCAGCGCGTGTGGGGCTTCGGCTGGGATGGCAGGATGCTTAGATTGCCCCGCGGTGGAATGGTAGCCGATGCGGTGATGGAGAAAAACATGGCGGTGGAAACAGCGGCACCCGCTCCGATGGTGGCGGCCATGCCTGCGTCCAAGGCGGATGACATGGGTAGTTTTGACAGGCCTGCAAAGGCTCCATCCTTCCTGGCAGGGAAGAGAGAAAGGGAAGAACCTCTTGTGCTGTCACTCTCTGGCGAAGGTGGGAGCAGGATTGCCACACCCAAGCCGGATCTCAGCCAAGTCTCCGCGCGCAAGAATCTCAACGAGACGGCGTTTTTCTTCCCGCAGCTCACGAGCGATTCCAACGGCGTGGTGCGGTTGACGTTCACCATGCCAGAGGCACTGACCAAGTGGCGTTTCCTCGGCTTCGCGCATGACACACGATTGCGCGCGGGCCTGCTCGAAGCCCACGCGGTCACGGCCAAGGACATCATGGTGCAGCCGAATCCGCCGCGCTTCCTGCGCGAGGGCGACACGCTGGAGTTCAGCGTGAAAATTTCCAATCAGAGCGACCAGTCGCAGCGCGGCGCGGTGAAGCTGGTTTTCTCGGACGCGGCCACGCAGCAATCGGTGGATACGCTGCTGGGCAACACCAAGCCCGAACTCGCCTTCGACATTCCCGCGAAGGAATCGCGCAGCTATTCCTGGCGCATCAGCGTGCCGGACGGCGCGCCGTTTCTCGTTTACAAGGCCGTGGCTTCGACCGGCACGTTGAGCGACGGCGAGGAAGGTTATTTGCCCGTGCTGTCGCGGCGCATTTTCGTGACGGAATCACTGCCGTTGCCGATTCGCGGCAAAGTCGGCGGCGGCGAGGTGGTGAAGAAATTTGAATTCACCAAGCTGCTGAATTCCGGCAAATCCTCCACGCTCCAGAACGAAAGTCTCACCGTGCAAATGGTGTCGCAGCCGGCTTGGTATGCGGTGCTCGCGCTGCCTTATCTCATGGAGTTTCCGCACGAATGCAGCGAACAGACGTTCAACCGGCTTTACGCGAATGCGCTTGCCCGGCACATCGCCAACAGCGATCCGAAAATCCGCCGCGTGTTTGATCTCTGGAAAAACACGCTCGCGCTGGATTCGCCGATGGAGAAAAATCAGGATCTCAAATCCGTGATGATCGAGGAGACGCCGTGGTGGCGGCAGGCGAAAAATGAAAGTGAAGCGCGCCGCAACGTGGGAATTCTTTTCGACGACAACCGGCTCAACACCGAGACGGCGGCCACGCTCAAAAAGCTGGAGGAGATGCAGCTTGGCGACGGACGCTGGCCGTGGTTTCCCGGCGGCTACGGCAACGATTACATCACGCTCTACATCGTCACAGGATTTGGCCGCCTGCGACACTTGGACGTGGATGTGAACGCGGCGCCGGCGATCCGCGCGTTGCAGCGGCTCGACGAATGGATGCGCGAAAACTACGACCGCATCCAGAAGGATTGGAAGCATCCGGAGGAATACGTTCCCAGCCCGACGGACGCGCTGTATCTCTACGGCCGCAGCTTTTTCCTGAACGACATGTCGGTGGCCGGGCCAAATAAAACGGCCGTGGAATTTTTCCTAAAACAGTCGCGCAAGTTCTGGCTGCAAACCGACAATCGCCTGACGCAAGGACATCTGGCCATCGCGCTGAAACGATTTAACTCATTTAACTCATTCACCGATTCAACTCCGCTCGACATCATGAAATCGCTCAAGGAACGCAGCGTCACGAACGAGGAGATGGGCCGGTTCTGGCGCGACACGGAATTGAGCTGGTGGTGGTATCGCGCGCCGATCGAGACGCAGGCGCTGATGATCGAGGCGTTTGACGAAGTGGCCGGCGACGCGCAGGCGGTGGACGATTGCCGCGTGTGGCTGCTCAAGCAAAAGCAGACGCAGGATTGGAAAACCACGACCGCCACGGCGGACGCGGTCTATGCGCTGCTCCTGCGCGGAAAAAACTTGCTCGCGAGCGACAAGCTGGTGGAAGTGACCGTGGGTGGAATCAATGTGACGCCGGGGACAAAATCCGAAATCCGAAATCCGAAATCCGAAACGGCGAGCGACGTTGAACCGGGCAGCGGCTTTTACGAACGCCGATTCACCGGCTCCGAAGTGAAAGCCAAGATGGGCGAGATCACCGCGAAAAAAGTGGACGAAGGCGTTTCGTGGGGTAGTGTGCATTGGCAGTATTTCGAGGACATCAGCAAAGTGACACCCTATGAAGGCACGCCGTTGAAGCTCAAGAAGACCCTGTTCACCAAAGTCAACACCGCCAAAGGCCCGGCGCTGGAACCGGTGAAAGGCGCGCTCGCCGTCGGCGACGAACTTGTCGTGCGCATCGAATTGCGCGTGGACCGCGACATGGAATACGTCCACCTCAAAGACCAGCGCGGCAGCGGCACGGAGCCGGTGAACGTGCTCTCGCGCTACAAATATCAGGATGGCCTTGCCTACTACGAAAGCACCTGCGACACCGCGAGCCATTTCTTTATTGATTACCTGCCGAAG
>Ga0316217_10005353_pt1 | contig 13354 bp, 9 predicted proteins | sample 1anoAmetaG_FD_203633 | JGI IMG/M metagenome (GOLD analysis project Ga0316217, IMG submission 203633) | Freshwater microbial communities from Trout Bog Lake, Wisconsin, USA - 1anoA | ecosystem: Environmental > Aquatic > Freshwater > Lake > Hypolimnion/Profundal zone | place: USA: Wisconsin...
GGGAAGAATCCCTTCGAGCAATTGGCGAATCCCACTGCGAAACCGGACCCCGCAATGAAGCTCATGTTTCCCGGCTTCCCCTCGCACGCCGCCTATTGCGGCGACCTGGACCTCACCGGCTTCCGCAAGCCGTCTTCCTACTATCGCGACATCCTCTGGAACGGCGGAGATCGGGTCTTTGCCACGGTTCGCTACCCGGAGCCGGAAGGCAAGAAGATCATCGCGATCGGTTGGAGCGTCTACCCGACCTTGCCTAGCTGGACATGGCCGGGCCAGGAGGGAAAGCCCCTCACCGTCGATGTCTATTCCGGCGCGGAAAGCGTCCGGCTCTTCCTGGGAGACAAGCTGATCGGCGAAAAGCCCACCGGCCGCGCCGAAGCCTTCAAGGCCGCCTTCGATGTCCCCTATGCCCCCGGAACGCTCAAAGCGCAAGGGATTCGCGGCGGCAAGGTTGTGGCCGAAAGCATCCTGCAAACCACCGGAGATGCCGTGCGGCTGCGGCTCACCGCCGATCGAAAAGTTCTCCACGCGGACGGCGAGGATCTGGCGTTTGTCACCGTCGAGGCCGTGGACAAGGACGGCCGTCTGCAAAGCAACAGCGACCGCAAGGTGCGCTTTGCCGTGAACGGCGCGGGAACGCTGGCCGCAGTCGGAAACGGAGACGTGCAGTCGCTGGATTCCTACTCCGGCGATACCTGCAACCTCTTCCACGGTCGTGCGCTGGTTGTGCTGCGGACCTCGCGCAGCGCCGGCAAGATCGAACTGACCGCCAAGGCCGATGGCCTGGACGCCGCGTCGACGGCTGTCGAAGCAGCGCCCGCCAGACTCGCGCCCGCGCTTCAGTAACCTTCTTCGTTGCCGTTCTGCAAGATGACTCCCCTGGGACCACGCCAGGGGAGTCGTTTTGTTTGGCGCGCGACGGCGCCGCCAAATCGCTTGGCGCTTCCTGGTTGCTGAAGATCGCGGTCTCCCCGGCTGTTTCCCGCCCGTGCAACCCAAGTGCTACCCTTCTTCTGGTGGCAAGCTCTTGGGCTTCCTATCTCCCGCTCAAGCGTTTTTGTTCGGGCGGTGAAAGGCGCCTGAGATCTGCTCGTGGGGGAAGTCGATGTCGAAGAGTAAGTGTTCATGCCGGGCCGGCAAGCGCGTGTTCCTTGCCGGTGTTCTCGTTTGCCTTTCCTTGGCGGCTCTCCGCGGCAATGGCCAGGAGAGTGGTCCAAAGGCAGAGCCGGCAGTCCGGCACACGCTCGAGTCCGACGCCGCGGCGCAGTCTCGCTTCCTCGCCGTCCACGGCCGGCGCGCGCTGATCTCCGGCTACCCGCGCAGCGGCCTGGAGGTGTGGGCCTACCCATTTCAGGTTCTCTCCGGTTACCGGGTTTCCTTTCGCTCCGCCGGGACCACGACTCCCGTGCGCGGAGAAGACACTCTGGCGCGCGTCCGCTATGAGCCGGATGCGGTGACCCGCACCTATCTCGGGCCGGACTTCATCGTCCACGAGAGGCTCTTTGTTCCGCTGGATCGGGCAGGCGCGATCTTTACCTACCAGGTGGAAAGCAGCCACCCCGTCGAAATCGAAGTCCATGCCAGGCCGGTGCTCGATTTGATGTGGCCGGGAGCGCTGGGCGGGCAGGGCACTGGATGGAATCCCGCGCTCTCCGCTTTCTTGATCGAGGAGCCGATGGACGGCTACAGCGCGGCGGTGGGCTCGCCGCAGATTGTGGCCCACGACACCATTGTGAACAGCACGGCGCAGGGCGAGAACGCGGCGGCCATCGGATTCACCCTGCGGCCGGATTCGAGCGGCGCGGCCCATGTATTTGTCGCTCTGAACCCGCCCCACGCCGCCGATGCGGGCGCGGCGCTTCGGGCTCTGATCGAAGGCCGCAAGGCGTTGGAGTTGGCGTCTTCCGCGCACCGGCAGGAGTATTTGAAATCGGTGCTGCGGGTGGAGACCCCGGAACCCGCCGTGAACGAGGCGATTGCCTGGGCGGAGATCGCGCTCGACCAGGCCTGGGTCTGCAACGACGCCCTGGGTTGCGGATTTGTGGGCGGCTACGGACCCTCGCGCGGCGCGCGGCGCCCGCAGTACGACTGGTTCTTTGCCGGGGACGGGCTGGTGGCGACCGAGGGGTCCATCGATTCCAGCGACTACGCGCGCGCACGCCAGGAGCTTGAATTCATCCTCCGCTATCAGCAGCCCAAGACCGGCATGATCTGGCATGAGCTTTCCCAAAGCGCGGGCTTGATCGACTGGGCGGGCAAATTCCCCTACATGTACGTGCACGTGGACATCAGCTTCCAGTTTCTTGCAACGGTCGAGCACTACGTGACCGCCAGCGGAGACACCGGCTTTGCGAAACAGCACTGGACGGAGATTGAGGCGGCTTACCGCTATTGCCGCACGCTGATCGATCCGGCCAGCGGGCTGCCGCGCATTCCCGCCGACAAGGAGGGAGGCGACGAGCAGGACCGCATTACGGACGATCTGGGTCTCTCCACCAGTTGGGTACAGGCCGCGTCGGCCTTCGCTCACCTGGCCACGCTCAGCGGGCACGCGCCCTTGGCCGAGGAGGCCGAGCGCGCCTCGCAGCTTGCCGCCGCGGCGATTCCCGGCCGCTATTGGAATTCCGAGCAGAACTTCTGGGTCGCCGGACGCACGCCCTCGGGCCAGGATGCGCCGGAGCGGCGCAGCGGCCCAGAAGCGGCGCTGAGCCTGGGCCTCTTCGGCGCGAAGAACAACGACAGCCTGCTCGATCAGCTTGCTTCCTCCGAGTTTCAAACCGATTGGGGCACGCGCGGCGTGGGCGCCAAATCACCCGGCTACGATCCCGGCTCGTATGCCAAGGGCAGCGTGTGGGCGGTAGGCACCGCGTCGCTGGCCAACGCCTTCTGGACCGAGCATCGTCCGCTGCCCGCGCTGGGAATGTGGCGCGCGCTGCTTCCCTGGTCCGCGCTCAACTCGCCCGGACACATGGACGAGGTGCTGGCGGGCGATGTCTACCGCTCGCAGGCGGAGTCCGTACCGGAGCAGACCTGGTCGTCGGCCGGCTTTCTGGACGCCACCTTTCAGGGGCTGCTCGGCCTCAACGTGGACTCCGCCGCAAGCACCGTCACCTTTGCTCCGCATCTTCCGGCCGCGTGGAGCAAGGTTTCCATCGAACAGATCAAGCTGCAAGATGCTTCGCTCGCCCTGCTTCTGCGCAGAACGCCGCAGGGGCTGGCGCTGGAGATCGACAATCCCGGCCCGGCATGCAAATTCATCTTTGCGCCGGAGCTTCCACTGGGCGCGCGCCTGGGCGCCGTCGCGCTGGACCGCAAGCCGATCGCGGCCGCGCTCGATTCCCATGCGCAGGAAACCGATGCCCGCGTCCTCCTGAGCGCGCCCCATGGACGGAGCACGTTGCAGGTCGATTGGCAGGGAGGCGTGCAGGTGATCGTCGCCCCGCCCGCGCCGGAACTGGGCGCGGCCAGCAGCGGAGTTCGCGTGGTGAGGGCCAGCCTGGAGGGAGACGTGCTGACCATCGAAGCAGATCTTCCCGCGGATCGGGACGCCCACCTACAGCTTGAGACCGGATGGCAGATTGCCAAAGCCGAGGGTGCTCACGCAGAGCCGTCTGCCGATGGGCGCGTAACTTTGACCTTTGCCGCCAACCCCAACGCCGCCGCCCCCGGAACCTATCGCCGCGCCACCGCCACCGTGCAGTTCAAGAAGTGACGGACGATGCGCCGCAGATCGCGTTTCTCGACTCTTCCCGGAAGGGTCCCCGGTCCGGTTTGCCGGACCTGGGGCGCCGGGATTCAGACAAGTCAAAATCGGATGCGGTTTCGATGTAGAATCGTCGGGTAAGAAGCTGGCAATCATCATGACCCTGCATTTTGACATTCCGGATTCCATCGCCAGCAGCCTGCGGTTGCCGGAGCCGGAGATGGAACCACGTCTGCGGGCTGAGCTTGCCGTTGCGCTCTATGGCCAAGAGATTCTGGCTTTTGGCAAGGCATCGGAACTGGCCGGAATCTCCCGGCATTCGTTCGCGGACCTGGTGGGACAGCGCGGTATCCAGCGTCATTACACGGAAGTGGAACTCGCTCAAGACCTCGATTATGCTCGCGGTTAGCAACACCTCTCCCATCTCGAACCTGGCCTCGATTGGCCGCCTCGCGCTTCTGAAGTCCCAGTTCTCTGCGCTATGGATACCCGATGCCGTGGCCGATGAACTTATGGCCCATCCCGACCCCATCGCGCAGGCCGCAATTCAAACCGCGCTTCGGGATCAGTGGATACAGATTGGCACGCCCCGAGACTCCGGGTTGCTTCGTCTTCTGATGTCGCAGCTCCATCGGGGAGAAGCCGAGGCCATCGCCCTGGCAACGGACCTCCATGCTGACTTCGTCCTCATCGACGAACAGGAGGGCCGCCAAATGGCCTCAAAGACCGGCCTCGCTGTCACCGGCGTTCTCGGCGTCCTGCTCCGGGCCAAGCGTAGCGGCGAGATTCCCGAAGTCAAACCGGAGTTGGACCTCCTCCGCACCAAAGCCCACTTTTTCGTCTCGCCAGCGTTGGAGAAGAAGATTCTCGCGGCGGCGGGAGAATAGCGGAGAACTCTACTGCGGCTCGGGTACTTTCGGCTGGGATGCCAGGTTTGGAAGCCCAGATCTGGGGCAACCGGCTATTTGCGAAGCACCTTTTGGTACCACTTGCGGAAGCAGTCCTTATCCGAGTCGCGCATCCACCCGAAGTAGCACTGAGAGCCGTCGCGTCCCCAGTTGTAGGTGTTGTTCCAGTGGCATTCGAGAACATGGGGAGGGAGAAAGTTCTCGTAGTCGAGGCAGGTTTTCAGGGCGAGATTCTGCTTGCGGCGGACGCCGCGGTGGGCCATTTGCTTGTCCCATTTCGCGCTAGAAAGACCCGTAATCGCCGCATAGGGGCGGCGGGTTGAACGGCTCATGACGAACTCCAGGTCGCAGTTGCGTACCTAGGTCATGGCGTTCCTCCTCCTTCATTCGGTATCCACTCGACTATCTCTTCTTCCGTTTTGGACGTGCAGGCAGAGGCTTCGACGTCTCGCTGGATTTCACGTCGGCGACGTCAGTTGGCGGCCTCCTGTCTCTGCCGTGCACAAAGACACGTGCAACTGTAGCTAGAAACCCAGTCCCAAAACAAGCTATCGCTACATGAACGTGACCGAGGAACAAGGCGTAAGCCCCAATGCCAAGGATCGCGAGGAGAACCAGAAATCCGAAGATCAGACCGATCAAGGCATATGTGGCGTCCCGGTGGTCTAATGCAATTATTCGATCGTTTTGATCAAGTTCCTTCCGGTCGCAAAGATGTCGATGTCGTTGCTCATCGACTCCCATTTGGAGGAGTTTTTCGGCCCAACCGGGGCAAACCCGCTCGTACTCGACCAGCATCGCCGGAGGCGGCTGAGGACCAGAGTAAAACTGGCTCTTTTCGATAACCTCTTCGATTACGAGGCCAACTCTCTTGCGCTCTTCGGGAGGCAGAGAGATTCTTGCTTCTTCCAACTTCTTATCGATATTTGTGGCTAAGGCGATAAGAGACCCATCCTCGGTACGCTGACTCTCGTCAAGGAGAAGAGGTTCTCGCTTTGTTTCCGGTTCATTCTTCTTCTGTTCGCCCATTCAGCTTGCCAATCGCTACCTGGAAATCTCTATGAATCATGATCTTATCTGTCCGCCAGCTACGTTGGCCCACCTTCAGGAGCACACGCCGACGAGAGACGGAGTTTGAGCGGCTGGGAACTGCGAGGCTCCCGACAACGCCAATTCCGTCGACAAAACCCATTCCAAAGGCTTTGAACCGTTGGCTCGATTTTCTATCCAAAACGGGAATCATCCCATCATCCTCGACGGTCATGCAACATTAGACATTCCAAAACGGGAATCGGTTGCCAAATCCAGTATGCACGGACAAAGTAAATCTCCTACCTCTATAACGTCAAGAATCGTACCTTGAACAGCAATATAGACAAATCGGTAGAAACCTCTCGCAATTGGGAGGGGGATTCCCGAAATGAGAAGATCTGCTTCAATCGCTACCTTCCCGTCCCGCCCACGGTCATCTTGTCCAGCTTGATGGTGGGCATGCCGACGCCCACCGGCACGCTCTGGCCGTCTTTGCCGCAGGTGCCGATGCCTTCGTCGAGTTTCAGGTCGTGGCCTACCATCGAGACGTACTTCAGCGCCTCCGGCCCGTTGCCGATGAGCGTAGCATCGCGCACCGGGGCGGTGATCTTGCCGTCTTCGATCAGGTAGGCTTCCGAGGCCGAGAAGACGAATTTGCCGTTCGTGATGTCCACCTGCCCGCCGCCGAAGTTCACCGCGTAAAGGCCGCGCTTGACCGAACGGATGATGTCCTCGGGCGCGTCGTCGCCGGCCAGCATGTAGGTGTTGGTCATCCGCGGCATGGGAATGCACTGGTAGCTCTCGCGCCGTCCCGACCCCGTGTTGGCCGAGCCCATCAGCCGCGCGGAGAGCTTGTCGGTCAAATAGCCCCTGAGCACGCCGCCCTCGATGAGCACCGTCTCCTGCGTTGCCGAGCCTTCGTCGTCCACGTTCAGCGAGCCACGGCGACCGGAGATTGTCCCGTTGTCCACCACGGTAACCTTCGGGCTGGCCACCGGCTGGCCGATCAGCCCGGCAAAGGCCGAGGTCTTCTTGCGATTGAAGTCCGCTTCCAGGCCGTGGCCCACCGCCTCGTGCAGCAGGATGCCGGGCCAGCCGGGGCCGAGCACCACTTCCATCTCGCCGGCCGGGGCGGGCTGTGCGCCCAGTTGCAGAATCGCTCCCCGCGCAGCCTCGCTGGCCAGGCGCTCCGGGCTCTTGCTCCCCATGAATTGCTCCAGGCCCGCGCGTCCGCCGCCGCCCGCCGAACCCTTGGTGGTGTTGGCGTCCTCCTTGGCGATGACGAAGACGTTCAGCCGGCAGAGCGGCTGGGTATCGCTGGCGTAGGCCCCGTCGCTGGCCACGATGAGGACGCGGCGCAGCTCTTCCGAGTAGCTGGCGCGCACTTGCACGATGCGCGTGTCATAGGCGCGGGCGGCGCGATCGGCGCGCAGAATCAGCTCCAGGCGCGCGGCCAGATCCAGATCGTATCCGCCCAACGGGACGGGATAAAGGTCGGCGCCGGCTGTCTCAACAAACCCCTGCACCGGCTGCTTGGCCGGCCCGGAGGCGATCAGCGCGGCGGTGCGCGCGGCGTGCAGCAGCCGCTCGGGGCTCAGGTTGTCGGTATAGGCGTAGCCGGTGCGCTCGCCCGAGAGCACGCGGATGCCGCACCCGGCGCTGGTCCCCTGGCTGGCGGATTTGACGATCTGCTCGTCCACGCCCAGCGCAGTGGCCGTCACCGACTCGAAGTACAAGTCGGCATAGTCGCCGCCCGCCGACAGGGCCTCGCCCAGGCAGCGTTCCAGCATGTGGTCGGTGACGCCGAACTTGTCGAAAAAATAACGCTTGTGGCTGGGGAGCGGGGAAGCTGCCATTGGGTTCATTGTGACTCAAGTTTACGCCCATCCGGGCCGCCGGCAACCATTCTGCATCCCCGTTCCTGTCTTGATTCATGAAGGCTTCCAGCGCTCCACGGGCCATCCCGAAGTGATAAATTCTACCCATGAAAAAGATTTTCGCCGCAGCTCTTCTCCTGATGGTCTTTGCCAGCCCCGCGTTCGCCAAGCGGCATCACCATCGCACCAACCACCACACGACGCATCATCACCACAGCCACAGGTCGTAAGGCAGATTCCGGCCCCAAGCGCGGTTCGATCGCCGGGGCCGGACCGCAATCTCCCCGCATCGAAGAGGTTCGCGCCATGCCAGAACTGGACGATCTCCGCTATCCCATCGGCCGCTTCAACTTCACCGCTCCAACCTTGCAGGAGACCCGCGCCGCGCACATCGAAACGCTGCGGCGGTTGCCGGTGCGCCTGACGGCCGCGCTCGAAGGCCTCACCGACGCCCAGTTGGACACGCCCTACCGCGAAGGCGGCTGGACGGTGCGCCAGGTAGTTCATCATCTGGCCGACAGCCACGCCATCTCCTATACGCGCTTCAAGCTGGCGCTCACCGAAGACACTCCCGTCATCAAGCCCTACGACGAAGCCGCTTGGGCCAACCTGCCCGACAGCCGCCTGCCCGTCGATGTTTCAATCGCCATGGTCGCGGCCGTTCATGCCCGCCTGGTCGCTCTGCTCGAGTCGCTCACGGAGTTGCAATTTGAGAAGGTATTTATCCATCCCGAGCGCGGCCCGGTCACCCTGGGCAAGAATCTGGCCATGTACGATTGGCACTCCCGCCACCACAGCGCGCACATCGTGAATCTGCGCGCGCGGCAGGGCTGGTAGGCCGTCCGATGGGCGCGGGCGTTGAATCCGCATCCCCGGCGCAACTGGCTCAAACCATCGAAGAGTACCTGGCCGACCATCCGGCCGCGGCATTGCTGGAGGATGGACGCGTGCTCTTCGACATGCGCACCGCCCGCTACGCGGTGGCCGAGTCGCATGGCCGCTGCCTGCTGCAACTGTGGAACGAGGAGCGCAACCTGGTGCGCAGCGTGCTCGAGGTGCAGCCGCGCGCCCAGTGCCTGCGCCTGATGACCCGCCGCATGGGAGCGCCCAAGCCGCAAGCGCTCGAACTGGCTCCCACCAGCGATCGCCGCACGCCCACCGCCCGCGACGCTGCCCGGCGCAACTATCTGCGCCTGCTGGAGCGCGCTCTGACCCGCGGCGTTCCCGGAGCCAAGATCGACGGCCTGCGCTCCGCCATGGACCTGGAGCACAGCTTTGGCCCTGCCTACGTGCGTGGACGCCTGCTGCGCGGAACCGCCGCCGACGCGGTGATCGGGGTGAGCGAGTCCGAGTCCGCCGCCATGGTGGACGGCATTCTGACGCTCGGCATTCTCTGGCTCGATCACTGCCGCCGGCACGGCGACGGACGGCGTCATTTTCGCGGGCTCAAGGTGGTTGTCCCGGCCGGTTCCTGGCGCACCACGGCGGAGCGCATGGCCTGGCTCAACCACGCCGCTGCCGACTTCCAGCTCTTCACCCTCGACGAGCGCAGCGAAGAGCTTGCGCCGGTGGACTTTCGCGACACCGGGAACCTTGAATCCCGGCTCATTCACGCCTATTCGGCGCAAGCGGCCATCGAGCGCTGCCGGCAGAGCGTCGATCGCCTGCTCGCGCTGGTTCCGCCCGCGGCCAGGGACCGCGTCGAGATCCGGCCCACGTCGGCGGCCGAAGTCGGCCTCCTGCTCCATGGGCTGGAGTTCGCGCGCGTCCGCCAGGGCGCAGCCGCCCACTCCTTTGCCCGCGAGGACGAGGTCAGCTTTGGCGCGGGAGCCAACGAGACTCCGCTTTCAGAGGAGAACGAGCCGCTCTGCCGCGATCTGCTGCGCCGCCTCTTTCTGAGCCGCCATCCCGGCGGCGCGCATACCGACCCGCTCTTTCGCCTTCAGCCCGAGCGCTGGCTCGAAGCTCGCCTGCGCGGGTCCATCGACGACTTGTTGCCTGGCCTGCGCGGCGATCTGCTCTACACCCAGGTTCCCGCGCTTTCCGCCGGCGACCGAGGAATGCTGGATCTGCTTACCCTCGACCGCGACGGCCGGCTGACGGTCATCGAGCTGAAGGCCGACGAGGATCTGCACCTGCCGCTGCAAGCGTTGGATTACTGGGTTCGCGTGCGCGCATTGAATGCCGATCGCCAGCCTGTAGCGGGCAGCAGCCGCCCGCTCTCGGCCTTCGAGCGCCAGGGGTACTTTGCCGGCGCGGAGGTCTCGCCGCTCGAGCCCCGGCTGCTGCTGGCCGCGCCCGCTCTGCGCATCCATCCCGCCAACCAGCCGGTCTTGCGCTATCTTTCGCCGCAAGTCGAGTGGGAGCTGATCGCCCTCGGAGAAGATTGGCGGCGCGAGTTAAGGGTCGTCTTCCGCAAGCACAGCGGAGATCCCAGCGGCTAGACTTTGTTCATTACCTGCAATCCATCGGAGAATCGGTACATGCCATCATCCTTGAAACACTGCGCCCTAGCCTGGGCGGCCATCCTCGTAATGTTCCTTTCCCTCGCGGCCTTGCCCGTCTCGGCGCAGACCGTCGCCATCGACCAGGCCGGCACGGGCAGAGTCTTCGACGGCGTCGGCGCCATCAGCGGCGGCGGCGGCAACTCCCGCCTGCTGATCGACTACCCGGAGCCCTATCGCAGCCAGATTCTCGACTACCTCTTCAAGCCGAATTACGGCGCGTCCATGCAGATCTTCAAAGTCGAGATCGGCGCGGACATGGACTCGACCGACGGCGCGGAGTCCAGCCACATGCACACTCGCGCGGACGAAAACTACCAGCGCGGCTACGAGTGGTGGATGATGGAGCAGGCCAGGGCGCGCAATCCGCAAATCAAGCTGGTTGCCCTGCCCTGGGGCGCTCCCCATTGGGTGGGCAACGGCAACTACTGGTCGCACGACATGATCGACTACACCGTCAAGTGGCTCAAACATGCCGAGTCCGATCATGGTCTCAAGATCGATTACGTCGGGGGCCGCAACGAACACGGCTACGACGCGCAGTGGTACAAGGACTTCCGCGCCGCGCTGCGCGCCAACGGGCTGGGCGCAATCCAGGTCATCGCCTCCGACGATTGGGAGAAGGAAAAGCTGTGGAGCGTGGCCACGGAGATGAAGAAGGACCCGGTGCTCAACGACGCCGTCGATGTGGTCGGCGTGCACGGCCCCGGTTGGGGCGGATACGCCACACCCGACGCGCTATCCCTGAACAAGTCTCTCTGGGACAGCGAGGCTCACTTCGACGAGAAGCCCCCCTACAACGAGATCGCGCGCAACATCAATCGCAACTACCCCGCCAGCCGGGTAACGGCCAGCGTCTATTGGCCCATTGTCAGCGCCATCTACGACAACCTGCCCTACGACGACATCGGCTTCGTCAAATGCAATCAGCCCTGGTCGGGACACTATGCCGTTACGCCCTCGCTGTGGGTGATGGCCCATACCGCCCAGTTCACGCAGCCCGGCTGGCGCTACATCGATAGCGCCTCCGGCTTCTTCGGCGGCGATGCGACCGGCGCGCACGGCAGCTATGTCGCCCTCAAGTCCCCGGACAGCGCGGATTTCAGCCTGGTCATTGAAACCGTCGAGGCGAAGAGCGCCCAGACGGCGTCCTTCAAAATCGCCGGATTCGGTCAAACCACCCTCCACCTGTGGACCACCAACCTCAACTCCACCAACTCGTCCGACTGGTTTGTGAAGCAGGCCGACATTTCTCCCGCGCAGGGTGAGTTCGCGCTCAATCTCGAGCCCGGCCACATGTATACCGTGACCACCACCGCCGGCCAGGCAAAGGGCGATGCTGCCGGACCCGCCTCCGCGCCGTTTCCGCTGCCCTTCGCGGACAACTTCAAGAGCTATGCCGCGGGCAAGCTGCCGCGCTACTTCTCCGACATGTACGGCGGCTTCGAAACGGCCAACTGCGCCGGCGGCCGGGCGGGAATCTGCCTGCGCCAGGTGGTTCCCCAAGAGCCCACTTCCTGGAAGACGACCTCCGGCCGCCCGTTCACCATGGTCGGTAATCTCGACTGGCAGGATTATCGCGTCTCCAGCAACGTGTTGCTCGAACAGCCGGGGTCGGTCGACCTGATCGGGCGCCTCTCCGGCATGAGCGACCCCGACGTGCCCAACTCCTACGTGCTGCGCGTGGCCGACACCGGCGCCTGGAAGCTGCTGAAAACCGTGGATACGCGGGACGACAAGCTGAAAGGCCAGAAGGAAGAAACCACGCTGGCCGAAGGCAAAGTGACCGCTCTCGGCGTCAGCCGCTGGCACAACCTGGCGCTGACCTTCCGCGGCGCCGAGATCCAAGCGCAGATCGATGGAGTCGCGGTGAAATCGGTCTCCGACCCCAGCTTTGCCAAGGGCATGGCCGGCCTGGGAACCGCCGGGTACATCGCCGCTCAATTCGATAACTTCCAGGTCGCGCCGCTAGCGCCATAACTCACCGGGCCCCTGGATTGTCTCGGCGCGCCACATGCCGGTCGATCCGCAGGGCCGACGCCAACAGAAATGCGGCTACCCGTAGGCAGCCGCCTTTCTGTTCGAGCGCGCTCGACTCCTGAGTCTGAAACACGCAACACAAAACTGCTTGTCATTCTGAGCATCCCGACCCGCAGCCGCGCGTTACGGTAGAAATGAACTAGGCGAGCCGACATTCGCCCCGAAGGGGCGGCAAGATAGTAGCCCAGGGCAAGCGAAGCGCAGCCCTGGGAACAGCCGCAAACAATGTCCTGCGCCCTGTAGGGGCGCTGTGAAACGGTGCCACTGCGACCCGTTCATTCTGAGCGAACGGGGCCCCGAACGCCTTTCAGCGAGGGACAGCGAGCACCCTCGTTTTGGTTCGAGACCGGGGCCACTCAGCCGAGTGTGTGCCTTTCTTCTTTCGAGACAATGCTCAGTGCGGCTCTTAAGTCGTATTGTTCTCGAACCATCGGCGCCGCGATCTCCCTTACCGGTTTAAAGTCTAAAGCTCTGATGATTTGGACCGTTGATACTCACCCTGATGTCCGGATTTCTTCTCCAATTCTCTCCGCCCCGCTCCCTTACCACGATTTCCGCAGCATCCCTGGCGGCCTGCTCGGCGGGTAATCCTTCCTGCCATTGCATAAGTTGTCCACAGTAGTTCAAATGCCATGACCAGTTCTCTTTAACCTTCCCGCACTTTGTACACTTGGAATCGTTCCAGTTGTGCATCGATGACCGACGGTCACCGCAGTTCGCGCACTTCTCGCAGTCTTTCCTCCAATCGTGGTCGCGGGTCTTACCGCAGTTGGGGCATCTACAGCCTTCCCATGCATGAAAACTCAAGAAACATCTCACGTTCATTGGCAATCCCTTCTTTCGAATAGCTGCTATTTCGTAGTGTAAGCCCAGTTCAGCCGGTGTCGAACACTACTCAACCTCAGGGCGATTGCATCAACGTGAGAGTCGGGGTTGTCCTTGCTTTGAAAGCCGCGGGTGGCCACGGTCTTGACTGCCAGATTCGACACCCATCCAGGTGGGGGTGCCCACGGTCTCTCGCTGTTCAGTTCCATGACATCCCTTACACATTGTCTCTGGAGATCCTTTAGACTTCCGCGCGAGCAAGAGCGAGCGCGGAAGTGGGGAGGCGATGCCGTTCAAGCGGATGGAAGTTCGGGGGGGTGGGTCGATGAATCTGCGGGTGCCCTTCGGTGAACTTCAGACTCGCCACAGCAAGCCGCTTGGAGTTCCAGCCGCCTTTCTGTTCGAGCGCACTCATGTCCCGCGTCTGAAACACGCAACACAAAACTGCCTGTCATTCTGAGCGAA
>Ga0316217_10005354_pt1 | contig 13353 bp, 6 predicted proteins | sample 1anoAmetaG_FD_203633 | JGI IMG/M metagenome (GOLD analysis project Ga0316217, IMG submission 203633) | Freshwater microbial communities from Trout Bog Lake, Wisconsin, USA - 1anoA | ecosystem: Environmental > Aquatic > Freshwater > Lake > Hypolimnion/Profundal zone | place: USA: Wisconsin...
AAAACGCCTGAAATTTGCAATATAATTGCTTATTACATCTTGTTAAATGTTGCCTTACATCCTTGTACTTGGCATTATGGATTGAGCTTCTTTTCACTGTTTCATCTATTTCTAGTTTCTGCATTGCAAAGCCACTCAATATTGGGAGGAGGATTGTTTCCAGTTGTGAGTAATTAGCTAAATCTGGCTGCCACCAAAATGATTATATTTTAATTAAGATGTAGGAGAAATATACAAAATATGTCGCAGGCTATAAACTCACCAACCGTCTTCTCGGAAAAGGCTCATTCTCAGAAGTTTTACTTGCTTACGCCCGCGATAAACGTAAGTTAGCTGTTAAGGTAATCCCCAGAAAATAAATATCACGTACTCTTTATTTGAGTTAGAATCTGATGTGGGAATGTTTGAGTCGGAAGTTGAGATTTTGCAGAGCATAAAGCACGAAAACATCGTCTAATTGGTGGATTACAAGAAATCGCAGCACAACTTCTACCTATTTCTGGAGTACTGCGAGGGAGGCAACCTGTCTGAATATATCAAATAACGAAAGAAACTTTCATAGCCCTAGGCAATAAAAATATTTTCTCAAATCATCAGGGGAGTCTCAGCTATGCATCAGTTCAAGATTGTGCATCGCGATCTTAAGCCTGCCAACATCCTCCTCAAGAATGGAAAAGTCAAAATCACAGATTTTGGCTTGGCTTGCAAATTTGCAAAAGATGAGATGTTGAAGGCTTTTGTGGGGACACCTCTGCACATGGCACCTGAAATCTTGAAGAGGAAGCTCTATAACTAAAAAGTTGACATCTACAGTGCAGGTACCATCTTGTATGAGATGCTGTATGGTGTAGTTCCTTTCAAAGGAAGAGATACAAAAACTTTGATTTAGGCCATATAAATGGGCAAGTTTGCAGCCAACAGCGACAGAGTCTCTCAAAAGATCAAAAACCTACTGAGCAGCATGCTAAAACCTGAGCCTTCAGAAAGAATCGATCTTTAGGAACTTATCGATTATATCCATTCCTACGAAGTAGAAGGCAGAGAATCTCTCTTGAGTGAATATAGAAGACTTAGTGCAGCAAGTGCGAGTCAAATCGGAGTAACTGGTGGACTTTTTTGCAGATTTTAGCTCTAGAACAGTGTTCCCAAAAGACCTCTGGATATGGATATGAGGCTTTATCATAAGTTATGTAGGAAACTTAGTCCAGAAGCCATTGCTGTTTGATTTATTGATTTTTCAAAATTAATTTCTAGCTGAATTGCACAATTGATGCAAAAAGAGGCAAAAATAAGGTTTTTTAAAAAGAGCGGAAAGACAAAAAACTAAGATTTCTCAAATTATTAATACTTTTGCAGGTTATAGGTAAAAAACAGCAAATTTGAGCAAAGGGGTAGGCATGCTCAAAAAAAATATTTACCTGACCATTATTATAAGTATAATTTAATGATCCATTTGTACTAACTTTATAATATTTAACACTGAAATAAAGTTATGAACAGAAAGATTTAAAGAAGTTTTACTTTTGCTACTGATAATATTCAACTCAATAGAGGAGTTGAGTCCAAAGACAAGGATTCAGGGCATTATCCCTGGATACCTCAAAATGCATAAAACGTAAAAACTCACAAGAGAAGCGCAACTGATTTAACTTCTATTATCCCAAAAGGCTTGGTTTAAAGCAGAAAACAAGAAGAGCACAATATAAGCCATTAGAAACTGACAGACAGCAAGAAACGCTTGAACCAAAGTGAAGGAATTATGTCACCCAAATGCCAGCAACCAAAACCTTCTACTAGTAAAGTTCCTAACCCATAAGACTAAATAAAAAAAAGGTTGCAAAGCAAAATCCTTCAAGCTCACCAAAAACTTGAGGAAATCAAGCTCAACATTAAGCAACACCAAATGGTCAAAGCTTAGATTATAGCTAAATCGGATTCAAGAAGAAGCTCAATCAAAAAATCCCTTACGAATTGATTTAAACAAATTTTTATTTCTCTTCATTTTTCAGTTTTGCAATTTCAAATAACAGGCGAATAGATAGGGCATTCTATGACTGAAGAATAACTCAAAAAAAAGAAAGGACCTCCTTTTTAAATATTGTCAAACAAGCAAGTTCTCCCTTTGCTGGGCTTAGGGACCTACAAGATAACTGATGAACTTGTGCTTACAGAGCTTTTGCGCAAAGGTTTGCAATTGGGCTATTGCAAGCACATTGACACAGCTCGGCTTTATAATAACTAAATTGCTCTTGGCAAAGCGATCAAGACTGTCATAGATGAGGGGAGAGTCAAAAGAGAGTAGCTCTTTATCGCCTCTAAAATTTTGAATTCAAGATACGAAGATATTCAAAAGTAAGTCAAAGAAATTTTGCAACTTATGCAGTTAAAGTACCTTGATTTGATCTACATACATTGGCCTTTTGTGGATTTTTAAGAAAATGGAGAGTTTAATCACAAATCATTGGAAGAACTTTGGGCATAACTTGAGCTGTGTGTCACCAAAGGATACATAAAGCACTTAGGAGTATCAAACTTTAACGGCCAGTTGCTGTCAGATTTGCTCACTTTTTGCACAATAAAGCCAGCAGTGCTTCAAATCTAAGTCCACCCTTACTTGCCAAACAACCAAATTGTTGATTTGGCACAAAAAAACGGAGTTACTGTTTTGGCTCATACTCCCTTAGTTAGAGGAGACAACCTGAACAAAGGCAACTCTGTGAACATTCTAAAAGATGAGGTGATATGCTAGATAGCAGCTAAATACGGCCGTACCCCAGCCCAAATAATCATAAAATCAACCCTTCAAAGAGGAATAGGAGTGATTCCCAAGACCAGCAATCCTGGACGCTTGCAGTAAAATTTCTAGAGCTGGAGTGTGGAGTTAAGTGAAGAAGATTTGAAGAAGATAAGGAATCTGAGCAAAGGCTTCAGAGTATGTGACGGGGCATCAATGTTTAAAACGTTTTCAGTGTTTGATAATTGAAAGGAATGTGATTATAATCTTATACATGATTGAAGTAATTGAATACTTTCAAAAAGGGGTTGTGTATCGGATTAGAAACAAGAAGACAAAACGTTGTCTCGCTTTGTGCTCTAAACTAGACTTGAAGGCAATCGAAGAGGAGGATTCTTGCGACCAACTTTGGATCATTAGGGAGATAAAGAACGGAGATTATGAGATTGAGCAACTGAGAGTGGGCAGTGTCATCACTTTCCACTAAAGCAAAAAGACTTACACTGTTGAGATGAATAAAGACAAATTTCAGGATAATCAGCTCTGGAGTATCATTCTTGGCGAAACCATAGAAAATACAAACTATTTTTGGATCAAACCTAGCCAGAATCTCAATGTTTCGCTTTGCACTTCAAGCTATAACTAGCTAATCAAATTGTCCGAGATAGAGCAAACCCTAAACATCTGTCTTTGGGAATTCATTCCATACCAAGAAAATAGCCCAGTACTTAAAGTACTCACAACCCTCAAATCTTAAACCTCTAAGTTGGTCCTCACTTTACCTGACTATTCAAGCAAGGAAGGCACCCTTATCATCCAGTACTCCTTTAATGGGGGTGGGAACCAAAGATGGCTGATTTAGACCTACAAAGACCTGAAGGAAGGAGCACCCAAGTAATACACAATCCGCAACTACTGTTCAGGACTGTATCTTACTGCAGTGTTTCAGAAGTTTGCTTTCAAGGTTATCCAGTCCATTTACAACTGCAGCCCTGACCAAAGATGGAATCTAATCACCATCTCAAACAATGTTTTTCTTCTGCAATCAGTTTCTAACACAAGTTACTACTTGGGAGTAACCAACGATAAAGGCGGAAGTCAAGCTTATCTCCTTCAAGATAGGCTCAAGTCTAGGTGGATCTTCTAGGGCTATTGTCCTGAGCTTTGATTTGTCTTCATTTTAGTTTTCATTGATTTCAGCCATCTGCTTTATATTGCTAGTTATTGCTATTAATTTATTAAATGGTCTCCGCTTTTTCTGTTCCTAAAGCTAAAAGAGGTAAGTCTTGAAATATGCCTAGAAGAAAAGTTCAATAATGTCCCAGGTCCTGGACAATACAAGTATGAAGGTTTTGATTTAGTCCCTAGCATAGTCCCAAACATGTCAAACCTTCGGATCCCCTTTATAGGTAGGCAATAAAATAACAAAGTTTTGGCAAAGATGTGCGTAAAAGTGAGAGTAACCCTGTGCCAGGTCCCGGAACTTACGAGCTAAAGTAAACTCTTATCACTTAAGTAATTGTGTTTGAATCTAGAAAAAGCCAAGTTTCTCAATGATGAGCAAACGTGAGTTATCTCAGTAAAAACTGAACGTAGGCCCTGGCCAATACACTCCCCATTACGTCTACAGTAAAGAAAAATCTCCCTCTTTCAGGTTCCTATTAAGATATTCAGCATGCGGGGAAAGTTCGGCTAAAAATCGGAATATGTTCCTGGACCAGGTCAATACTAGTACAAATCTAACATTGCGGTTAAGGAGAAAGGGCATGAATTCGGAAAATAAAGCAGAGCCAGTCAGGACAATAATCGAGTGCCTGGTCCTGGAGCCTATTAGTATGAAAAGGCTGTTTTCAAGTATTAGTCTAAGCAAGAACCCAGCTATGGCTTTGGATCAAGGTTAGCTTATAATACGGAAGCGTAAGATTCGCGTCACTTAGAAAAGTTCCAGGACCTGGGTCTTATGAACCTAAAAAAGAAATTTTCTCACATATTGGAGGAATTGTTGGCAAAGATTTGAGAGAGTCTTTAGTTATGTCCAAAACCCCAGGACCTGGAAACTATGAACAAAGCAACAGCTTTAAGCAAAGAGCACCATTATGGTCAATGTCCAAATCTCAAAGAGACAATGGCCCTAGCTAGAGATTCAATTTAGGACCAGGCCAATACTAGCATGTTGTCGGTTTTAAGAAGATCGCTTCAAGTGCTCCAGCTTACAACTTCGGAGGCAAGTCACAAAAGCTAAAATACGACTTAAGCGATGTGCCTGGACCAGGAGCCTATGAACGGCATATGCTGAAATCCCGAAGATCAATAAAGATAGGAGAAAAAGTCAAAGAACAAGAAAGTTTAAATTTGCCTGGACCAGGAGTAACCAGATGTCTATTTAGGCTTACTAACAGTTTAAGTATGACAATAATTCATGGTTGAAAGGAAGAGGTAGATACTCAGTCGGCAAAGATTCCAGACTCAAGGAAAGCTCCTCATTTGTTCCAGGACCAGGGGCTTACGAAAACAAATCAACTGAACTCAGATCTCCAAAGGGAAAGGTAACTTTTGGGCATGACTCAAGGCTGCGTTAATAAATAAACAAGCATCCTGGACCAGGACACTACGATTTGAAGCCAACTTTCGCTGACGTGCCTAAGTATCTGCTACCCAACTCTTGATTCATAATAAAATTAGCTGATATTCACAAAAAAACTGAATTCATGGACTCATGATGGATGAATGACCCTTTGAAATAAGCCATTTTGGGTAGGAAGTGAATTTAAGCTATATGCTAATTAGGTCTCTTGCTAACCTTGAGTATATAAGATAAAAACTATAATAGTGATGAAACCCGAAAAAGATGCCAAGAGAATGAAAAAAGATGCATTAATATCATTTTTGTAGACTTCAGCCACTCAAATAACAACCTCTAAAACACAAATATCGTCTGAGAAGACTCTAGAAGCAGAAAAATAGCAGTAAGATTGTGGTAAATACTATATGATTCAGAGCAAGTTTATCTAGATTAGAATAACAACTGTTCTGTTTGCTCAAAGGAAATGGACGTCACAAAAATAAAAAAATGGTAATTTTGCCATCATGAAGCGGGTTTTGTAATTTGGGAACTTGTGGTGAGCATATGAGAAAGAGGAGAAGAAAGAAGGGTAAATTCGAAAGAATTTGTGATATATGCGAAGACAGGGTTCTTTACGAAACCTACATGAAGCTGGAGGCAAAAGCTGAAGAGTCATTAGCTGTTGAGGAAGAAATTGTTGCTCTCAAGCACTAGAACTTTTTGAAAGAAGTCACTGAAAGAAGAGAAAAACGCAGAGAAATCGCATTCGCCACTATGAAAGTTAAAGAAAAGGAAGAACAGTTTAATAAGGATTTTGCAGAACAGGGAAAGAAATTAGCTGATTTAGAACAAAAAATGGATTCTTTCGAGCTCTCAGTGAAACAGATGTAGATATTTGTGGAAAGAGTTTAGACTTCGTTTAAGCAGAATTACGAGCAAGATTGGAATATTCTGTAATGATGGAAGTATTTAGATCTTAAGAGAACAGCAGATTGGCAAAGGAACTTGCGAAAATATAGAAAAAGTGCTTAGAAATAAGAACTGCCATGTAGAAGAAATAAAAGTAAATCGAACAAGCATTTTTAAGCTGGTAACAACGTTAGTTCAGGAAAAAGCTGGAAAACGAGGAGAGAATGGCAGCAGCCAAAAAGAAAGAGGGTTGCCAAATCTATTGAAACATTCGTGGTTCTATATTTTGCTCTTGAATTGTACTTTAAATAGGATAGATGAATTTAGCTTTCTTAGATGATTAAGTTGAATCTTTAGATTGCTTGTATTTTGCCTTTGTTCATATCTTTTGCGATTCTGCTGGTCCATTTATAATTTGCACATACTCAATTTTTACTAGTAAAGGCTTACTTACTAACTTGATTATTATTTGGCAATTTGAAGCGGCAATGTCCAGACGCAAGCCAGAAGACGTTAGACCTGAACAGGATGAAGCTGAAGAGGTTCGTGAAGAAGTTGAGCATGAAGATTTGTCTCCAATAGAAAACAGTGAGTAAGAAGGTGAAGACCTTATTGAAGATGCAGAGAGAGACTATCAGCCCATTGCAGTAATCATTTGCTTATCAAGGAACTCGATCGCTACTAGCCAGAGGGAATAGACGACGAAGAAATAGTGGAAGATCCGGAAGCACGCAGAAAGGCAGAAAAAGCTCTGTAAAAAAGAGATATCGAAAGAGTGGCTCAATCAGTTGACGACTACTTAGACTCTGATCTGGATGAATCTGAGTCACCAGGCAAAAGAAAGTTGATCATTTTTGAAGATGAAGACTAGGAGGTGGATTAGAGGAGATTTTTGGATGCAGAAGAGGTGAAGGGAAAACTGCCACAATGGATTAAGTAGGACTAAACTATCAAATACATTAGAGCCAAATTCACCAAATTTCTCAATCATTTCAAAGGAGACACAGAATTTCCAATTTATGGCACTAAAATCAGAGAAATGTGCATTTCTAATCTTCAGTCCATAGAAATCTCTTACTCTCATTTGAAGTAAGCTCTCCCAACGATAGCTATGTGGGTTGGGTTGGAGCCTGCTCTCATTCTGCCCTAGCTCAACTCCATTGCGTACTCTATTGCTTGCAAATACTACGCTTCCTATAAGGCTATTTTTCCTGAGGTTTTCATAAAAATCAAAGAGCTACCTATTCTAGACTTGATTAGAGATTTGCGCCACGTTCATCTCGGAAAGTTAATAAAAGGTATTCCTCTCATAACATAGTAAAAGGAGTAGTAACTATAAGAAGCGAAATATTCAATCAGTTGAAAAAAATCATTTACAAATGCTTGAAATGTGGCTTCCTCAAAGGACCATTCTATATCAACAATATCAATGACATCAGACTTGGCAGCTGTAGCTCCTGCCAATCCACTGGGCCCTTTCCCATCGATAAGCAGAAAACCATTTATAGAAACTACCAAAAGCTCATTCTCCAAGAATCCCCGAGCTAGGTCCTTCCTGGTCGTATTCCCAGAAGCAAAGAAATCATTCTTTTTGGAGATAACATTGACAAAGCCCGTCCAGGAGACTACATTGAGGTTACAGGCATCTACATGAACCGTTATGAATGCTACCTCAACGTTCGTCAAGGTTTTCCTCTATTTTCTACTCTTATCTAGGCTAACTGCATTACTAAACTTCTGGACTCAGATGGACTAGTTTTGGGAGAGGGACAGGAGTAAAAAATTCTAAAGTTTTCTAAAACTTAAAACCTCGATGAGATTATCTATAACTCAATTGCACCCTCGATCTATGGACACACAAACATAAAGAGAGCAATAACATTGGCTATGTTTAGTGGAGTGTAAAGAGTAGTGGAAGGAACACATAGAATAAGAGGAGATATAAATGTTTTACTTTTAGGAGATCCAGGAACCGCCAAATCTCAATTTTTAAAAAGTATCCAAAAGTCTTTCTATCGCTGTATCTACACAACTGGCAAAGGAGCTTCAGCAGTGGGTCTTACAGCCAGCGTTAAAAGAGACCACGCCACTAATGAGTGGAAGCTGGAAGCAGGAGCTTTAGTGTTGGCTGATAAGGGGATTTGCTTGATTGACTAATTCGATAAGATGAACGAACATGACAGAACATCAATTCATGAGGCTATGGAACAGCAATCTATTTCGATTTCGAAAGCTGGGATAGTAACTACCCTCAGAGCACGTTGTTCTGTTATTGCAGCTGCTAACCCTTTAAACGGAAAGTATAATTCAACTTTAGCCTTCAGCTAAAATTTGGACCTTTCTGACCCCATTTTATCAAGGTTTGACGTTTTGGCTGTGGTCAGAGATGAAACAAACTCTTAGATAGACTATCATTTGAGCACCTTTGTTATAAACTCGCACATGAAGAACCATCCATATAAAAACCAATTCGTCACAGAATAGAATTACTTGACTTAAACAACAGATGATCAACCAAGGGTTGATGCTTTGTTCTTGCAATAATATATCAAGTACGCCAGGGAAAGATGCAGACCTTAGCTATCAGAGAAGAATAGAGGACTTATTCAACAGTTTTATGTCAAGCTTAGGGAAGAAGCTAAGTTTTCAGGAGGGATGCATATCGCAGTTAGGCACATAGAGTCCATTATAAGGTTGTCAGTAGCTCATGCCAAGATTTACCTAAGGAGTTAGGTGAGCAAATAAGACGTCGAAGTGGGTATCAGGTGCATGCTTGAATCATTCATTCAGACTCAGAAGCACAGTGTGGCAAAACAAATAATCAAAAAATTCGGAGCCTACCTTTCGCAAAACTGATTGTGATTGTTCCTCTTTATTCTTTATAACGTTCTTTATAAAACTATTCTTGTGAGTTAAAAATCAAAAGGTTCTTTCCAAGTGGAGTGGGGTGATTTTGAAGAGGAATCTAAGCAAATCCACAGTTTTTCCAGGTTTTGTGAAATCCAACCTTCTTGATCGAATAATTTTATTTATATTTAAAATAAAATGAAAGTGAGAGAATTAGTCGAGTTTTTCGTTTTTCCTAAGTCATTTAAAGTCCTCAGCTTCCATTCTCAAGGCAACTACGCTTTGAGGATGAAATTAACTCTCCAAAACAAACGCAATGAAGAATGTTTTTTTGGCTTTCCAGTACTTGTGGAAAGCGACTAGGCTCGAAAAGACGAGGAAAAAAAGGCCTCAGTTTCCTGCAGTGACAGCTATTATCAGACTTAACAGTACCTATTCCCTAAATTAGATTTTTCATTACCGTCAGCTAATAGAGAGTGATCCTCAATACTGGATGTATCTTCAAAACGGAATACTCTGTTGGAGAGACCTATTAAACCTTTCTAGATTTCGAACTGCTCAAAATAACATACAAAAAGAATGGCCCAAATCAAGGAGATCCTACAAGCAAGATCGTTAAAACTGTGGACAAACGTCGTTTACACATAAACGCATTCAACTCAGCTAACAGATTCAAAAGGGTGCTTTTCGATGACTGTCACTACTTCTCATACTCAGAGGTTCTCATTATGTCTGAATCCTTTGGTTCGAAAATTAGACTTCATGACTATTATCTGTCATAGTTTTTTAAGAACCATTTAGATACTCTGCAATCTCATCATAATTAGGAATTGTAAAGCTGGATCAATGAAAACAAGCTTGAGCACAGTCGCAAAATCAAGTAAGCCTTTGGTTTCTCTGTAGAGTAGTTCTATAGCAAAATGATACTTTAGAAGGTTCTAAAGTATAGAAAACTGTGTCAAACATACCAAAACTTCAGATACTTCATGACTACAAACAAAAACGCCCTTCCCGAATAAACTACGCCTTAATTTGATGACTTAAGATGGATCAAAGCAGAAAAGCCAAGAAGCAAGCAAGCTATTCTCGACATCTACGGACCTGAGGAGACTGATGAAGTTTTCATGGCGATTTACCTGGAATCGCAATCCATCAACCATAACATCATGTTTGTGTGGCAAAATTTGTTTGAGTTGCTTATAGTGATAAACTCTCATCTATTTGAGCAACTTGCCTGCAAGTAATTTTAGGAGTAACAAAAAATTAAGGACAAATGGCTACTCAGCTATTCTCAGATTAGTGATGATCTCTATAAGCAAAAAATGTTCTAGTTTCTGTTCAAAAGAAACGGCATTCTTACCCATTCTGATATCTACTAAGACAGTGACTTGCATCATCCCCTTTTGATTATAGAAAACTTTCTTCCTTCCGAAGGAGAAAGTCCTGAAAGTGCTGAGATCTCCTCTTTAGTGGTCATGGTGCATGGCTATCAAGGTAATCGTTATGATTTGCTAAAGGCTCGTAACTTTTTGAAGATATACAACCCTCAATGCCACGTTTTGCTCATCAAGACTATTGAGTAAGACCAAGACAATTCCATAGAAAGACTAGGATAGGCAGTTGCCCAGTAAGTGCGGCTTCACATCAACAACTCATCCAATAACTATCGCAAAATCAGCTTTGTTGGTCACTCTCTAGGAGGGATAATTGCTAGGGAGTCATTCAAGCATTTGGAAAGTTTTAAAGAACTTATGCACATCTTTATCAGTTTTGCGGCTCCACACGTTGGGATTAGAGACAATTCAAACGCCTTAGTTCAAACTGGGATTTGGTTCCTCACAAACTTCGGCAAAAACATCAGCCTCAAACAGTTGAATTGTCAACCAAATGAAGATTCTTAGGTTATCGCTTTAGAAAAGCTTTCAGAGTGTAAGTCCATAGGCTGGTTCAAAAAGTTTATTCTTGTAAGTTCCAAAGATGATCACTATGTACCTTATGAGTCATCTTGCCTTGAGAACAACTTGGGAGACTTAGCAAGGAAAATGTGCTTCAATATAAGGCAGAACATAAAGCGGCTTTAAAGGGTAGATGTTTGGTTTGACGTGAATCATTTACCTGGGGCTTTGGACAAGATGATTGGAAGGAAAGCACACACTCAATTTCTGTAGAACAGAATGTTCTTGAATGAGTTCTTTTCGGTGTATGGCCCACTATTATGATTCGGATTCTTACATTCTTATTATCTTCCATACTTTCGATATTTTCTAATTTACGAATAGATATAAACTCAAGACTTTACTTCAAAAACGGCAAAAGAGATGCTTTAAATAGTGTTATATAATCATTAAAGGTCCATCCAATCACTTAGTTGCTCAATAATTGTGGGATTTCTTAATTTTTTCAATTATTCCTCACACCAATTAATCAATAAATGATTAGCTTATGACTTCTCCATGAATCTTTTCATTTTTTACATCATCCCAATGAAAGATTCCTTTTTGAAATTTGTTTGTACTTTCTTATTTTTCTCAACCATAGAACTTATCAATCTCTTTAAGTCAAAAAAAGCTGAGTGCTCATTGATCATAAGCTTTTAGACGAACTATTAAAGACTGCATATCTTTTGGACAGTGGGTTTTAGCAATTATATAGCTTTTTGGAAATCTTGTTTGTTGTTAACTACTAAATACTAGTAGACAGGACGCTAAAAAGTTGATATTTTGAGCATCTCACAAAAAAGATCAAGCCTTTTGACTACACTTACAGATTCTGTGAAGGAAGACTTCAGCACAGGTTCCATAAGCTTATTTAAAATGTCTCTGGTTAGATTTTTTGCGTATTCAAGTAGGTTTGATTAGTTTTTACAAGTCTAATGAAGGCATAGTAAGAGTCTCTCAATCTTTTTGTAAAAAGCTTACTTCTATTTATGCTTTTACTAGCTGCAAACTAACTCAACAAAGATTTGAGGAATTCTTTTGATTTGATAATAGTCATATTTACTTTTTGTTATTACTTAAAACAACTACAGAATAGTTTATACATTTCTTTGAGTGATTGGAATCTTTTAAATCAAGCTCTCACCTTTGGAGATTACTTGCATATCATTCAAATACTTTTTAATGCATTAAGGGCTCACTTAAGACCAATTTATCGCAAAAATTAGGATTTTTAAAGACTAAAGTGTAATAATTGATTTGTCTAGTTAAAGATTTAACAACAGCCTCAAAGGAGTAAAAAGATCTATCAGCATTTTACTCACTCCATTGTTTAGCTCAGGGCTTTTGTTACCAATCCATAGCAAATTCCCTAAAATATCACTCAGGTTTCCATTTGCTTTCAGACACTGCATTGCATACAAGAAATGTAAATAACCGCAATCTGTTTGATTATGGCTTAAATGCTACTTTTCAAGAAGTTCCATATTAGCAAAGCTTTGGACTAGTTTATCCAAAGGCATTTAAGCATAGTCTTGTGAGTTTTTCAAAGCAAAACCACAAACAAGTACTGTAACGATGTGTTTGGCATTATAAAGCAAAAAAATTTGATTGAATTGCCGTTTTATTTTCTTGGAAAGGAACTCACTTTGGACAGTTTTATGACCACTGTAGGAAGACTATTTGCTAAAATTTTCTTTTAACTTCAAATAGTACTCTATTTGTTTGAATACACAAGTAAGGAAGTAGACACATTTTTCAATTTTTTTGGAATTTATGCAAATAGCTATATCCCTCACACACTTAATGATTGGATTGCTCAAATTTACCTAATGATTGGTTAGCTCTAGGTAAGAATTCATGTGTGTTGCATAGATATTTGCAAAAGTTGTGAAAAAAAAGGGTTCAGTTATTTGGTTTATGATTTGTATTTACTGTTAATGCTAAAATTTAGTTCTTGTAGTGAAATGACTATTTACAAGTCTATAATACTATTTGCTTAGTTGTTCGTTAAAAGTGTGCTTTTTCTTCAATTTCGCTATTTCCATCAAATTTTCAACTTCCTCATCTTCGATCTGAGTGGCCTAAGCCTTCTGATTTTCACTACAAGCTTAGAGATATACCCTATCAATAAAATTGGGAGGATTAGTGAAGTAAAAATTAATGATTTGGCTGCACTTCTTGAGAAACTGATTGATAAAGTCCATTTTGTGCTATACTTTGTATTTGTAGTATTTTTGAAAGAAATTTTGCTGGAGCACAAACTTCAATCCGAAAAAATAGTGAGAGATTGAGTTACTTAAAACTGACTACTCATCTTTTGGAGAAGATTCTTATCTTTTGGAATGTATTAAGTTGCCCAGGAA
>Ga0316217_10005356_pt1 | contig 13351 bp, 9 predicted proteins | sample 1anoAmetaG_FD_203633 | JGI IMG/M metagenome (GOLD analysis project Ga0316217, IMG submission 203633) | Freshwater microbial communities from Trout Bog Lake, Wisconsin, USA - 1anoA | ecosystem: Environmental > Aquatic > Freshwater > Lake > Hypolimnion/Profundal zone | place: USA: Wisconsin...
GATATCCTGGACAGACTGCGGTGCGGGCTACACCGGCTCCACAGATCCTCGTCCTTCGCCAACGCGGATCGCTTACTCTATTTTCATGGCCTTGGATGACGCCATGCGCCATGTATGACTGCGGTTGAGATTGTTGGGCGCGTTGGGTACAGCGTCGTATAGGCTCCCGCCCAATTCGCGTAGACAACCGCATCCACACGCACCGGATACTGTGGCCATGGCTGGCCATAAATTCTGACCATCTCTGTGGCCAGCGTGGAGCCGTACTGCTTTACCAGGGGCCGCAGCTGCGCGATCCATTTCCAATTTGCTGCATCGTGCTGCGGCCACCAGTGTTTCTTATAAATCGGAGCTGCCCTCAACAACACGGCCTTCAATTCCAGTGGAACTTGTATCTTCGCCAGATCGGGCGATTCTTCTGCATCTTCGAGATTATTCTTGATTGCTTCCATGCCTTCATCGAAGAGCAGGTCGCGTTTTACCAGCGATTTTGCGTAATATGACACCGCGGCATCCCATGAGGCGCGTTCTGCTGGCGAGAGTTGCTCAAGTGTTTCGCCATCAAACTTGTTCAGAGCCAGTGGATGTGGCCCCTTTTGCGGCTCGGAGAGAAGCGCTTGCCAGTAGAGAAAATGGTGAAGATTGATCCAGAACCCGCTATGGAAGTCGAAGAGGTGTTCCGCAGTTGCAGCCGAGGAAGCCACTTGGGCGGAACAGACAGGGGCATTCATTGAGCAGCAAAGGGCAAGGCAAAGGACGCCAAATTCGTATTTGATCTTGGGCAATCGCATAGCATCTATACTCTAGCGTTTCCGCCTGCGGGATGCCTTTAATTTCATTGGATAGCTTTACTATCGCTTGTTGCCAACAGCCATAGCGCTCCGCAACCTTCCATCGGAGCTTCCAGGGAGATCCGAACGGATTGCCGGTAAGCCGGAAACCAGCCTCCGCTGCCTCGTTTCATTTCGCTGCGCATCCTGCGATAAACTCCTCCCATGATCAACAACGGCAAAAGCCGCAAGCTTCCCTTCGATCCCGATGAGGCTTTGGCCCATCTGCGTGCCGCCGACCCCAAACTCGCCGTCCTCATCGACCGCGCCGGCCCCTTCACGCTGCGCCTCGATCCTGCGCCTTCCCCCTTCGAGTCGCTGCTTGAATCCATCCTTTATCAGCAGTTGCACGGCAAGGCCGCGGCCACCATCCATCGCCGCGTGCGCGAGTATTACGGCGGCGATCCTACGCCCCAGCTCCTGCTCGACACGCTCGACGAGATCCTCCGCGCGGCGGGTGTCTCCGGAAACAAGGTGCGCGCCCTGAAAGACCTGGCCGCCCGCACTCTCGACGGAACCGTTCCCAGCCACGCCGCCATCCGCAAGATGACGGATGAGGAAATCGTCGCGCGGCTCACTGAGGTCCGCGGCATCGGTCCCTGGACCGTCGAAATGTTCCTTATCTTCCGCATGGGCCGGCCCGATGTGCTGCCCGTGTCCGACTACGGCGTGCGCAAGGGCTTCGCGCTCACCTTCCAGCGCGTGCCCAAAACCCGTCCCCTTGCCGCCGAAGACCTGCCCAAGCCAGAAGTCCTTCTCAAAAGGGGAAAACGCTGGGCGCCGTTCCGCTCCGTGGCCAGTTGGTACCTGTGGCGCGCCTGCGATCTGGCCAAGAGCACTGCGCCTGCCGGACGCTCCAGCCTACAATAGTCAAGAACGCCGGCAGGTTTTGAACCGCCGGGCCGAGCCTGCCGCAAAGCTGGCTCACGATGGGAAACTTCATGCCCGCATCCAAGCGCTTCGTCTGCATTCACGGTCACTTTTACCAGCCCCCCCGCGAAAATCCCTGGCTGGAGACCGTCGAAACCCAGGACACGGCCTCGCCTTACCATGACTGGAATGAGCGCATCTGCGCCGAGTGCTACGCCCCCAACGGCGCCGCGCGCATCGTCAACATCAAGAATCAGATCACGCGCATCGTCAACAACTACGCGCGCATCAGCTTCAACTTCGGTCCCACGCTGCTCAGCTGGCTCATGGAGAACGCGCCGCGCACCTATCGCATGATTCTTGAGGGCGAGCGCCGCAGCCGCAAGACCTTCCGAGGCCACAGTTCGGCCATGGCGCAGGTCTATAACCACATCATCCTGCCGCTGGCTAACCGGCGCGACCGCGTCACCCAGATTCGCTGGGGTATTGCCGACTACGAAAACCATTACGGCACGCCGCCGGAAGGCATGTGGCTGGCTGAGACCGCGGCCGACAGCGAATCGCTGGAGCTGCTGGCCCAGCATGGCGTCAAGTTCACGCTGCTCGCGCCTCACCAGTGCAAGCGCATTCGCCGCATCGCCGATGGCGGCGATTGGTCCGCAACCCCGGACGCCTCGGTCGACACCACGCGCCCCTACATGGTTCGCTTTGAATCCGGCGTCTCCATCGCCGTCTTCTTTTACAACGGTCCCGCCTCGCGCGCCATCGCGTTTGAAGGCCTGCTCAACTCCGGCGAAAATTTTACCGCGCGCCTTAAAGCCGGCTTCAAAGACAACGCCCAGCCGCAGTTGGTCCACGTGGCCACCGACGGCGAATCATACGGCCACCACCACAAGCATGGCGAAATGGCGCTGGCCTATACACTGCGCCTGCTTGAGAGCGACAAATCCGTCAAGCTGGCCAACTACGGCAGCTTTCTTGAGATGTTTCCGCCGGAATACGAGTGCGAAATTGTCGACAACACCTCGTGGAGTTGCGTGCACGGTGTGGAGCGCTGGCGCTCCAACTGCGGCTGCAACGGCGGCAAGCCCGGCTTCAACCAGGCTTGGCGCGCGCCCTTGCGTCAGGCCCTGGATGAACTGCGCGACGCCGTTGCTCCGCTCACAGAGCAGGAGGGCGGCAAGCTCTTCAAAGACGTGTGGGCCGCGCGCGACGGCTACATTGAAGTGATCCTCAATCGCGGAGAGGAGTCCGTGGAGCGCTTCTTGCGCGCGCATGAGAGTCACATCCTGTCAGAAGACGAGCGCGTGCGCGCCCTGGAACTGATGGAGATGCAGCGCCACGCCCAGCTCATGTACACCAGTTGTGGCTGGTTCTTCGACGACATTTCCGGCATTGAGACTGTGCAGATCATTGCCTACGCGGCACGCGTGCTGCAACTGGCGCGGGAACTCTTTGACGGCCAGGCCGATGCTCTGGAGCCTGCGTTTCTCGCCCGCATGGCCGAGGCCCACTCCAACGTGGCCAGCGCCGGCGATGGCGCCCTCATCTACAAAGCGTGTGTCGCTTCCATGGAACTGGGCTTGGAGCAGGTTGCGGCCCACTACGCCATCAGTTCGGTCTTCTCCTCGTATGCCGAGGAAACGGATCTGTTCTGTTACCACGTCCGCCGCATCTCTTACGACATCTATACCTCCGGCCGCGGACGCCTGGCCCTGGGCCGTGCCCACATCGCCTCCGGCATCACCGGCCTTCAACAGAGTTTCTCGTTTGCGGTTCTGCACTTCGGCGACCAGAACATCACAGCCGCGGTCAAGGCGTATCAAGAGCCCAATACCAATTTCCAGGCAAATACCGACTCGGTGGAATTTGAGGCTTTTGCCGTGAAGGCCGCGGAACATGTGCAGCGCGCCGATTTCCCAGAGGTGATTCGCCTGCTCGACCAGTTCTACGGCCGCGTGGATTACTCTCTCACCTCGTTGTTCACCGACGAGCAGCGCCGCATCGTGCAGCTCATTCTCAACTCCACGCTCTGGGACATTGAGAACTCCCTCACCACCATCTACCAGGACCACGCCAGCCTGCTCCATTACCTCTCGCAGGCCGGACTGCCCAAGCCGCCAGCGCTCACCCTGGCAGCCGGTTTTGCCGTCAACGCCGGACTCCGCCGCGCCCTGGAAACCGATCCCGTCGATCAGGCACAGTTGCGCTCGTTCCTCTCCCTGGCCAAGGCTGACAAGGTTCCGCTGGAGACGGCTACGCTCTCCTACATCGCCGACCTGCGCATGAAGCGCGCCATGGTTGAGATGCAGATGTCTTCCGGCTCGCTGGAGATGCTGGACCGCGCCCTCGCTCTCGCCCGCACCCTGGTCGAGCTGCCCTTCGAACTGAACCTATGGCAGGCGCAGAACATCTGGTACGAGATTCTGCGCACTTCAAGTTACGCGCTCACCGCATTGGCTCCAGAAGACCGCCCCCGCTGGGACAAGAACTTCAGCGACCTGGGCTGTTGTCTTTCCTTCGACTGCGTCGCTATCCGCGCAGAAGATCAATCGCTCGTGACCACGGGGGATTAGCTTGCGGCTTTCGTAAGCCGTCCGTCTTTCAACTCGAACCGCTCGCCGCGCCACACAATCGTATGCCCGGCAAACCCGGCCACCCACACGCCCATCGCCACCGCGTCGCGCAGCGGCAGCAGCCACAGGTTGGGCAGCACCTGGTGATCGCCCAGTACCTCCGTGCCCACCATCATGGCCTGCGTCAGCCGCAGGAAGAAGCTCATCCCCAGCAGCCACAGGCTTACCGGACTCAATCCGCTGGCCAGTACATTCAGCAGCGCCCAGCCCAGGCCGTGCGTAAAAATCAGGCCCGCGTAACCCCATGGCCGTGAATCGCGAACCGTCCTGCCCCAGCGCACCTGGTGGTCGGCAAAGCCGCGCCATCCGTACGCCGGGATCCCCGTCTCCACCACCTCGGCGCTCAGTTCCACGCGGTAGCCCGCCCGGTCCACACGCGCGCCCAACTCGTAGTCATCGGCCAGATGGTCCACCAGAGCTATCAGCCCGCCGGCCTTTTCCAGCGCTTCGCGGCTCACCGCCAGTGTGGACCCGAGCCCGTAGTGCAGTCCGCCCTCAATCATTTTTGAGAGCAGCACGCCGGCCTGAAAATCCGTGGCAATCCCCAGTGCCTCAAACCGCGAAGCCAGGGTTCCGTGCGCCCTGCCGCGATAGAGTGCCGTCACCAAACCCACCGGCTTCAAGGGAACGGCGCGGGCATCAGCCCCTGACGCACCGCCTTCCGGCGCAAAACAGCCCATCACCCGCTCCAGATAATGCGGCGATACGGTGATGTCCGAGTCATTGATGAGCAGGTAATCGTACTGTGCGTGCCGGGCCAGTTGCACCAGCGTGCTGACCTTGCCGTTGGTGCCCAGCCGCTCCGGGCACTCAACCAGCCGGATCGCGCGCTCGGGGAACTCCAGCTTGAGCTGGTCCACGGCTGCCGCGGCGGGGTCAGCGAGCGAGGCAACTCCGAACAGCAGTTCAAACTCGCCCGTATAGCTCTGCCGGCAATGGCATCTGAAGGCGTCCATCATGCCGGGGTCCAGCCCCTTGAGGGACTTGAGAATACTCACGCCGGGCGCAAACGCCGCCAGCGGAACGCGCCGGCTGTGAATGAATACCCGCGCCGCCACCATCGCCGCCACAAAGTAGCCCATTCCGGCCACGGCCAGCACTGTGGTCACTATCTCCACGGCTTGGGCCAGCGCATGCGGCATCACAGGGGTAAGAATACAGCCTCTAGCTGCCAGCTTCTAGCCGCTAGCTTCAAGCTGGGAAAGCTCATGGCTCGTTCGTCCGCCATGGCTGACCAAAGCCGCAAGCACTGGAGTTGCCGGGAAAAAGCTAACAGCTAACAGCTAGAAGCTGCATTACTCGTACCTTAGCGCCTCGATCGGGTCCATGGCCGCGGCCTTCCACGCGGGGTAAATGCCGAACACCAGGCCGATGGCGCAGGAGACCGCAAAGGCGATGAGGACCCACGTCAGCGAAAGAGCGGCATGAAGAAATCCCACGGCAAAATGCAGAATCAAGGTCATCAGGGCTCCAGCCAGAATGCCCAGCAGGCCGCCCACCACGCACAGAGTTACCGCCTCCAGCGTGAACTGCAACAGGATGTTTTTCTTGGTTGCGCCAATGGCCTTGCGCACGCCGATCTCCCGGGTTCGCTCCGTCACTGAGACCAGCATGATATTCATCACCCCGACGCCGCCAACCATGAGGCCAACCGAAGAAACGGCAACCATGAACAGAAACAGTCCTCCGGTCAGCGAGTTCCACAGCCGGGTCAGCGAGTCGGGCCCAAAAATGGCGAAGTTGTCATCCTGCTCCAGGCGTACATTGCGGCGCCGGCGCAACAGTTCGCGAATCTCGTCGATCACCAGCGCCTTGTGCGAGGGGTCGTCGTACTTCACTGTGATCCAGTAGTCCTTGATCTCAGGATGAATCTTGAGAAAGGTCTCCAGAGGAAAATAAGCCGAGTTGTCCTGCGTATTGCGGCCGCTTCCGAACGGCTGCGGCTGCACATCGAGCACGCCGATCACTGTAAAAATGTCGCCTTCGCAATCGATATCCTTGCCCAATGGCGACTCGTTGGGAAACAGGTCTTCGGCGGCATCGTGGCCCAGAACAACCACATTGGCGCGGCGCTCTTCTTCAGCATCGGTCCACATGCGGCCCTCGATCAGCTCGATATCCTGGGTTTCCTTTACTGCCGACGTGCTGCCATTGAGGATGGTGTTTGAAATTCTGTGGGTGCCGGCCCTGATCGACACACTGCCCAGACCGGTCTGGAAATTCTGATAGGTTAGTTCCGGATCGACGGCAGCCACATACGGCAGGCTGCGCATTGCAATGCCGTCGTCAAAGGTAAGCTGCTTGCGATTGAGTTCCGCTGTCGTGGGACGCTTCCCGAACGGTTCAAAGCGGAAGACCCACAAATCATTGGTTCCCAGGGATTTCACAAATTGATCGATATTTGTATTCAGCCCGTTGATCGCCGAAGAGATCAGAATCACCGTGGAGATGCCAATGGAGATGCCAAGAATCGTAAGTCCAGAGCGCAGCTTATTCTTGCGCAGCGTATCCAGCGCCATCCGAACCGATTCTTTTGAGTCTCCGAACCGCATGACTATAACTCCCCGTTGTCCGTGACCGGTAGCCGGTGATCGCTTCCTTGCAACTACTCCTTGATTGAATCCAGAAGCGCGTAAATCATCTTTCCCGCTTCGTGCGATAAACTTTCCGCTTCATCCAGAGACTTGGGATTTCCAAATTCGAGAGCGCGGGCGATTTCCAGTTGCGTCTGCAACTCGAAATTCGATCCGCGCGCAAAGCCCAGAAATTGCCGGAATTCGCCGGTTGTGAGTCTCCCTTGCCCCTCTGCAATGTTGCTCGGCACTGAGACCGCCGAGCGCCTGATTTGGCTTGCCAGCCCGTACAGTTCCTCGCGGGGAAATTCCCTGGTAATTCGATAGACGGCAACCGTAAGCTGCATCGCTCTCTGCCAAACCGTTAAATCCCGAAATGATTGAGACAAGCTGCGCATCTCCTTACTGCAACGCTCTCAGTTTTCAACTGACAACTGATAACTGATAACTGACAACTGCTCTTCACAGCTCCGATCGCAGGGCAACAATGGGATCCAGTTGCGCGGCCTTGCTTGCCGGGTAAACTCCAAAAAACAGACCAACCGCGGTAGCTACAAACAAACTCACCAGGATCGACCAGACTTCTACTTCCGAGGGGAATGCGATAAGCAGAGTGATAATTTTAGCCACGCTGATGCCGGCGATGACGCCGATCACGCCGCCGGCCAGCGACATGGTTGCCGACTCGATCAGGAACTGCAGCATGATGTCTTGACGGCGCGCGCCCAGCGCCTTGCGGACACCAATCTCCCGGGTGCGTTCGGTCACTGAGACCAGCATGATGTTCATGATGACAATGCCGCCAATCACCAGCGACACACCGGCGATGGCCACCACGACAGCTCCGAAGCTGTTCAAAATCTTGCCCAGCAGGTTCTGGAACGTCGCGCTCGTATCGATGGAGAAACTATCCGGTGCTCCCGGCGCCAGGTGGCGGCGCGCGCGCATGATCACGCGCAACTCGTCTGAAACCGCATCCATCACCTCGCCGCCGCCGCCGGCGTTTACGTAGATCGTCATGCTCCGGTGCGCGCCGTATGCCTGCAGAAATGCGGTCAGCGGAATAACCACCCAGTTGTCCATGCTCTGGCCCAGCATTTTGCCCTGGCGCTCGCCCACCCCAATCACCGTGTAGGGTGCGCCGTCCACGCGAATCTCCTTGCCCAGCGGGTCGCCCTGCCCCAGCACATTGTCCACAATGTCTGCGCCTACAACAGCCACATGGGTGCTGTGCTCGTCTTCTACCTCGGTGAAGGAACGGCCTTCGTCAATATTGAGATTCGAAATCGGTGGCATCGTCCAGGTCCATCCGCGAACCGTGGTATCCGTCGTGGAACTGGTTCCGTAGACAATCTTGCCTGTGCCGCTGCGCAACCCGCCCACCGACACGCAGGACTTGCAATCTGAAACAATCGCCCGATAGTCCTCGATCGTGATGTCGCGCCGCTTCTGAAACGAGAGATATTCTTCCATGGTGATGAAGGTTTGCGGCATCTTGCTTACCGTCACCACGCTGGCGCCATAGGTGTTGATCTTGGTGGTCACAAATTCCTTGGCGCCATTGGTCAGCGTGACTACCGTGATCACCGACGCCACGCCGATCACCACGCCGAGCAGCGTGAGCACCGTGCGCATCTTGTTGGCCCACAACGACTGCAGCGCGAGTTTAAGGGCCTCATCGAATAACATGGAATCCGTCTTCTCTCAGGAGAGCCGCCATCGCCCTCCACTCCGCGCTGCGGAAGCGCGGAACATTACTCTCGTCCGATTAAACCAGTGTACGCAATTTCACGCCTGATCCTCAGGACGGCACTCATTTCCGGTGCAGTAAGAGGAAATCAGGCAATATTCCCCCAGAAAATGGAACCGGGCAGTCACCAGCCGCATGACTCCGTCCCTTTGGATACGAAAAGTGCCGCAGGCAGGTTCCGTGGCCTGGCCAGAGCCCCGGAAATATGCGGTCGTCAAGAGTTTTTCTCAGAACTTTCGCGGCCCGCTCGTCGTAGCATGGATTGACGTGGTTTTCCGTACCTGAAAATCGAATTGCATTGGGTATTGCCCATCATTACGGAGGCTCGATGACTCGCGTTCACTTCCACCTTGCGTCTGCCCTGCTTGCCCTGGCGGTACTTTTTTCCTTCCATGCTTCTGCCCGGAACTCATCGGCCCAGTCGCCGCTTCTGTTGCGTAATCCCTCCCTCAGCCAGGACAAAGTCGCTTTCCTTTATGCCGACGACATCTGGACGGTCAGCCGCCAGGGCGGCGAGGCAGAGCGGCTCACCTCGAACGGCCATGTGGTCGCTGGGCCTTATTACTCGCCTGACGGCGCATCCATTGCCTACTCGGCCCACCTGCAGGGGAACATGGACGTCTACATTATTCCGGCTGCGGGCGGCATTCCCCGCCGCATCACCTGGCACCCGGCGGGCAGCGATGTCGTCGGATGGTCGCCGGACGGCAAAGATGTGCTGATTGCCTCCATGGCAGACAGTTACCGGCATTATCTGCGCCTCTTCCGCGTTTCCGCAGACGGCGCCGGCGTCCCCCAGCCGCTGCCGCTGCCCGCCGGTTACGAGGGTTCCTTCTCGCCTGACGGCCAATCTCTGGCCTATGAGCCCATCACCAGATGGCAGGACGCATGGAAGCGCTACGTCGGCGGCCAAACCACCCCCATCTGGATTGTCAACCTCAAAACCCTCGACCTGGTCAAAGTGCCGCGCGAAAACTCCAACGACTCTGACCCCGTGTGGGCCGGCAAACAGGTGTACTTCCTCTCCGACCGCAACGGCCCCGTTTCGCTCTTCCGCTACGACACCAACACCAAAGAGGTGAGCCAGGTGGTCCCCAACACCGGCCTGGACCTCAAGTCCGTACAGGCAGGTCCCGGCGGGCTGGTCTATGAGCAGTTCGGCTCCATCCACCTGCTCGACACGGCCACCAACGCCGATAAAACCCTCTCCATCCAGATCCACGGCGACCTGCCCAACCTGGCGCCGCACCGCGTCCTGCTCACACCGGACGCGATCCAGAACGTTGTTCTCTCGCCCACCGGCGCCCGTGCCGCCATTGAGGCACATGGAGAAATCTTCACCGTTCCGGCCGAGAAGGGCGACACCCGCAACCTCACCAACACGCCGGGCGTGGCCGAGCGCGATCCCTCCTGGTCGCCGGACGGCAAGACGATTGCGTACTTCTCTGACGCGTCCGGCGAATATCAGCTCTACCTGCACGACCAGACAGGCTTCAAGCCTCCCACCGTCATTGACCTCGGTCCCGATCCGAGCTACTTTTACACTCCCACCTGGTCGCCGGACTCAAAGCACATCGCCTATTCCGACAAGCACCTGCGCCTGTGGACCGTGGATATGCCTTCGGGCCAGCCTGCCGCGGCAGCAAAGCCGGTGCTCATAGACACCGGAATCTATGGCAGTTTCGGCACCAACTTCGGCGTCGTCTGGTCGCCGGACTCGAAGTGGATCGCCTATCAGCGCGACCTCGACAACAAGCTGAACGCCATCTTTCTTTACTCGTTGGAGACCCACAAGTCCACTCAGGTGACGGATGGCATGAGCGACGCCTCCAGCCCGGCCTTCGACCTGAACGGAAAATACCTTTACTTCATCGCCTCCACCGACGACGGACCCTCCCGTGCCGGTATCGATCTCTCCTCGCTCGATCGCGCCCAATCCAGCGCCGCCTACGTTGTGGTGCTGGCCAAGGATGGCGCCTCGCCGGTACCTCCGGAGAGTGACGACGAAAAGGCCAAGGACGAGGCAAAGAAGTCCGACGACCAGCCCAACAAAGACACAAAAGACGACAAATCCACGGCCAAAGATGCAGCCCGCACCGCCGAAAAGGAAAAAGACAAGGAAACCGGCAAGGACCCTGGCAAAGACACCAAGGACAAGCCGGTTGTCGTCACGGTCGATCTTGACGGCATTGGCAACCGCATCCTCTCGCTCCCCATTCCGGCGCGCAACTACAACGGCATCGTCAACGGCAAGGCTGGCGTGGTCTACCTGCTTGAAAGCGCCCCGGTGGGCCGGTCGTCCGATGAAGAGGGCGGCTCCGGCATCCGCGCCGTCTGGCGGTTCACCCTGGAGAAGCGTCAGCCCGAATCGGTCCTCGGCAACGTGGATGCTTTCACCGTCTCCGCCGACGGCTCCAAGGTTCTCTATGCCCGCAAGAATGTCTGGACCCTGGGCCCGGCCGACGACCTGAAGCCCTCCGATGGAGGCCCCGGCAAGCCGTTGAACCTGGGCGGCCTTGCCACCGTCGTCGATCCCCGTGCCGAGTGGCGGCAAATCTACCACGAAACCTGGCGCATTGAGCGCGACTTCCTTTACGACCCTCACACCCACGGCCTCAGCATTCCCAAAATCGAAGCCAAATACAAGCCATATCTTGACGGCCTCGCCTCCCGCGCTGAGTTCAGCTATCTCTCCACGGAGATGCTGGGCGAAGTCACCGTAGGCCACATGTTCCTCAGGGGACCGCGCACCCCCGACGCCAGCCCCAAAACCGGCCTGCTCGGCGCCGATTACAAGGTCGAAAACGGCCGCTACCGCATCGCCAAAATCCTCGGCGGCCAGAACTGGACCCCCGGCCTTGCTTCGCCGCTCACCCTCCCGGGTGTCTACGTCAAAGAGGGCGAATACCTGCTTGCCGTCAACGGCCGCGAGCTGCACGCAGGCGACAATCTTTACCAGTTCTTTGACGCCACCGCTGGCCAGCAAACCGTCTTGCGCGTAGGCGCCAACCCCGACGGCAAGGACGCTCGCGACGTCACCGTCGTTCCCATCCCCGACGAGGACGGCCTGCGCAACCTGGACTGGATCGAGTCCAACCGGCGCAAGGTCAACGAACTCTCCGGTGGCAAAGTGGCTTACGTCTACATGCCCGACACCGGCGGCGCAGGCTACACCAACTTCAACCGTTATTTCTACTCCCAGCTCGACAAGCAGGCGCTGGTTCTGGACGAGCGCTATAACGAGGGCGGCTTTATTGCCGATTATGTCGTTGACGTGCTCCGGCGCTTCCCGCTCTCCGGCGCCATTGAGCGCGACGGCAAGCCCATCCACGATCCCGCAGGTGCCATCTTCGGGCCCAAGGTCATGCTCATCAACCAGAACTCCGGCTCAGGCGGCGACGCCATGCCCTGGTACTTCCGCAAGGCAGGCATCGGCAAGCTGGTGGGCACCCGTACCTGGGGTGGACTGGTGGGTATCGGCGGTTATCCCACGCTGCTCGATGGAGGCCACGTCAACGCTCCGCGCTACGCCATCTATGGCCTCAACGGCCAGTGGGAGGTTGAAAACCACGGCATCGCGCCCGATGTGCCTGTCGAGGACCTGCCCAAAGATGCAGCCGCCGGGCACGACCGCCAGCTTGAAACCGGCGTGCAACTGGTGCTGGACGAGCTCAAGGCCAACCCCATCCCTGACATGCCCATACCGGCCTACCCCAACTACCACAAGAACGACGGCCTCGGAATCAATTAGCGCCGGAACGCCAATAATTCAGGCGCCCGGGTCTCGATTTTGAGACCCGGGCGCCCTTACCGTCCCGAACTCCCAAACCCCTTCGCCGCCCGCGCCGACTCTTCCAGGCTCTCCACTTCTTCCACCGTTCCCGTCAGCACCGGCACCGGAATCATCTGCGCAATCTTCTCCCCGGCCTTCAGCTCCACAGCCGCCTCGCCCAGGTTGGTCATCAGCACCAGAATTTCGCCCCGGTAGCCCGCATCGATCACGCCGCCGGTGGTCGCAATTCCACGCGACGCCATCGACGAACGGTCCCGCACCAGCAGGCCCAGCGCAGCGCCCGTCACCGGATCCCGCGCCTCCACGGCAATCCCCGTCCGCATCCTGACCGTGGTTCGCGCGGCCAGCACAGCGCCTTCCAGCGCAAACAGGTCATACCCCAGATCCTCGCCCGGATGCGCCACAACCGGCAGCCGTGCCCCCTCATCCAACCGCTTCACTCGCAACATGAATTGATGGTAACGGATAAGCGGAGTTAGCGGCGCTAGCTGCTCATCCGAGCCGGGCTAACTCCGCTTCCCGCCTCCACAAATGGTCAGCCCCAGCCGGAAAACTCTCCCGGCTGGGGCTGTCGTATAGTAAAAATTCGGCAGGAGGATTCCTGTAAGCCGAATTCTGTCGTGTGCGGTCATTCCTCTAGGCGCCGCGTCGCCGCGGACGCTCATCAGCGACCTACCCGGAGGTTTCGGCAAGTGCTCGAGCCGCCTGGGCGCGCCGGGCCGGCACGCAACGGCTGCCTGGCTCTTGGCCGCCGCTTCCCTCCCTATTTGGTCTTGCTCCGTGTGGGGTTTACCCTGCCCCAGCCATTACTGGATGGGCGGTGCGCTCTTACCGCACCATTTCACCCTTACCCCGGCGCTGGAGTTTACGCAACGACGAGCCTTCCCGGCAAGCCGGGC
>Ga0316217_10005357_pt1 | contig 13351 bp, 8 predicted proteins | sample 1anoAmetaG_FD_203633 | JGI IMG/M metagenome (GOLD analysis project Ga0316217, IMG submission 203633) | Freshwater microbial communities from Trout Bog Lake, Wisconsin, USA - 1anoA | ecosystem: Environmental > Aquatic > Freshwater > Lake > Hypolimnion/Profundal zone | place: USA: Wisconsin...
TGACGGGGTTTTATAAATTAGGCTTTATGGTGCTGCCAATTTATCGCGCATGGGTGATTTTGGCCTCGCTGACGGTTTGTATCATGGCTTGGGTGTTGATTGAAAAAACCAAGCTTGGCGCAACCTTAAGAGCGGCCACCGAAAACGCCTCCCTCACGCAAGCCTTCGGCATCAATGTACCCGTGATGGTGACGCTGACTTATGGCGCAGGCGTAGCCCTTGCCGCGCTTGCGGGCGTGTTGGCTGCGCCCATTACGCAAGTCAGCCCACATATGGGCACGTCGCTGGTTGTGGTTGTGTTTGCTGTGGTGGTCATTGGCGGCATGGGCTCGATCTTTGGCTCAATCATCAGCGGCTTGATGCTTGGCTTTGTCGAGGGGTTGACCAAAGTTGTTTATCCTGAAGCCTCAACCACGGTGATTTTTGTGATCATGGCCATCGTCTTATTGATCCGGCCAACCGGACTGTTCGGGAGGGATTGATGCGCCTGTCAGCGTCACGGATCATTGAACTCCTCCTTTTGGCCTTTGCGCTAAGCGTCCCTTTTTTGGGCATCTACCCAGTTTTTGTCATGAAGCTTTTATGCTTCGGCATTTTCGCGGCGGCGTTTAATTTGCTCTTGGGATTTTCAGGCCTTCTAAGCTTCGGCCACGCCGCTTATTTCGGCATCGCGGCCTATATCACCGCTTGGCTCCGCGTGAAAACGGGATTGCCGACGGAGCTTGCCATTCTGGCAGGCGTCGCAACGAGTGCGTTTGCCGGTCTGGTGATTGGTACGCTGGCCATCAGACGGCAGGGGATTTACTTCGCCATGATCACCTTGGCGTTAGCGCAATGCATGTATTTCTTCTGTCTTGAGGCGTCGTTCACGGGTGGCGAAAACGGCATTCAAGGCGTGCCGCGTGGTTCCGTTTTAGGCCTCATCGGGCTGCAATCCGATGTGACGATGTATTTCTTTGTGCTCGTTATGGCGGTCGCGGTTTATGCGGGCATCAAGCAAATCGTGCACTCGCCCTTTGGCCAAGTGCTGCGCGCCATTGGGGAGAATGAGCCGCGCGCGATTTCGCTGGGCTATAGCGTCAACCGTTACAAGGTTTTGGCCTTCGTGCTGTCGGCAACGCTAGCGGGCTTGGGCGGATCGCTTAAAGCGCTCGTCTTGGGGCTTGCGACCTTATCCGATGTGCATCAATCGACCTCCGGCGAGGTCATTTTAATGACCCTACTCGGCGGTACCGGAACCTTTTTAGGCCCGTTCGTTGGCGCGGGCGTAGTCGTCACTTTGCAGGAATATTTATCGGACCGGGTAGGCGCATGGGTCACAGTGGTCATAGGCGCGGTGTTTGTCACGTGTGTTTTGGCGTTCCGCGCGGGAATCGTCGGCGAAATCGCCAAACGCTATAAATCGGCTTGATGATCACGATCAGAAGGGACGGCACGATCAGAAGGGATGGATCATCCCATCCCATGTCTCAAAACATCCGGTCGTCGAGAGGCTTAACGCATCAAACCGTTGCAGCAAGCCCGAGGCCGATTGCGCAACCGTAATATCCGCGCCCGCGCCGCCCATATCGGTCTTCACCCAGCCGGGGTGATAAATGCCGACGGCTACGCCATCGCGCTTCAAATCGGTGGCTAAATTGCGGCCAAGATTCAGCACGGCGGCTTTCGAGGCGCGGTAGATATAACTTCCGCCCGGCGCGCGCGTGTCAGAACCCATTTGCGAGGAAATAATCGCGATCTTCCCCTTCGCCTGCCTTATATTCGGCAAGAGGCCCTGTATTGTCATAAAAACGCCCGTGACATTCACCGCAAACGTGTCATCCCACAGTGGCTTGCCATAGCCCGCCTCAAGCGACTGGCCTTTTTCGAGATAAACCCCGGCATTGCACACGAGCAGCGAAACCGTCCGCCCCGCAAGGCTTTTGGCAAAACCTTGTTGCGCGTGCGGTTCGGCAACATCGAGCGCGTGCCACTCAATCCCCGCCCCTTCCGGCTTTTGCGAACCCCGATAGGTCCCGATCACGTGATGCCCCTGTGAGACGGCCAATTCCGCTAAAGCCAGTCCCACACCCCGGTTAGCGCCTGTAATGACAATGGTCATGGTGATTTCCTATGACTTGCTCTCGATGAACATCCGCCTAGTCTAGTCAATCCCAGTAGCCTCGTATAGACCGGAAACGGAAAGGAAACGGCGTGACAAAATCCGATCTCACCGACGATATTAAAACCCGCGCGGCATGGCTCTATTATATGGAGGACATGACGCAGGATCAGATCGCGGTGGCGTTGGGCCTCACCCGTGTCCGTGTGCTTAAAATCCTCACCGCCGCGCGCCAATCGGGGCTTGTGCAAATCCGCGTCACCTCATCGCTCAGCCATTGTGTTGAACTGGAGCGAGCGGTTGAAAAGAAATGGGGCGTCGAGCGTGCCATCATCATCCCAAAGCCGATGGATGAGACGCGTATCTCAGGCCTGATTGGCTCGATGCTTGGTGCCTATCTTTCCGATATTCTCACGGACGATATGACGATTGGTTTAGGCTGGGGCGCAACGCTGAATGCCTGTTTGCCATCGCTGAACGTTGCAGCGTTGAAAGGCGTTAGCGTCGTCTCATTGCTTGGCGGATTATCGAAAGTCGGGGCCTATAATCCAACCGAATTTGCCTGGCGCTTTGCCGATAAAGTCGGTGCGAACTGCTATCTGATGGCCGCCCCGATTTATGCGCCCGATAAGGTCATCCATGATGGGTTGATGAACCATCCCGGCATTGTCGAAGTCTGTCGCCGCGCCGAACATTTGGATCTTGCGATTGTCAGCGTCGGCCATCTCAATCCCGGCTCGACGCTTTCAGGCCTCGAAGTGCTCGATCAGAAAACGCTCGATGCCTTGCAAAGGGCCGGAGCCGTAGGCGATTTCTTTTGCCGCTTTATCGATAAAGACGGCCAGCCGATTGATCATCCGATCAATGATTGTGTTATAGCCGTTGATATTGCCTCCGTTCGCGCGGCCAAGAAAAAGATCCTTGCCTCCGGCGGTGCGCAGAAAAAGCTTGGTGTGGCTGCAAGCTTAAAGATCGTAAAGCCTAGTGTTTTAATCACCGATGAAACAGTCGCCGACTATTTGATGACGCCGGACGCTTGAGGATTTTCAAGCGGCTTCCGACGGGTCAGCCGATCCATCAGCAAATAAATCACGGGCGTCGTATAAAGCGTCAAAATTTGCGAGAGTAGCAAACCGCCGATAATCGTAACCCCTAGCGGTCTTCGCAATTCTGCACCGGGACCCGTCGCCAATAAAAGCGGTAGCGCACCAAGCATGGAGGCCATCGTCGTCATCAAGATGGGACGAAACCGAACACGACAGGCCTCTGTTATCGCAAGCAACGCGGATAGATTAATTTCACGTCGGCGTGATTGCGCGAAATCGACCAGAATAATGCCGTTCTTCTTCACAATACCAATCAGCAGAATAATGCCGATGATCGCAATCAGGCTTAATTCCAAACCCGCCGCCTTTAACGCCAGCAAAGCTCCCAAAGCCGCCGAAGGCAGCGTTGAAAGAATCGTAATCGGATGAATAAGGCTCTCATAGAGAATGCCCAAAATCAGATAGACCGCCAGAACAGCCGCTAAAATCAGCAAAGACTGCGAGCCTGCCGAGGCTGCAAAGGCTTTGGCATCGCCCGCGAAATCGGAATTGACCGTCTCGGGCAAATGCAAGTCGAGGATCGCGCGTTTCACGGCCGCCATCGCCGCGTCCTGCGTTACGCCTTCCGCCATGTCATAGGTAATCGTCACCGAGGCGAATTGGCCTTGATGGTTGATGGCGAGCGGTGAAAGGCCACGTCCAAAATGAGCAAGCGTCGCAAGGGGAACCTGTGTGCCATTTGTCCCTGGCACGTAGATTCCTGAAAGATCGGAAGGATCGGATTGCTTATCTTTGTTCACCGCTAACACCGTTTTGTACTGGTTGCGCGGCGTATAAAATGTTGCGATCTGGCGCTGTCCAAACGCATCATTCAAGGCCGCGTCGATATCGGTGAATTTCACGCCCAGTCTCGCCGCGCGAACGCGGTCAATCGTTAAATCAAGCTGCAAGCCGCCGCTCGTTTTATCGGTTGAAACATCGACGAGTTCAGGTGCTACTTTCAACGCCGCTTCGGCCTTGGGTCCCCATTCCTGCAAGGCCTTTAAATCCTGTCCCCAGAGCGTGAATTGCAACGGCGATTTGCCCGAGCGCGCGCCGGCGCGAAAATCCTGTGCGGATGCCATAAACAATCGGATTCCCACAATCCCCGCTGTCGCTTTTCGAAGGCGCGCGACAATCGCAGCGCTGGATTCCTGACGCTCGCTAAAGGGCTTCAAACTCACCAGAAGCCGTCCTTGATTAACCGTTGAAAGCCCACCCGACGCGCCGATAAAAGAGGCTACCCCGGAGACAGATGAATCAGCACTCACAATATCGCTGACTTTTTGTTGCAAGGCGCTCATCCGTGCAAACGATATATCGGGGGCCGCTTCGGTTGAGCCAAAAATCAACCCAATATCATCTTGTGGAAAAAAACCTTTGGGTAGCGTGCGAAAGAGATTAACCGTTGCCGCAATCACCAAGCAAAAAACCATTAATGTCAGCCAGGGATGCCGCAGCACAGGCTTGAGCGACATCGCATAAAGCGAGGCTAAGCCATCAAGCGTGGTTTCAATCCAACGGTCGAGCCAAAAGGGTTTCGTATCCGGCGCGCGTTGTCGCAAGAGCTTCGAGCAGATCACAGGTGCGATGGTGAGCGATACAAAGGTTGAAACCGCAATCGCAAACACCAGCGTCAACGCAAATTCGCGGAACAGACGCCCGATAATCCCTTCCATAAAGATCATCGGAATAAACGCCGCGCCCAGCGACAGGCTGATCGAGAGAACCGTAAAGCCCAATTCCTGCGCGCCTTTTAAAGCGGCGTTGAGCGGCGTGTCACCTGCTTCAATATGGCGATGGACATTTTCAACAACGACAATCGCATCATCAACCACAAAGCCCACTGCAATCGTAATCGCCATCAAGGAAAGCGTATCGAGCGTAAAGCCTGCCACCCACATCGCTGCAAAACTACCTGCGATGGAGAGCGGAACCGAAACACCCACCGCAATCGTCTGCGCGCGGCTGCGTAAAAAGACGAGTACAACGCCCATCACCAGAAGAATCGCGATAACAAGCGTCTTCATCAAATCACGGATAGAGGAGCGAATGGATTCCGTTCGATCCGTCAGCGTACTGATTTTAACGCCCGCCGGAATCCAGCGGTTAAGTTCCGGCAAAAGCGCTTTCACCGCATCAACCGTTTCAATCACATTCGCATCGGGTTGCTTGGTAATCTGTAAAATCACCGCAGGCTTGCCGTTGAACCATCCAGCGGCGCGGTTGTTTCGCACCCCTTGCCTGATATCGGCGATATCGCCCAAGCGGATCGCTGCCCCATTGCGATTGGCAACAATGATTGATTGATAATCCTCCGGCCTTTGCAATTGCGCGTTAGAGGCCAGCATTTCTGTTTGATGGGTTCCCTCAAAAGCCCCCAGCGGCCCGAGTGCATTGGCATTCACAACCGCCGTGCGAACCGCATCAATGCCAACGCCAATCGCAGCTAACCGATTGGGATCAAGGCTGATCCGAATGGCGGGTTGCTCGGCCCCATTCACACTCACTTCCGCCACGCCTGCAACCTGGCTCAACCGTTGCGCAATCACCGTATCGGCGATGTCATAAAGCGCGCTGTTTGGAATCGTATCGGATGTAAGCGCTAACACCAAAACCGGAAAGGCCGCAGGGTTAAGTTTACGCACCAAAGGCAAGGAGGGCAGGTCGGAGGGCAAATCATAAGCTGCCGCATTAATCGCCGCCTGCACATCGCGCGCGGCTTTATCGACGGGCCGATTGATATCGAATTGCACCGCAATCGCCGTTGCACCAAGCGAACTTGTCGAGGTGATTTCGGTTACTCCTGCAATGGCACCCAATTGTCGTTCAAGCGGTGCAGCAACCGTTGTCGCCATCGTCTCGGGATCAGCGCCCGGCTGCGCCGCCGTTACCCGCAAGGTCGGTAAATCAACTGAAGGCAGGCTTGCGACAGGTAAAACAAAAAAGGCCAAAGCACCTGCAAACAAAATCCCCATGCCGAGCAAGGAGCTGGCCACGGGCCGTTTGATAAACAGGCTGCTAAATCCGCTCATGACAACCTCTTTTTCCCGCCACGCCATTTTTCGAGCACAAGGAAAATCACAGGTGTTGTGTAAAGGGTCAGAATTTGGCTCAGCATCAGCCCGCCAATAATCGTCACCCCCAAAGGAATGCGAAGCTCGGAACCCGCACCATGCGCAAAAGCTAGTGGCACAGCACCAAACAACGCCGCGAGTGTCGTCATCATAATCGGCCTAAAGCGTAAGCGGCAGGCCTCGACAATCGCCTCATAAGCGGTGCGATTATGTTCACGCTCTGCCGTAATCGCGAAGTCAATCATCATGATCGCGTTTTTCTTCACAATGCCCATCAACAGCACAATACCGATAAGCGCGATGACGGAGAGATCATTACCCGTGAACGACAAAGCCAATAGCGCGCCAACACCTGCGGAGGGCAGTGTCGATAAAATCGTGATCGGGTGGATATAGCTTTCATAAAGCATACCCAGCACGAGATAGATCACGATGACAGCGGCTAAGATCAGCCACACCTCGCTCGCCAAGGCGCGTTGAAATTCAGCCGCATCGGCGGTGAAACTGCCCACCAGAAGCGATGGCAAATCGATGCTTGCCTGCGCTTCAGCCATTGCCGCAACGGCTTGATCAAGCGAGGTGTTATGCGCCACATCAAAGCTCAGCGTATAAGCCGGAAATTGCTCTTCATGCGCCAAAACGAGTGGTGCCGTATCGCGTGTCAGTGTCGCAAAAGCCGAGAGCGGCACTTGTGCGCCAGCGCTTGTAGAGACATAGAGCTTGCTCAAAATCGCTGGATCGGTCTGGTCAAGCGCTGAGGCTTCCATCACCACGCGATATTGGTTTGATTGCGCATAAATGGTTGATATTTGCCTTTGGCCAAAGGAGTCGTTTAGCGTGTCATTAACAAGCTGCATTGATATGCCAAGCCGCCCGGCCTTTTCGCGATCAATATCGACATAGGCCCGTAAACCCCCGCTTGGCGTTTCAGTCGCAACCTTGGTGATGCGCGGGTCCTTCGCTAAGGCTGCGAGCAATCTGTCACCCCATAATGAGACGAGATCGGCATCCGACCCTGTTAATGTATATTGATACCGCGCTTTGCTGGTGCGCGTTGCAATCTCGACATCTTGCACAGGCTCTACATAAAGCCTGATCCCCTTGATGCTTTGCTCAATCGTGGTCAGGCGTTGCGCAATCATTGACGCGCTTTCATGTCGCGTCGTGCTAGGGGTCAGCGCCACCATCATATGCGCCGCATTCAGCGTGGCATTTTGCGCGCCCACGCCCAACACGCCCACAACATGCGTCACCGCAGGATCAGCTTTAAGCGCATGGCTCACTTCGTCTTCCAAACGCTTCATCTCTGTAAACGAAGCATCCGGTGAAGCCTCTAAAACAATGCTAATCAGGCCCGTATCCTGATCGGGTAAAAAACCCTTCGGCATTCCAATATATAAAGCGGTGGTTAGCGCCATGGTGGCAAGGGTCAGCGATAGCATCAAACTTGGGCGGTTGAGCGCCCAACTGAGTGTATCCCCATAAAGCCGCGCCATCGCGCTCACGGGCCATTCAACCACACGCCGCCAGCGGCTTGTCGATTGTGCTGGCACGTGACGCAATAGATAGGCGCACATCATTGGTGTGAGCGTGAGTGAGATGATCGCCGATACAATCACGGCAATCGAAAGCGTCAACGCAAATTCGCGGAACATGCGGCCCACAAGCCCCGTCATAAACAAAAGCGGAATAAACACCGCGATCAAGGAAACGGTGAGTGAGATCACCGTAAATCCAATCTCGCCCGCGCCTTTTAACGCGGCATCAAGCGGGCGATCCCCATCTTCGATATGACGGGCGATATTCTCAATCATCACAATCGCGTCATCGACGATAAAACCCGTGCCAATGGTAAGCGCCATCAGCGATAGATTATCCAAGCTAAAGCCTGCAAACCACATCACGCTGAAGCTCGCGATGATCGACAAGGGTAAGGTGATGCCAGCAATTAGTGTCGCCCGTGCGGAGCGTAAGAATATCAAAACCACGCCCACGACAAGGATAATGCTGACGAACAAAGTAACGCCGACATCGCGGATAGAGGCACGAATTGTCTCCGTCCTATCCTGCACGATGTCAAAGGAAACACCCTGCGGTAAGGTACGCTGCAAGCGCGGTAAAGCCGCTTTAACAAGGTCGGCGGTTTCGACAATATTCGCACCTGGTTGTCGTCTTATGTCGAGAATAACCGCCGCTTCCGATTGATGCGTCGCCGCCACGCGATCATTTTCCAATCCGTCGGCAACGGTTGCAATATCGCGCAGCAAAACATTGGCATTGTTGCGTGAGGCGATAACGATATTTTGATAGGCATTCGCGGTGCTGATTTGATCATTCGCCGCAATCGTATAGCTTTGCTCTGCGCCATCGAGCGAGCCTTTGGGGGCTGCGATATTGGCCGCGATAATCGCGTTGCGAACATCTTCAACGCCGATTTTATAAGAGGCCAACCGATCCAAATCGAGTTTGATACGCACCGCAGGCCTTATACCGCCTTCAATCGCCACACGGCCAACGCCTGATATTTCGCTAAGCTTAGGCGCCAGAATCGTATCGGCAAAATCCGATAAAGCGCGTAAAGAAACGGTTGATGACGATAAAGCCAAGGTAATAATCGGCTGATCCGCTGGATTGATTTTCGAATAGACGGGTGGATAAGGCAGTGTACGCGGCAAGCTCGCCGCTGCGGCATTGATCGCCGATTGTACGTCTTGGGCGGCGGCATCGATATCGCGGCCTAAATCAAATTGCAGCGTAATTCGGCTCATGCCGAATGAGCTTTGCGAGGACATGCCAGCAAGCGATGGCGTTTGTCCAAATTGCCGCTCCAAAGGCGCGGTAATCAGGGCCGCCATCGTATCTGGATTGGCACCTGGATATTGCGTGATGATTTCAATCGTCGGAAATTCAATTTGCGGTAAGGCCGCAATCGGTAGCGCGCGATACCCAAGCCATCCACCAAGCGCCAAAGCAACAGCAAGCAAAGACGTGGCGACAGGGCGAAGAATAAAGGGAGAGGAAACGCTCATCGCTCACCCATCATGGCGTTGTCCCCGCTGAAGGCTTTTTACCTTTGCCCGGTTGTTTGGCAGGCGAGGCCGGGATAACCGTCGCCGCATCCACGCGCACCGCAACGCCATCGGAAAGTCGATTAAACCCGCTTGTTACAATGGTTTCACCCGCTTCAAGCCCGCTCGCAATCGCCGTATCGCTTTCGGTTTGCCGAGCCGTCGTCACCGCGCGAACGGAGGCTTTCGATTGCGCATCAACCACATAAACAAAAGCGCCCGAAGGTCCGCGTTGCACAGCGGTTGTCGGCACCATCATCGCATTCTTCAACACGCCGACATGCAAAGTGATGTTTACAAACTGCCCCGGCCAAAGCGCCAAACCTGCATTGGCAAAAGTGGCTTTCAGCTTAATCGTGCCGGTGGTTTGATCGACAAGATTATCGACAACGTCCACCGTGCCTTGATCAATCACCGTGCCTAAATCGCCATCCCGCGCATCAACCGATACTTTGCCGCGCGCCAAGGCGCGGTTGATCGCGGGCAGATATTGTTGAGGCAGCGTAATGATCACCGATATCGGCGTCACCTGCGCAATCGCCACAAGCCCCGTTTGATCCGATGCATGGACGAGGTTGCCTTTGTCAACGAGACGAATCCCCGTGCGCCCATCAATCGGCGCATGGATCACAGTACGGTCGAGATAGGCTTTGGCATTGTCGATAGCGGCTTGATCGGCGGCAATCTGTGCGATGATTTGCGCGACCGTTGAGCGTTGCGTATCGGCCTGTTGTTGCGGCGCATATTCGGTTTTGGCTAAATTTAAATAGCGCTCCAAATCGCGCTGCGCATTGGCAAGAATCGCTTCGTCTTGCGCCTTTTTGGCAAGCGCTTGATCATATTGGGCTTGATAGATGGTTGGATCAATTCTGGCTAAAATATCACCGGACTTTACATCTTGCCCGTCGCGAAAACTTAATTCGATCAACCGCCCATCGACTTCGCTACGCACCGTGACGGTGTTGAACGCCTGAACCGTCCCGATACTGTCGATATCAATCGGCATATCGCGCTGCTCGGCTTTGACGGCGAGTACGGGAACAGGCCCGTCATCGGCCCCACTCCGTCTTGATAGTGCGGGAGGCTGTGTGGGTGGAACCATCACAAACCATCCGATGCCCGCAATAACGACCATCAAAACGATAAGGGTTATGAGGGAAGACAAACGAAACTTCATGGCATTGATACCGATTGTGTTGGGGCAAAAGCCCTTTGTCGCAGGGCCGCGTCGGCGGAAACTTCAAAGCCACCCCCCACCGCTTGAACCATCGAGATGGCGGCCTGCAAGCGATTGAGACGGGATTGAATAAGCGCTTCTTCGGCTTGAAATAAAGTTTGCTGCACGGTTAAAAGCGTCACGATATCGATGGTTCCGGCGCGTAGTCGCTCTTCGCTGATCGTATAGGCGCGACGGGAGGCCTCAACGACGGCGCGTTGCAGATCTTCTTGCAGGCGGTTTTGTTTGACGCCGATCAGCGCATTCTCGACATCACTATAAGCCGAGATAATCGCTTTGCGATACGCGGCGATTAATTCCGTTCGCCGACCATTTTGCTGATTGAAACTGGCATCCAATGAACCGCCATCAAAAATCGGCGCCGTTATACCGCCAAGGGCCGAGGTAAACGCCGCATCGGGGCGAAGCATATTCTCTAACATCCGGCTTTCAGTGCCGCCTTTCAGCGTCAAATCGAAACTCGGCAGATAGGCAGCCCGCGCGGCTTCCACATTGGCCTCTGCGGTGCGTAAGTCAGCCTCGGCGCGCGCAATATCGGGGCGGCGCAGTAAAAGCGAGGAGGGTAGGCCAGCCGATAAATCCGGCACCGCCAGCGGTTTTAAACTTGTTCCCTTGATCGTGAATCCTTCGGGAGGCCGGCCAAGCAAGATGGCAAGCTGGGTGCGTCCTTGGGCGACTTGTTGCTCCAACGCAGGCACGGCGGCCTTTTGGCTGGCGACCACGCTCTCCTGTTCGGCAATATCGAGCGCCGATGCGGTACCCACCGACACGCGGGCCTTGATGGCATCCAAAATATGGCTCGCCAGCACAATGTTTTCCTGCTGAAGCGCAATCCGGTCTTTGGCCGCCATGATCCCGAAATAGGTATTTGCGGTGGAAGCCGCAATCGAGATGGCAAGCGCATCGCGGTCAAACCGCGCCGCTTCGGCATTGGCAAGTCCCGCCGCCTCCAAGGAGCGGTAACGGCCCCAGGCATCGATCGTGTAGCTTGCGGTCAGCCCCGCCCCGAACTGGTTGGAGACGGAACTTGTGAACGGTCCCCTATCGCTTAAAAGCGTACCGGGGCTCTGGGAGCGCTGCGCCGTTGCGGTGCCATCGAGCGTCGGAAAGAGGGAAGATCGGGCGGCAGCGGCTTGCGCGTCGGCTTCTGTAATACGCGCAACGGCACCCGCGAGATCGAGATTGCCCTCAACGGCACTTCCAACAAGGCGATCCAACTCCGGGGAGCGAAACTGCTTCGGCCATTGCGTGGTAACCGATGGGGCAATGGGCGCGCCTTGCTCATAGGTTGTCGGTATCGGGACAGTAAATTGGGTCCGATCAAGGCTGGGCATACAGGCGGAAAGCACAGGTAGCATCACCAGAATAGCACATGCCTTGCCTGACCGAGGCGTATGGCTACCGCTCTTAAAGGATAGATCATGGGCAATCAAAGGGCACCTGGGCTTTTAGGGCAAGTTGCTAAAGGGACATCTCTACCTTCCTCTAAAGCTTTGTAGCGGAAAGCAAAAGTTACGTTTCAGTCATATATCCGTCGAGTGGGACTTATCCCATGCGGCATCTTATCAGGAAACAATCCCGGAGCACTTTCGTTTCATGCCTTGTTGGTCACGCTCGCCTTGCGTCACAAACCATCTTTCTGGTTTATTTTGCTTGAAAACAAGCCTAATTGGAGGTCAAATAGCTTAAATGCAGAATAATGAGTAAAATGGTGAAGCAAAAGAAGAAGCTGTTAAAACATCTCGCCGAAGAAGTTTTTTGTCGGCTTGGCGTCTCCCCCACCCACGGCGTAGGCGTATTCGCCATCCGCTCGATCCCGAAAGGAATTGATCCGCTGCGAAGCCCGCTCCCGAGGCAAGAGCTATCGTTTAAAATGGCAGAGTTAAAGCATCTACCAAAAGGGGTGCGTCAACAGATCAAGATGTTCTGCTATTACGACGAAAAGGAAGTGCTTATTCCAACTATCGGATTAAACACGATGGATTTTTCCATCTTTCTCAACCACTCCAAAACGCCCAACATCAAAATTAAAAAAGCAGGTCACTTCGAGACGCTGACCAAGATCAAAATCGGTGAAGAATTGGTCATGGACTATGACCAAAGCTTCGGCGAAGAACATATTTTTTCAGATAAAAAAACCTCATGGTGAGCCGCTGCGAAGCAGCGTGTCGAACCACGGTGCTTTATTCTGCACCAGTCCTTCGACTCACGGCTTCGCCGTGGCTCAGGATGAGGAGAAAGTTTACCACATCCTCACCCTGAGCTTGTCGAAGGGCTGCTCACATTGCTTCGCAATATGGCTACCGTCCTTCGACTCACGGCTTCGCCGTGGCTCAGGATGAGGAGAAAGTTTACCACGTCCTCGCCCTGAGCTTGTCGAAGGGCTGCTCACATTGCTTCGCAATATGGCTACCGTCCTTCGACTCACGGCTTCGCCGTGGTTCAGGATGAGGAGAAAGTTTACCACGTCCTCACCCTGAGCTTGTCGAAGGGCTGCTCACATTGCTTCGCAATATGGCTACCGTCCTTCGACTCACGGCTTCGCCATGGCTCAGGATGAGGAGAAAGTTTACCACGTCCTCACCCTGAGCTTGTCGAAGGGCTGCTCACATTGCTTCGCAATATGGCTACCGTCCTTCGACTCACGGCTTCGCCGTGGCTCAGGATGAGGAGAAAGTTTACCACGTCCTCACCCTGAGCTTGTCGAAGGGCTGCTCACATTGCTTCGCAATATGGCTACCGTCCTTCGACTCACGGCTTCGCCGTGGCTCAGGATGAGGAGA
>Ga0316217_10005358_pt1 | contig 13349 bp, 14 predicted proteins | sample 1anoAmetaG_FD_203633 | JGI IMG/M metagenome (GOLD analysis project Ga0316217, IMG submission 203633) | Freshwater microbial communities from Trout Bog Lake, Wisconsin, USA - 1anoA | ecosystem: Environmental > Aquatic > Freshwater > Lake > Hypolimnion/Profundal zone | place: USA: Wisconsin...
ACCTTCCCATATCTTTACGATGAATCGCAGGCCGTGGCCAAGGCGTATCGCGCCGCCTGCACGCCGGATTTTTTCCTATTCGACCAGAATCGGAAGCTGGTTTATCGCGGCCAGTTCGATGACAGCCGGCCCGGCAATGGTATTCCGGTGACGGGAAAAGATTTGCGCGCCGCGCTGAACGCCATGCTCGCCGGCAAACCGGTTCCGGAAAAGCAAAAGCCCAGCCTCGGCTGCAACATCAAATGGAAGCCTGGGAACGAGCCGGATTACCCCTGAATTCAACCACGCATTGCCATGACCGCATTTGCCTTCCCCCATTTGGAAGGCGGCGGTGCGGAGGCGATTTCCCCGCCACTCGGCGAAAAAATAATTCAAAGGATTCGGCCGGCGGCGGTTTCTCACTCTGCGAAACCAACCTTCATGGCCGACGCCGACGCAGATTTGGTGGGTCAAAGTCAAAGAGGCGATCCGTCGGCCTTTGAGGAGTTGGTGCGACGCCACCAAAAAATGATCCACGCGCTCACGTTTCGGATGACCGGTTCGCCCGCCGATGCGGAAGATCTGGCACAGGAGGTGTTCATCCGCGCGTTCGCGCAAATCGGCTCGTTCACCGGCGGTGCGAAGTTTTCCACCTGGCTGTGCAGCATCGCCGTGCACGGTTGCCTGAACTGGCGACGCGACGCGGCGCGGCGAAATCACGCGCACGCCAACTGCGCCGAGGAAATGCGGGCGAAAAACGACGGTGAAATCTCTGCCGGCGGAAATGAAATCGCCCAACAGGCGCAGGCGGCCTTGCTAAAACTTCCGACCAAACAACGCGCGGCCGTGGTGCTGACGATTTACGAGGGCTTGAATCACGCCGAGGCCGCGAAAATCCTGCGCTGTTCGGAGACGACCGTCTCGTGGCGCGTGTTCGCCGCCAAACGAAAACTGAAAGGCTGGCTCTCAAAAACGGAGGCGCGCCATGAATGATTTTGAACTGGCCTCCCGCTTGAAATCCGTCCGGACGCCGGAGCGGACGGAGGAATATTGGAACGATTTCCCGGCGCGCGTTCGCGTCCAGCTCCGCCGCGAGCCATCAGTTTTTTCACCGCACAGGGTTTGGTGGCCGCGATTAAAACTGGCTGGCAGCCTGGCCCTGGCGCTGGGGTTGATGTGGTTTGGCGAGCGCTTCCATCCGCTCCAGACCGCCAGCGCCGCCATCACGCGGCAATCGCATGACTTGCGCGGGGAAATCGCCCGGTTGGAAACGGGGTTGCGCCTGGTGGCGTTCAACCCGCACGGGATGAGCTATCTGCTGGCCGAAACGAATTGATTTATGCCGCCGGAAAAGGAAACCGCCGCCGTTGCCGAAAAAAACTCGGCGCCGGATATTTTGGAGAATCTGGTCGCGCTCGCCGAGCGCGCCGGCGCGAGCGACATCCATTTGCAGATGCGCGGCAAATCCGCCGAGGTTGGCTTCCGGCTCGACGGCCTCATCACGCCGGTGCGCGAGCTGCCGGCGGAAATCGCCGAGCGGGTTTTCGGCCGCGTCAAATTTCTCGCCCGGCTGAAAACCTATCAGGAATCGCTGCCGCAGGACGGTCGCATTGCGCGCACCGAACTGAAATCCAAAAACGACGTCCGCGTGGCAACATATCCGACCGTCACCGGCGAAAAAATCGTCCTCCGGCTGTTCCAATCGGAAACCGCGAAGGCGCTCAACGAATTGGCGCTGCCGGTCGCCGCGCAAAACGAGTTGGAAAAATTTCTCCGCCAGCCGAGCGGCCTGCTGTTGCTCACCGGCCCGGCCGGCAGCGGCAAAACCACGACGATTTACGCCTGCCTGCGCCAGCTTGCCGAAGCCGGTGGCCGCCACATCATCACCGTCGAGGATCCGGTCGAGCAAATCGTTCCCGGCACCATGCAGACGGAAATCAACGAAGCCATCGGTCTTGATTTCGTCAGGGCCGCACGGCATTTACTGCGGCAGGATCCGCAGGTTTTGATCATCGGCGAAATCCGCGACGAAGCCACGGCGCAGCTCGCCATCCGCGCCGGGCTGACCGGCCATCTGGTGATTTCCACGCTGCACGCCGGTTCGTGCCGCGGCGTGTTCGAGCGGCTGCTGGCAATGTGCGCCGACGCTTCCGCCATCACCAGCGCGGTGGAACTGGTGTTCAACCAGCGCCTCATCCGCCGGGTTTGTTCCGCGTGCGACGGCGCGGGTTGCGAAAATTGTTTGCACACCGGTTACACCGGTCGTGCGCCGCTCGTCGAATGGCTGCGCGTGGATGAAAAAATCCGCGACCAGATCCGCCGGCGCGAATTGTCCGCGATCGCACCGAGGCAAGCGCTCGAAGCCTCGGCGCGTTCGCTGGTGAACCAAGGCGTGACGAACGAGGCGGAGTTCAAACGGATTTTCGGCTTATGAAAACGGACGAATTCGCCTTCTTCAACCAGCAGCTCGCCGCGATGCTGCACGACGGCATCCCGCTCGAAGGCGCGCTGAAGCGCCTGTGCGCGGAAATGCGGCGGGGAAAACTCCGCGACGAATTGCAACTGCTCGAAGCCGACCTCGCCAAAGGCACGCCGATGGCCGCCGCGCTCGCGCCGCGCCAGTTGCCGGAGCTTTACAAGCGGATGATCCTGATCGGCGTCAAGGGCAGCGACCTGCCCGGCGCGCTGACGATGCTGGCCGATTATTTCCAAAACCAGAATCAGGTCTGGACGCGGCTCAAAAGCATGATGACGTATCCGCTCATCGTGCTGTTCGTCGCATTTTTAATTTCACTGGTGATCTCCGCCGCGTGGGGTTTTGTCATCGGTCCGGCGTTTCGGGACGTCTTTGCCGGCCTGGGCATCGGGTTGCCCGGCGCAACCCTCTTTGCGTTGGAATCGCTGCGCTTCATCTGGATTTTCCCCGTGACGATCTGCCTGCTGTTCACGACGGCCTTGTCGTTTATTTTTGTCCCGTTGCTGCGGGCGAAAATCATCTGGCGCCTGCCGGCGTTCAAGGAGGCGACGGTGGCACGCATCGCCTCGTCCATTCATCTGCTGCTGAAAAACGGCGTGAGCCTGCCGGAGGCCGTCGGCCTGACGGAGCAATTGGAAACCAGCAAGTCGGCGGCAGCGGACTTGCGGCGCTGGCAGACGAAACTCGCCGCCGGCGTCGCCAAGTTTTCCGAGGTCGCCGCCGACAACCGCCTGATTCCGCCGATGTTCGTCTGGCTGGTCTCCGGCGCGGGCGAAAACCTGGCGGAAGGCTTCCAGCGGGCCGCCGAGATTTACCATTCCCGGGCGATTTACCGGACGGAAGTGGCGCTTTACTCGGTGCTGCCGATGGCCTCGCTGTTTCTCGGCGTCGTCGTGCTGTCGCAGGCGTTTCTGGTGCTGTGCATGTTTTTGCCGATGATTTGCATGATTACCAACTTGAGCGGTGGTTGATTGGCATGAACAGATTGAATTTTTCATGGACGATTCATTGACCATTTTGTGCGGCATTTTTTTGTATGCCGTCGCCATCCTGGTGCCCGGCGGTGCCTGCTCGTTCCTGATTCATTTTCTGCTTGCCATGCCGATGCAGCGCCGCGACCGCGCGCGGTTTTTTCTCGACCTGCTGGAAGCCGCCATTGACCGCGGACAGTCAGTCGAACAAGCCATCCTCTCCGCCGCCGAAAGCCGCGACCGCGTGATGGGCGTCCGGTTTTACATGCTCGCCGCGCATCTCGAGGACGGCGCGCGGCTGGGTGAAGCCTTGGAAAAAGTGCCGACGTTTCTGCCGCCGCAGGTGAACGCCATGCTGCGCGCCGGCGAAAAACTTGGCGACCTGAAAAAAATTCTGCCCGCCTGCCGCGAAGTCCTGCGCGTCGCGCCGGACACGGTTCGCGCCACGACGCATTACATGGTCGCCATCCTGCTGATATTCGCGCCGATTTGCGTGTGGATGATCTCGCTGCTCATGATTTTTGTGGTGCCGAAATTCAAGGATGTCTTTTGCGGCATGGATATAACACTTTGGAACCCGGCGCTATTCGTATTTTATTACGCGCCACAACTCATCGAATTTGAAATCACGATCTTTTTCACCCTGCTGGCGGTGGCGGTGTTTTACGTCGGCGGACCGGGCCTTGTCCGCCGGTTTCAATTCCGCCGGGTTCCCGTCGTGGACTGGATCGCGTGGCGGGTGCCGTGGAAACGGAAAAAATTGCTGCGCGCGTTTTCCGCCATGCTCGCCGTGCTGCTGGACGGCGGCGTGCCCGAAGCCGAGGCCATCCGCCTCGCCGGGGAATCCACGACGAACGAAATCTGCCACCGCCGCGTCCGCCGCGTCATCGCCGCATTGGAGCGCGGCGAAAAACTGGAGGACGCGGTGCGCGCGTTTGACGACACCGGCGAATTTCACTGGCGGCTCGCGAATGCCGTCCACGCCCGCGGCGGATTCCTGAACGCGCTGCGCGGCTGGCACGCGGCGCTCGATGCGAAGGCGTTTCAACAGGAGGAAACCGCCACGCACGCGATGACGAGCGGCCTCGTGATTTTGAACGGCGTGGTCGTCGGCCTGATCGCCATCGCGATGTTCGGCATGCTCGTCATGATTTTGCGGAGAATGGTTGAAACGACATGAAAACGGCCTTAAATCAACGCGCTTTTCTCCAGATAGATTTGGCGGTCGGTCTGGCCATTTTGGCGCTTGCCGTGGTGCCGCTGGGGTATTCGTTCGCGCGCGAACGGCAGGCGCTGCGGAATGAATATCGACGCGGCGTCCTCGTCGAACTGGTGGACGGCGAGATGGAAATCCTCGCCGCCGGCGCGGCAAAAAACCTGCCCGCCGGCACGCAAAATTATTCCGTGTCGTCCCGCGCCCTGGAAAAAATGCCGCCGGGACGCTTTCAGCTGACCAAAACCGGCGGCCGGCTCCGCCTCGAATGGTTCCCGGCCGAAAAGGCCGGCGTCAGCGCCATCGTCCGCGAAACCACGCTGAAATGAAACTGTCGCCAAAATATTTTCCAGCCCGGCGGCGGGCCGGCGATTTGCTGATCGAATGCCTCGTGTATGTGGCGGTGTTCGGCATTCTGCTGGGCGTCGGCACGGCGGCGTTTTATTTCTGCTGGGATCACACCCGCGCGACGATTTCCACGGCTTCGGAAATTGCCTCCGCCCTGCACGCCGGCGAAACCTGGCGGGCGGATGTGCGCGCCGCGACGGGTAATATTTCCGTGACCGCCACGCCGGCCGGCCAGACGGTGAAGATTCCCGGCCGAAACGGGAGCGTGACCTACTGTTTTGCCAGCGGCGAATTGAGCCGCGAAACCTCCGCGTCAAACCGCCCCCACGTTTTGTTTGAAAAAGTTTTAGATTCCGCCATGCAGACGGAATCGCGCGCCGGTGTGACCGCGTGGCGCTGGGAGCTGAAACTCACGCCGCCGCGCCACGAGACGCATTTTCCGCTGCAGTTCACCTTTGAAGCCGCGCAACCGACGCCATGAAAAGATTTTCAAAAGCGGAAAGCGGAAAGCGGAAAGCGGAAAGCCGCGAGCGCGGCATGGTGACGGTGATTTTCATCGCGCTGCTGGCCATCATGATGATCCTGGTGACCGCCGAAAGCCGCGCGCTGTATCACCTGCACCGCGAGGTGAAATTTCTGGAGCGGCAGCAAATCAAGCGGCTGGACCATGCCGCCACCAACGCGGCCACCGCGACCATCACCGCGACCAAATGAAAACCGCCCCAACCACGGCCGGCAACCGGCTGAAGATGATGAAGGCGTCCATCAACTGCCTGGCGGACGGTTTGCTCAGTTTGATTCCCGTCATCGGCGTGGTTTTCGCGGGTTTTGCCCTGTGGTATTCCTATTCGGCGAGACGGTGGGAAAAACTTTTTTGGAACCCGGCCAAACCGCACCGCATCATCGGCCTGGTTTGCGCCGCGTTTGGCGGCTTGGTTTGGGGCGCGGTGGATACCATCGCGATTTATCGCATCTTCAATCCCTACTGATCGCGCCTTCGCCGGTCAGCTTTCCGCCTTCGAGGAAAACTGCCCGGCCTTGTCCTTGAACAGCAGGTTGAACGTCGTCAGCGAACCGTAGCAGCGGGTGACGTATTGCTGCATCTCCACCTTGTCGCCGTCGGTCAACGTGGGGTGGGCGTTGATTTTTTGTTCCAGCACCCGCAACTGGTTTCGGATGCCCACCAGCTTGTGGAAGAAAACCTCCAGCGGCACTTCCTTGGTCTGCAAGGTCGGGTCGGACGGATGCAACACCATCTTTCCCCGGTGCCAGCGGACGCCCAATTCCCCAACCACCGCCTCCGGCTTCTCGAAGCCCAGCCGTTCGATGACGCCTTCGATGGCGGAGGCCACAAACTGGCCCAGCGGCATTTCCAGACCGGAGACCGCCACGCTGGGTTCCGCCGGCACGAGGCCGCTTAATTCGGGTTCAATGGTGCGAACCGCGTCGTTGAACCGGATTTCGGCGGTCTGTTCGGAAATGGTTTTGACGGTGCCGACGCCGTATTGCGGATGCCGGACCGACAGGCCGATGGTGAGCGATTGAATTTTCATCTGGAAAAATGATGAAGCAGGAGCGGGGCGACCGAATCCTCAAGAGCGCGGGGCAACTGATTCATGCACCCCAGCCTAAATGCCGGGCCTGGAAAGGAAAGACGAAATCGGTCCGGCATGAATTTTGCAGGCGGATGGCAATATCCTGATTTCAAAAAAACGGCGGGGCGGGCGTCCCTGCCAGATCAGGACACTGCCGGGTGGATTCCGAAATTGACAATCATCCCGTTTTTTCAACCATAAGATTTAATCAATCTGCTCCCATGCTACAACAATCTCTACAAACTATTTTTATCCTGTTTGCCGGCCTGCTGGTTTCCTGGCCGGCTACCGGGGCTGAAAGACCGGCGTCCCCGGCCGATGTCTTGCAGGCGAACCGGCGGGCCTGGGAAGACCTGGCTCATCGCGGCAATCCGCTGCTGCTGCTGAATGCGGAGCGCTACCAATCTCCGCAGCCGGCGTTCAAACCGCCAGCGAATGTCACCAGCGCCTGGACCTACCGGGTGACGGCGGAGAAGCTTTTGCCCGCCGCCTACGCGGTCACCGCCGAAGCGTCGCCGCATCGGGGCCGTCCGGATCTGGTGGCCTATTGTCTGGCGGTCTGCGACTGGCTAGCCCAGGAGTGCGATACCAACGGGCTCTGGTATCGGCGTCAGGGCGTGGGGGATCCGAACGTCAATCGTTTCACGCTGGGGCCGCTGCTGGATGCGGTCCACATGTTGCAGGCGTTGCCGGCCGGACGCGAAGCCTGGCCGCGCTGGAAGGATAAATTGGACCGGGCCATTGACCATCAGCGCCGGGCCTTTCGCGGTGAATTTGACTGGGAGTGGGTTCATCCCGAGGTAAAGTATCCCAATCAGGATGTTTACGGGCCGCTGTGCTTCTGGCTTTCGGCGGAGCTTTACGGGCGCAGCGAGGACCGGCAACTGGCCCAAGACATCATGCGGAAGACCGTGGCGAACCTGCTGCCCGACGGCGGGATTCATTACATCGGCATCGAGAACGAAGCGCCCATCTATCATTCGCTGGACATGATCATCATCGGCCGCTACGCCACGTTGAGCCAAGACCCGGTGGCGATCCAGTTGCTCAAAGACACGGCCAACTACTGGCCCTTGGTCATGACCGCCGAGGGCTATCCCGAGTATTGGAGCGATGTCTGGTGGAAACAGCATTGGATCAAAGTGTGGCGCGATGCCATGGTGATCGCCGCCGGCACCACCGGCGAATCCCGCAACCAATGGCTGATGTGGCGGGTGCTGGAACGCAGTGCTCCCAACGATGAGGGTATAAGCGGGGTTTACGCCGCGCCTTACTGGACGGACATTTCCCCCGGTCAGGCCCTGCCGGAAAATTTCCTCGTGCGCGATGAAAACATCCGCGGCCTCCGGGGCCGCGCCGGTTCCTGGTATTTCGGCGTCTGTCAGGGACGCGGACTGCGCAACACCTTCGTCGGCGGGCTCGTGACCAGTCCGGTGCAGATGAATCCGCTGCTGACCGCTTTCCGCGGCGCGCAAATAGATGTCATGCAAGACGCCAAACAGCCCGACGGTCTGTGGCTTTCGGAAGTGGACGATCACGCCGGGCTGGCCCGGCGGCCTGACGTCAGCGCCGGATTGGGCGTGCGCTACACCTTGCAGCCAAGTCTGGTTAATGGATGGCCTACGCCGCAGACCACCAATTCGCCCTGGCAGGTGACGCAGGTTTGGCGGGCGGCGGGTGATGGCATGGTGGGCATGGTGGTTTTGCAAGCCACGACCAACGCGCCGGGCCGCGCCGTCGTCGGCCGCATCGCCCTGGGACCCGGCGCCGTGAACGCCCTGAAAGATAAACGTGACACGTGGCAATGCGGGCCGTTGCAGGTGAAATGCTTCGATGCGTTCGGCGCCGCCTCGGTTGAGTCCGTGCCGCAATATGCCACGCCGCCAAAAGCCTGTTGGCCGGGCATTCAGTGGCGACAGAATCTGGAACATGGCGCCAAGGCCGGACAACGGTTTGTTTATTCCGTGTGGGTCGGCCCGGAAGGAGTCGAGGCGCCGGCGGAAGTGCGTCAGCTGGCGGAGGATCGTGGCTGGGTCGCCACCTGGGCCAAGGGCCGCCAAACGGCGGCGGTTTTCAATCCCACCGCCGAGCCGCTGACGCTCGAGATTCCCTGGTCAAAAGGAACTCCCAAACAATGGTCAAGGGATGGTCACGCTCAATCGCTGGCCACCCATGCCGGGCAAGTGAGCGTAACTTTACCCGCCGGGGAAAGTGCGCTGCTGGAAGAGTAGTTGAAACTGGCAGCGGGCGACAATTATTGGATATGGCCCATGCTGGGTTTACGCGCGTTGACCGCCGGTTTTCCCAGATAATCAATGTCCCGGCGCCAGGGAATGAGGGCTGTCAAATCTTTGCCCCGCCCTGCCCCCGCAAAGTAAATGGTGGGTTGATAGGGCGGTTCGTCGCCAAAGGCGGGATGCGCGTAATCCGCCAGCGCGAAGCCGCCGAGCGCGTGGGTGTCCATGCCGAGGCGGGTCTGCCATTCGCTCCGGCCGTCCGGGACTTCGAACGATTTTTGGAAATGAATCTTCGGCGCATGCGTGACCGGATTCCAATAAAAATTGTAGTCGAACTGATTGCCGAAGCAGTGCGGCCGCTGGCCGTTGAGCAAGCCCATCAGGAAGACGCAGGCGTTCGTGGCCCCGGTGGTGTTTTGCACAACGACATTGTTGAAGAACAGGTTGCTGTAGGCGTAAACGAGCTTGCCGTCCCAGGATTGGCGCAGCCATTTTTGGTGCGGCACGTCCGCGTAGTTCATCTGCCACTTGGACAAATTAGCGGCCTCGCGCAGATAGGTGGCGAGCTGGAGGCCGACGCCGAGATTGTCTTTCAGGAAATTGTGGACGACGCAAATCTCGGCTGAGTTCTGCACCGAAATGCCGATGCAATGAGTCTGCGTCCGGCCAAACATGGTGGAGGTGCAAGGCTTGGTGCCCTCGACAAGGTTGAATCCGATGTAGCTGTGAAACGAGATTTCCGCGCGGATGCCTTCGCCGTAATTGCCGGAGACGTAATTGTATTCGATGACGTTGTTGCAGGGCCCATCATCGAGCCAGATGGCGACGCCGCCCAGGTTGCCGATGAATCGGTTGCGGCGGATGGTGTTGCCGTTGCCAACGATCTTGGTGCCGCCAGTGCCCCATTCCTTGTAACCGGCAAGGTCGTTGCCTTGGACAAGATTATTCTCAATCAGATTATCCGAGCCGCCGGTGGCGAAGCCGAACTGGCCGTTCGCGCGAAAGATGTTGTCATGAATGTGCGAGTGCTTGGTCTGGATGCCCAGCCCCGACCCGGCGCTCGAATATTCGAGGAGATTGTCCCGAAATTCGATGCCTTCCCCGTTAAGCGTGACCATCACATTCTGGTAGGTGTTTCTGACACTGCGAAAAATGAAACCGTCTATGACCACATGGTCGGCGCGCACTTTCAAGAGGCTGGACTTGACCGTGATTTCCGTTGTCGCCGTGTCGGGAGTCATGCCGGGGGGAAGCTTGAGCACATAAACCGCAGGATTGGCCAGCGTCGCGGTGAAACTGTAATCAGCCGTTGGAACTTCCTTGTTTGGGACGCAGCGTTTTCCATCCACAAAGACTTGTTCCGACCGGGGCGCCATATCCCAGCGACCATGATCGTTGTTGTAGGGAGATGAGGTGCCGAACGCCCTGGTCCAAAGGTTTTGCGCCTTGTCGGCAAGACTCCAGCCTCGGACACGCTCGGCGCCGTCGAGAATGACTTCTTGTTTCCGTGCCGCTTTGATCACGATCGGTTTGTTTGGTGCGCCGGACGAGCGAAACAAAAGTTCCTCTGAATAAGTGCCGGCCAGCACCGTCACCGTGTCCCCCGGCTGGCTGGCGGAATCAATACCCTTCTGGATGGATCGGAATGGCTGCGCGGCCTTGCCACTGGCAGTGTCAAAGCCGTTGGTGGCGACAAAATAGTCGGTGGCACGCACCGGCACCGCGCACAGGAAAATAAATAAAAGATACGATGCTGGTTTCACAGGTATTGGAGTAAGAGTGGCGGGACACGCAAAACTTACTTGGCTTTGTCCGGCGCTTCGAGGCTTTTCCGGTGGAACTCGAAGACCTTTGTCCCCAGCTTTTGATAATAGAGCGGCGAATTATGCGCCACACCGGGCACGACTTCAAATTCGTGCGGGATGCCCAGCTGGGTCAATAACTCGTGCAGATCCTGATTCCGAGGCAGCAGGCTGTCGAGCGAGCCGCAGCCAATGCGAATGTGCGCCTGGTCCCGCAACTGGTCGGCGTTTTTGCGGGCCAATTCGCGCGGATTCTCGGCCAGCCGGCGCACGTTGTCATCACCGAACACCCCGAAGATCGGTCTCTCCGTCAGAATATTGGTCAGGCTCGGATCCATCAATGCGCCCGCATTGATCACCACCGTTCCGAACAGTTCGGGATACTTGAACCCCAAGTGTGCCGTGCCGAAGCCGCCCATCGAATAGCCCTCAATCACCCGGCTTTCGCGTTTGGCCATCGTGCGATAGGTGGCGTCCACGTGCGGAATCAAGTCTTTGATGATGACGCTTTCCATCGGACACTGGCCGTCGCTCGCATCGCAATAGAAACTTTTCACCATGCCGTTGACCAGCACGACGATGACCGGCGGCAGCACGCCGGCTTTGATGGCGGCCGCGACGTGCGGAACAAACATCATGGCGCCGGCCCGCTGGTTTCCGCGCATGCCGTGCAGCCAATAGATCACCGGGTAGCGCTTTGTTTCCTGCTCATAGCCCGGCGGCAGCCAGACCAGATAACTGACTTCACGCCCCAGCACTTTGCTTTGGAATGTCCGGTATTGGGTGTTGTTGGGCGCGGTGAGATCGGAATCCAGCCACTCGGCTTTTGGCATCGGCCGTTGCCGCTGCTGTTCGAAAAACTTGGTTTGCGCCGGCGCAGTTGCCGGTTCCGGCGTCTCGGCTTGCACCGGAGTCGCGGCGCTGGCCGTGCTGATGGCCAGCAGCAACAAGACCGCTGTGGAGAAAACAGGTTGTTTCATGGACTAAGAAAATGTGACTCCTTTTGCGGGGATTTGGCCAGCATTTTTAGAACCATGATTCAACAAGCCATGGCGCCTGGCTTGTTGGGTGAAACATCTGGAATTATGCCCTTCACAAACCTTCATTGCATTTTATCCGCAGACGACGCGGATTGGCGCAGATGGAAAAGGAAAAATCTGCGCGTCTCTGCGAAATCTGCGGACATATTTGTCAAAGGCATGGTCCAAAAAACATCACCAAACCTTGCTTCAGTTGGTTTGTAAAAATGCTTCCACCTTGGCTTTGATGGTCTGCTCGCTGCCGGGCACGCTCAAAATGTCGCATTCGCTGCCTAAGATGAACGGATGTCCAACCGCGCACATCCGGCGGGCAAGTTCAGCGGAAAGCTGCCGCACTTTCTCCACGCTCACCAAGGTGTCGGAGTAAAATTGTTTGGTGGGCAGGTTGCCGTAAAGCACGGTGGATTTGGGCAGCAGCGCGGCATCCTCCCAAAGCAGCCGTGAACTGCCCAGGCTGATCATCGCCGGATCCAGCGTGGCAAATCGCCGCACCATCCCGTCGAGCAATTCTCCGCAATCGTGGAAAATCAAATCCACGCCGCGCGCCCGAAGCTGCTCCCGGATGGCCAGATTGAACCGCATCACATAGCGGTCGAAAATATCGTAACTGCCGGCGAGCTGGTTGGGCGAGAAATACACTTTGTTGGCCGCCGGTTCGCACAAAATGATGGCCTTCGCGCCGGCGTCCATCTGGGCGTCGAGATATTTCTGAATCGCGGCGAAGCTTAATTCCAACAGCCGTTCCACCAAGGCCACTTCGGGTTCGTCTTCACCGGTGGCGCCCGTTCCGGCCATGAAGACCGGCGCGATGGGATCGGAAATCAGCTTGGTCATCAGTGAGAACGGCCCGATGCCCATGCCGACGGGAATCAAATCCGTCTCGGCGGCGATGTAACGAATCGCCCCGCACACCGCCTCCATGTTTTTTGTGAGCCGGAATTCGCCGTCCATTTCGGGAATTTCCGAGAAATGGTAGCTGTCCACCTTCGCCGCCGGCACACCGCGCGCGAGCAGAAGCGCTTCCTTCTCCAGCTTGAGATCCATGAGCGGAAACGCCAGCGGCATCCGGAAGCGCCGCGCCGATTCTTCCACCACGCGCCCCAGACGCCGGCCATCTCGAACAATAACCGGATGATCCGGATGTTCGTGCAAAACTAGATGCGTGCCGATGGGCATGCTCAAACCTGACGCGGCCAGGTCGAGATAATATTGGCGGTCCATTTCAGGTAAGCCGCTGCCTTCAAGCCTTGCCCTGCAACAGCGCCATCGCCGAATCTACTGCGCTGCCGGCGTCGGGCGAGTAACCGTCCGCGCCGATTTCCTTGGCAAACTCGTGAGTGATGGGCGCGCCGCCCACACAGATTTTCACGGCCAAACCGGCTTCGCGAATGGCCTTCACCGTTTCCCGCATGGCGGGCATCGTCGTCGTCAGCAGCGCGGACAAGCCCACCAGCTTGGGCTGGTGCTGTTTCACGGCCTCCACAAATTTCGCCGGCGGCACGTTCACGCCAAGGTCAATCACTTCGATGTTCGCGCCCTTCCACATCATCGCCACGAGGTTCTTGCCGATGTCGTGCAGGTCGCCCTCGACGGTGCCGATGACGGCGTTGTGCTCCGGTTTCACACCGGCGGCCACGAGCGCCGGTTCCAGGATTTTCAACGCCTCTTTCATGGCGCGGGCGGCGATG
>Ga0316217_10005359_pt1 | contig 13345 bp, 9 predicted proteins | sample 1anoAmetaG_FD_203633 | JGI IMG/M metagenome (GOLD analysis project Ga0316217, IMG submission 203633) | Freshwater microbial communities from Trout Bog Lake, Wisconsin, USA - 1anoA | ecosystem: Environmental > Aquatic > Freshwater > Lake > Hypolimnion/Profundal zone | place: USA: Wisconsin...
TCCATCGCCGGGCTTCCGTTTGGGCCGCAAGGAAGCGACCGCTGCCTTCAATTCAGCACAGGGGATTGGCAGCCGTTCCGCTTCCTGCCTGATTCTTCTTGCCCAGCTGCTGCCACGGGAAAGCGCATCCTCGGCAGCCAGGGTGAGGTTGCCGGGCCATTCGCTCTCCAGGTGGGACATGAGGAGGGCCGATTGGAGGCGGTCCTTGTCAGCCTTCAGGGCCGATTGCGGTCCGCGGTTGCTCGCCACCAGGAGCTTGTGGACCGCGAAACGCGCGGGTTCCGGCACCCTGACGAGGACCGCCGCGTTGCCGACAATCACGGCATCCATGGTCCTCTCCAGCAAGTAATCCATGAACGGCATGGGCTGCGCATAGGTGCCCATCCTGGGGATTTCGATGGGATTGTCCAGATTGGCCCCCATGGTGGCGGTCACCAGATCGATGCGCCAGTCGGCCCCGGGAATGTGGTAGCTGGTGGCCTTGAACTCCTGATGTTTCAAGGACAGGTGCATGCTGGGCACAAAGCCCATTTGCAGCGCTTCGATGACGCGGGGGATGCTGGCCATCGTCTGGGGGGTTTGCGGGATGCCCAGGTCGATCCGCTTGGCGTAGGCACTGAAATCGATGTCCGCGGTCTTGAGACCGGAGGGCCAGCGGACCCCCAAACTGGTCCCGATGGCTGCGAAGGCGTGCGTCCCGACAAGGATGCCGCCCAGCCGGAAGACCCCGGCCTCGGCGAACCCACGGATGATCCGCGTCGAATCCGTGTCGGTGGTGATCAGGTCCCCGCCCCTGAGCATGGCGGACAGCCGCCTGATCCGATCGGTGCGCGCCTCCGCATCCGGCCGCCCAGCCTGGTAGGCCTTCATGATGGCGCGGGTCTTGTCGTCGTCCGGCCCTATGTAGAAATCCTTCACGTTGGACCCGACCCCTCCGGTGGTTCGAAAATACCAGTAGGTACCATCCCCCCGCTCCCGGGCAGTGAAACGCCCCTTGAGGTCCGAAAAGGACTTGACGAACTCGGCGGTCCGCATGTGCTCCAGAAGCTCTGCCAAAAGCGTCTGGGTTTCCATCGACAGGCGGGTGACTCGCAGGTTCGTCGGCGCAGGGCCGCGAGTCCCAGCGGCTGATGGATCTTCCCCGTTCGGCGTGCCGCCCCCCCTGTGACGCTTCGACCCATTGTCCGGCACGGCCACCTCCCCCCTGGCTTTTGCCACAAATTCTTCGGATTTTTTGTGGCAATCCAAATCTCGGTCCATTGCCACAAAAAAGCAATGCGTTTTGTGGCAAGGAACCATGACGGCTTCAGGGGGGTGGGCCCCCGGGCCCAGGTCGTTGGGATATCATCAAGGATCCTAAAGTTACGTTGGCGCCTCGGGGTGCGGAGATCACCGCCGGCACGGTCCCGGGCCGGCAACATCGATTGACGGCAGCAACGGGAAGCCCTGAGGCAAGAAAATGAAAAACCCAGTCCTGATTCTGGCCCTGGCGACCCTGTTCTGTTCCCGCCCGGGATGGGCCCAGCAGGCCGGCCCCCGGGACGTGTTCTTCTGGCTGGGCGAGATCAACAAGGCCACGGCGGTCATCAATACCGACCAGGGGCTGCTCGACCGGAAGGAGGCGCCGCGGCTGGCCGCCGCCGTCGCCAAGGTGATCCGGGACGGCAACCAGCCCGGAGGCAAGCGGCCGTCCCTGGTCATCACCTTCGAGCCGCTGCTGATCCAGGCCGGCGGACCGGAAGTCACCCTGCTCCATGCCGGCCGCTCCAGCCAGGATATGCTCGCCACCAGCCGGGCCGCCATCCTGCGCGACGACCTGCTGAACCTGGCCGAGCAGCTGAACCGGACCTCCGCGGCCCTGGTCGCCCTGGCCGCGAAGCATGCCGACACCATCGTGCCGAACTACACCAATGGCGTGGCCGCGCAGCCGAACAGCCTGGGCCATTACCTGCTGGGCTGCGCCGCCGGGCTCGAGCGCGACGCCCAGCGCATCCGCGAGGCCTACGCGCGGGTCGACCGCTCAGCCATGGGCACCACGGTGCTGAACGGCACCAGCTGGCCGCTCGACCGGGTCCGCATGGCCGGCTATCTGGGCTTCGCCGCGCTGGTCGAGAACGCCTACGACGCGGCGCAGATCTCCTCCGTGGACGAGCCGGTGGAAGCCAGCGCGATCGTCACCGCCATCGCGCTGCACGCGGGCACCTTCATCCAGGACATCATGGTGCAGTACGCCCAGTCGCGGCCCTGGATCCTGCTGGCCGAGGGCGGCGGCAACACCTATGTCTCCAGCGCCATGCCCCAGAAGCGCAACCCGGGGCTGCTCAACGCCACGCGCCAGCAGGCCTCCACCACCCTGACCCTGGCCCTGGGCGTCGTGCTCCAGGCCCACAACCTCACCACCGGCATGCCCGACCCGAAGGAAGTCCAGGCCAACAGCGCCATGATCAACAGCGCCATCGCGCTTCTGGGCGGCTGGGACCGGATCCTGGACGCCCTGGTGGTCAACCCCGCCCGGGCCCTGGAGGAGCTGGACAGCGACTGGACGGCTTCCCAGGAGCTGGCGGATGTCCTGATGCACGAGTACCGGCTGCCCTTCCGGATCGGGCACCACTTCGCTTCCGAAGTCGTCGAATACGCCAGGGCGAAGGACATCAAGCCGCTGGAGTTCCCGTATGCGGAGGCCAGGCGCATCTATGCCCGGGCGGTCCAGGGGCTGGACTGCCCGGCCGAGCTGCCGATGAGCGAAGCGGAATTCCGCGCGGCGCTCGACCCCGTGGCCATCGTCCGGCACCGCGCCACCTCGGGCGGCCCGCAGCCCGCGGAGCTGGAGCGCATGCTCAAGGCCTCCAGGCAGCGGCTGGCCCAGCAGGCCGAGTGGATCGCCGCCAGCCGCGGCCACATCCGCGAATCGCTGGCCGGCCTTGACCGGGATTTCGACCGGCTCGTGGCCTCCAGGTAGGGAATGAACCCGGTGGACAACGGCAGGCCCAGGGCCGATAGTGGGACCGTATCCAACAATCTCTATAGCCCTGAAAGGAGGCCACCCATGCCCTCCGGGATCCGTCAGGCGTTCGGAGCCGCGATTCTGGCAGGCCTCGCCGGCCTGCCCCTCCGGGCCGGTGGCGGGCCGGTCCGCTCCACGGTCTACGGCCAGGTCGAAGGCGTTGACGACAGCGCCGGATCCGGCACCTGCTACTGGAAGGGGGTGCCCTTCGCCAGGCCTCCGGTGGGCGCCCTGCGCTGGCGTCCGCCGCAGGAGCCGGAGCCCTGGACCGCGCCGCGGACGGCCGCCAGTTTCCGGGACGCCAGCGTGCAGTGCGGCCGGATCTACGGTCCGGGGCTGCACAACACCTACGATGCCACCATCGGCGCCGCCCTGGACCGGGCGGTGGGCAGCGAGGACTGCCTCTACCTGAACATCTGGCGTCCGGCGTCCCAGGCGGCGAACCTGCCGGTCATCGACTTCATCCACGGCGGCAGCAATGTCACCGGCTACGCCGCCGACCCGGTCTATGCCGGCGCGGCCCTGGCCAGGGCGGCCAACGCCGTGGTGGTCTCCGCCAGCTACCGGCTGGGCGTGTTCGGGTGGCTGGCCCTGCCCCAGCTCAACGGCCAGCCCGGGCAGCAGGGCGGTTCCGGCAACTATGGCATCCTGGACCAGATCCTGGCCTTGAAGTTCATCAGCCGGAACATCGCCAGTTTCGGAGGCGACCCCGGGAACGTGACCGTCATGGGCCATTCCGCCGGCGCCATGGACGCCTGCGCCCTGCTCACCTCGCCGCTGGTGGTGGCGGCCGCGCCCCAGCTCATCCACCGGGCCATCCTCATGAGCGGCGGAGCGGCCCTGGCCGGCGAGCTCCCCGACGGTTCCATCCCCATGCTGCAGCCCGCGTCCTATTTCAAGCGGCAGGGCCAGGAGCTGCGCAACGCCCTGCTGGTGGCGGGCGGCCTGGCCAAGGACGCGGATGCCGCCGAAACCTGGGCCATGGCCCATGCCGGCCCGGAACTCGCAACGTTCCTGCGCTCCCTGCCTCCTGGGCTGATCCTCGGCCAGGTGCGCGAAAAGCTTGTCCCGGCGAGGCTGGGGTGGACCACGCCCATCCCCGACGGGACCGTCGTGGCCGACAGCCCGCTTTCCGCCATCAAGGCCGGGAAATACCTCAAGGTGCCCATCATCGTCAGCAGCACCCGGGACGAGGCCAGGCTGTTCACCTCATGGCTGGCCTTGTCGCCGGCCCTGGGCGGCGCGCCCGGGCTGATCGTGGATGAGGCGGCCCTGCTGACCATGCTGAGGGATTTCCATCCAGGGGCGGCGCCGGCCTTGACCGAGAAGGAGCTGATCAACCCGGCCTACCTGCCCGCGGACAGGAAGGGCAGCGGCTACCTGGCGCGTCTGGCCAGACTGAACGACATGCTCTTCATCCGCAACCGCGATGCGCTGCTCGAGGCCCTGGCCCGCAGGCAGTCCACCCTCTGGTGCTGGCAATTCTGCTGGGACCAGGAGCCGGCCCCCTGGAACACGGTGTTCGGCGCGGCGCACCTGTTCGATATGCCCTTCGCGTTCGGCAATTTCGGGCCGTCGGTGTTCTCCGGCGCCATCTGCAGCGCGGCCAACCGCGGCGGACGGCTGGCGCTGTCGGCGGCGATGATGGGCGCGATCGGCGCCTTCGCCCGGACCGGCGACCCCAACGATCCGGCGCTCGGCATCAGCTGGCCGGTCTGGCCCAGGACCCTGGTCCTGGACGCGACCCCCGAAGACAGGAAGCTCTCCGTGCGCTGATTGCGGACCAGGGATCCGCAGTCTGTGCCCTCGGGCCAGGGCAGCGTCCGCCCCGGGCGCCGGCCCTTCGGAACCCTGCTGGCGGGAGTTCAACGCTACAATCCATTCAACTTGAGACTCCAGGAGATTCCCGTGAGCAGCCAGTTCCAACTCATGCGCGAACGCCGGTTCCGCCCCTTCTTCTGGACCGGCTTCCTGGGCGCCTTCAACGACAACGCCTTCAAGACCGCCCTCATCACCCTGGTCACCTTCCGGGCCGGCCAGCTCACCCGCATCGATCCCAAGACCCTGGTCACCCTGCTGCCCGGCCTGTTCATCCTGCCGTTCTTCCTCTTTTCGGCCACCAGCGGCCAGATCGCCGACAAGGTCGACAAGGCCACCCTGACCCGCTGGGTGAAGGTGTTCGAGGTCGGGGTGATGCTCCTGGCCAGCTGGGGCTTCCTGGCGAGCCTGCTCTGGCCCCTGGTCGGCGCGCTCATCCTCATGGGAGTCCACTCGACCCTGTTCGGGCCGGTGAAGTACGCCTACCTGCCCCAGCACCTCAGCCAGAGCGAACTGGTGGGCGGCAACGGCATGATGGAGATGGGCACCTTCGTGGCCATCCTGCTGGGCGAGGTCATGGGCGCGGCCCTGGCCGCCCTGCCCCGGGGCGGACTGGTCACCTCGGCCACCCTGGTGTTCATCGCCGCACTGGGCCTGTGGGCCAGCCTCGGCGTCCCGGTCTCGCCGGCGGCCGACCCGGGCCTCAGGATCAACTGGAACCCGGTCACCGAGACCTGGCGCAACCTGCGCTTCGCCCGGGGCAACCGCACGGTGTGGCTGTCGATCCTCGGCATCTCCTGGTTCTGGCTGTTCGGCGCCACCCTCCTGGCCCAGTTCCCCACGTTCGCCAAGGAGGTCCTGGGCGGCGACGAAAGCGTGTTCATCCTGCTGCTGACCGTATTCTCCCTGGGCATCGGCCTGGGCTCGCTGCTCTGCGAAAGGCTCTCCGGGCACAAGGTGGAGATCGGGCTGGTGCCGTTCGGCGCCCTCGGCCTCACCCTGTTCGGGGTCGACCTCTACCTGGCCTCCCGGGGCGCCGCCGGGAGCGCGGCGCCCCTGCACTTCGGCGCCTTCCTGGGCACGGCCGGGCACTGGCGGCTGCTGGCCGACCTGGTCCTGCTGGGCCTGTTCGGCGGCTTCTACATCGTGCCGCTCTACGCCCTGATCCAGACCCGGAGCGAAAAGAGCCACCAGTCCAGGATCATCGCCGCCAACAACATCATGAACGCCCTGTTCATGGTGGTCTCGGCCGCGCTGTCCATGCTGCTGTTCAAGGCCGGGCTGAACATACCCCAGCTGTTCCTGGCCACGGCGGCCTGCAACCTGGTGGTGACGGCCGGCATCGTCGCCCTGGTGCCGGAATTCCTGGCCCGGTTCCTGTCCTGGCTGCTGGTCCACAGCATCTACAGCCTGAGCAAGGAGCACGCCGAGCGCATCCCGGAAGCTGGCGCCGCCCTGATCGTCTGCAACAACGTCAGCCGGGTGGACGCGCTGGTCCTGCTCGCGGCCAGCCCGCGGCCGATCCGCTTCGTCCTGGACCAGCGGTTTTTCCGGGTGCCCCTGCTGGGTCCCGTGCTCCGGCTGATCAAGGCCATTCCGGCCGGCGCCGGCCCGGAGCAGATGGCCGCGGCCCGGCGGGAGATCGACCGGACCTTCGCCGAGGGCGATCTGGTCGCCCTGTTCCCCGAAGGCGACCTCAAGGAAGGCGGTGAGCCGGGCGAATTCGAAGCGCACCTGGCGGCCCTGGTGGCCGGGACCCGGGTGCCGGTGCTGCCGGTCGCCCTGGGCGGCGCCCTCCGGGACAGCCACTTCTCCCGCACCGGCCCGGCCCGGATCAGCGGCGCCCTGGGCCAGCGGATCACCCTCCGGGTCGGCCTGCCGCTGGCGCCGGACGAGGCGCTGGCGTCCCTGAGGGGAGCGGTCCAGGCGCTGGTGTAGGCGCCTGGGACAGGCACTTCCGGTTCATCCATGGACCGCCCGGGGCCCGGCCGATCACCGGACCAGGACGATCACCAGGGCGGCCGCGGCCGACACCTGGATCAGCGTCCCCAGGCCCTGGGAGAAGCTCCGCAGCCAGCGCCAGGCCAGAACGGCGCCGAAGGTGGCCCCCGCCACCAGGAGCACCGACAGGACCCCCTCCCCCACGGTCAGGGCGTGGTAGCGCCCGTAGTCGAGCCCCAGGGTCCAGGGCGTCCCGAAGATCAGCACCAGATGGCCCACGTAGACGAACAGGGAGTTCCGCCCCATCGGCGCCAGGGCGGCGCTCAGCCGGGGCCGGCCTTCCGCGGCCCAGCCCACCAGGCCGCAGACCAGCAGCGCGAAACCCAGCCGGCAGGAGGTGTAGGCGTAGGCCCCCTGGTAGGCCCGGCCGGGCGGCAGCAGCGCCATGGGCACCCGGTCGGCGGCGATGGAGAACAGCAGGCAGGCGGCACCGGCGGTCAGGCAGGCCATCCGGAAGGCGCGGACCCGCCCCGCCTCGGGGCGCTCCCGCAGCAGGGCGCCCAGGCCGACCCCCAGGAACATGTAGGCGCTGGTGGGGAACAGCGGGAACAGCGAACCGTGCTCGAAGGACAGAAAGGCCGCCAGTCCCTCCGGCAGCCAGCGGAACCAGTCCACTGACGCCACCAGCGGCGCCCCGAGCAGGATCAGCAGCCCCACCGCCAAGCTCCAGGCGGCGTAGCGCCGGACCGTCCGCACACAGGCGAGCAGACCGGTGAGCAGCAGCAGGGTGACCCCGTTGGCCTGGAGGATGTTCACCCGCAGGAAGGACCGCCAGATGCCCGGGGAGACCCAGCGGAGATCAGCCAGACGGTTGGCCGGGAACACCATCAGGTAGCCGATCCCGATGACGATGGCGGCCAGCCGGAACCGGCGCCTGAGGAACGCTCCGGACAGCCGGCCTTCCGGGTCGTAGCGGATCCCCAGCACCGAGGCCGCCCCGGAAACCAGCATGAACATGGGGGCGGTGAGCCCGCGCAGGTGCACCCAGGCATGCCAGCCGAAGGCATCCAGGTCCATGTGCCGCGGATCCACCAGGGCATCGAGGGTATGGCCCTGGAGCATCAGCAGCATGGCCAGCAGCCGGACCAGGTCCAGCACATGCGCCCGGGAAGGGGGGGAACTGGGACCTTGGGCCGAAAATGCCATGGAAACTCATATGAACAAGCGGGTGATCGGAGGGGCTAGCAGGGTCGGGGGTGCAGGTCTGGACAGGGCATCGCCTTCACCCCATGTCAGCCGTTGGACCAGCGATGACCGTCCCGGGTTGACCGGGTTCCCGGCCCGCCGCCGCGCCCCGCCCGCCCCTCGCCGGCTCCAGCCCTGGCGGTGTCTGCCCGCGCCTGCTAAAAACCGCGAAAAAAAAGCCGGCTGGACCGCCCGGCAGACGGACCCATGAGCGGGCGGCAGCCCGATGCTACTCTCTTCCTAGCGTTTTCCCATTCAGCCGAGGCCGCCATGAACCCGTTCGTCATCCCCCCGCCCGAACCGCCTTCCGCCGCCGTGGCGGGAACCGAGCTGCGCTTCCCGATCCGCCGGGTCTTCTGCGTGGGCCGCAACTACGCCGCCCACGCCCGGGAGATGGGCAAGGACCCGACCCGCGAACCGCCGTTCTTCTTCATGAAGGCGGCCGACATGGTGGTGCCCGCCGCCGGGGTCGTCCCCTACCCGATGCTGACCCGCAACCTCCACCACGAGGTGGAACTGGTCGTGGCGATCGGCGGCCACGGCGTCCGGGTGCGGCCGGAGGAGGCCCTGGAACTGGTCTGGGGCTATGGCGCGGGGGTGGACCTGACCCGGCGCGATCTGCAGGACGAGGCCAAGGCGCTCAGCCGCCCATGGGAGTGGTCCAAGAGCTTCGACGCCTCGGCCCCGTGCAGCCCGCTCCGCCCGGCCAGCGAGATCGGCCACCCTTCGGGCGCCATCTGGCTGGAGGTCAACGGTCAATCCCGGCAGCGGGGCCAGCTCCAGGACCTCATCTGGCCGGTCCCGGATGTCATCAGCTACATCTCCCAGTCGGTCGCCCTGCAGCCCGGGGACCTGATCTTCACCGGCACGCCGGCCGGGGTCGGCGCGCTCCAGCCGGGCGACGAGGTCCGGGGCGGGGTGGACGGCGTGGGCGAATTCGCGTTCAGGGTCGGCCCCGTCCCGGCCTGACCGGGCGCCCCGGGCAGCCTGCCGGAAAAAAGTCCGTTCCGGTGATCCACGCCCCGGGACCCGGCGTATTCCTTCCTGTAGGCCATCCACAGGAGGTGTCCATGGGAAAATCCATTGACCGGCGTGCATTCCTTAAACTCGCCGGCACCGGCCTCGGCGCCGGCGCCCTGTACCAGGTGGGGGCCGCGGCCGGGGCCGACAGCCGCGGCCTGGCCCTGACGGAACTCCTGGGCCGGCAGAACGGCGAGCGGGTGACCCCGTTCTCGTTCGTCCAGTTCAGCGACACCCATGTGGGCTTCGAAGGGCCACCCGACCCCCTGGGCACCAGGGCCTTCGAGCAGGCGGTGGAGACCGTCAACGCCCTGCCCCGGCAGCCGGACCTGGTGCTGTTCACCGGTGATCTCACCCACGACAGCGAAAAGGAAGGGGAAGCCCTGGCCCGGATGCGGCGGTTCCAGGAGATCGCCGGCCGGCTGAAGGTGAAGAACCTGAAATTCGTGCCCGGCGAGCATGACGCCGGGCTCGACGGCGGCATGCTATACCGCACGGTGTTCGGCGCCACCCATTACGCCTTCGACCACCGCGGGGTGCACTTCATCGCCCTGGACAACGTCTCCCAGGGCAAGCCGGTGCTCGGCCCGGAACAGCTCGCCTGGCTGCGCAAGGATCTGGCCCGGTTCGCCAGGAGCGCCCCGATCGTGGTCTTCACCCACCGCCCGCTGTTCGACCTGAAACCCGAATGGGAGTGGTACACCGGCGACGGCGACGAGGTGATGAACCTGCTGGCGCCTTTCGACAACGTCACCGTGCTCTACGGCCACATCCACCGCCAGCACGACTTCCAGGACGGCCACGCCCGTCACCTGGCCGCCCGTTCACTGATCTTCGCGTTCCCCGACCCGGCGCTGACCGATGACAAGAAACCTCTCCCGTTCGACCGGAGCGCCCCGTTCAGGAACCTCGGCATCCGCCGGATCGACCTGGCGCTCCAGGGCCAGCGCCCGGTCCTGGGCGTCGACGAAGTGGAACTGACCTCCCGCGAATTCGCCGGCACCGTCGGCATCCAGCAGATCCTGAAAGGAGCTGAATCCCTATGAAAACGACCACGACCGTCCTCGCCGCGGCGCTGCTCGCCTGCGGCTGGCTCCCGGGCCAGACCCCGGCCAGCCCCAAGGTCATCACCATCACCGCCAGGCGCTTCGCCTACAGCCCGCCGGAAGTCCGGCTGAAGCAGGGTGAAACGGTCACCCTGGTGCTGAAATCGGCGGACGTGACCCACGGGATGCTCTGCCGCGCGCTCAAGATCGACAGCGACATCCCCCCGGGCCAGGAGACCCGGGTGACCGTGACGCCCCTGAAGGCCGGGGACTTCACCGCCATCTGCAACCACTTCTGCGGTCCGGGCCACGGCAACATGAAGATGAAGTTCATCGTCGAATAGCCCCGGCATGAGCGCCCTGCCCCTCCACCCCGCGGTCAACCACTTCCCGGTGGCCGCCAACCTGCTGGCGGCCTGCTGCCTGCTGCTGGCGGCGTTCCGGCCCCGCTCCGAGCGCGGCGAATGGGTGCTGCGCGGCCTGCTGCTGCTCGCCGTCGCCGCGGCGTCGCTGCCGCTGGTGCTCTGGTCCGGCCGGGTCTGGAGCGTCGCCCAGGGCCCGTGGCCCTGGGGCGCGCCGCTGCCGCCCCGCCACGCCCTGGGCGGACTGCTCCGCTGGCACCTGCTCGGAGCCGGGATCTCGTCGCTGCTGACCGGACTCGCCCTGGCGCTCGCCCTGGCCCACCGCCGGGGCCGGGCCGGGCTGTGGCCGGTGGTCCTGGTGGTCCTGGCGGCGGCCCTGGCCACCGGCCTCACCGCCCGCATCGGCGGCCAGATGGCCTTCGGTGAGACGGAGGCGCAGGACGGCCCCTGAACGGGTTTCAACCCACGCCCAGGCCGCGAAGCTCGGGCGACGAAGCGGCCGCAGCTGTTGAAGGTCGCGATGAGGTTTCAATCCACGCCCAGGCCGTGAAGCCCGGGCGACTGAGCGGGTGGACCGCGTTCACGTTGGCGATGGTGTTTCAATCCACGCCCAGGCCGCGAAGCCCGGGCGACTCGATCAGGGCCGCCTGGCTGTCGGAGCTCCAGAGGTTTCAATCCACGCCCAGACCGCGAAGCCCGGGCGACATTCATCGGTTGTCCTGTTTGCATACCCGGACATGTTTCAATCCACGCCCAGGCCGCGAAGCCCGGGCGACGACCCGGGAGCGGCATCAGGCACCACCCATGGACTGGTTTCAATCCACGCCCAGGCCGCGAAGCCCGGGCGACCCGAACGCGATGTCAACCGCATCGCCAGTCGTGTGGTTTCAATCCACGCCCAGGCCGCGAAGCCCGGGCGACCGCGATGAACTCCTCGAACCCGGAGACGCTCAGGTTTCAATCCACGCCCAGGCCGCGAAGCCCGGGCGACCGTTCCCCGCGGCAGGGCGCAGCGGCAGGAACCCGTTTCAATCCACGCCCAGGCCGCGAAGCCCGGGCGACGCCGCCATCGGCGGAGACCGGGTCGTATTCCAGGTTTCAATCCACGCCCAGGCCGCGAAGCTCGGGCGACCGGGTAGGAGCTCTGCACGAGCAGCTGCCGAGAGTTTCAATCCACGCCCAGGCCGCGAAGCCCGGGCGACCCACCGTCTCCTGGAGGATGAAGGCGCCGGTCTTAATGTTTCAATCCACGCCCAGGCCGCGAAGCCCGGGCGACATCCAGCACACCGTTGGACCCTACAACGCTTACCTGTTTCAATCCACGCCCAGGCCGCGAAGCCCGGGCGACAACCCCTGCGCCCAGTTCGAGACCGCCGAGATGATGTTTCAATCCACGCCCAGGCCGCGAAGCCCGGGCGACTACCCCCGTCAATGATTGGTTGGACTATGAACTCGTTTCAATCCACGCCCAGGCCGCGAAGCCCGGGCGACTCCAGGATGAGGCCGACACCCTGTCGGACTTCAGGTTTCAATCCACGCCCAGGCCGCGAAGCCCGGGCGACCGTCAGGATCGTCTCCGTCGATTTCCCCGAGAAGTTTCAATCCACGCCCAGGCCGCGAAGCCCGGGCGACCCTTAGACACCGTGGAAAAACGGGGCGTTGAGGGGTTTCAATCCACGCCCAGGCCGCGAAGCCCGGGCGACGCGTTGACCGCCATCGCGGCGCGGAAGGGGATCTCGTTTCAATCCACGCCCAGGCCGCGAAGCCCGGGCGACCAGTTCCGCGACACGGCACCATGGGCAGTAAGGGTTTCAATCCACGCCCAGGCCGCGAAGCCCGGGCGCCCGGGTAACCGTCGCAGGCCGGCTGCTGCAGGTTGGTTTCAATCCACGCCCAGGCCGCGAAGCCCGGGCGACTTCGCCAACTGGGGCGCCATCACCAAGAAGCACGTTTCAATCCACGCCCAGGCCGCGAAGCAGGCGACCTGGCCTTCCTCAACTTTCCGGTTGAACTGGGAGAGTTTCAATCCACGCCCAGGCCGCGAAGCCCGGGCGACTGGCACGGTCACCCCCCTCGCCGGCACCTCGACGTTTCAATCCACGCCCAGGCCGCGAAGCCCGGGCGACGCCAGCCGCTCCGTTACCTCGGTCTTGAACGATTCGTTTCAATCCACGCCCAGGCCGCGAAGCCCGGGCGACTATCAACATTCGGACAATTCGTACTACCTGCGGGGTTTCAATCCACGCCCAGGCCGCGAAGCCCGGGCGACGCTCGGCCTCCCAGCCACCTGCGGCGTTCAGCAGGTTTCAATCCACGCCCAGGCCGCGAAGCCCGGGCGACTCAAAGAGGTTGTGAATATCTCAATTGGTTATGAGTTTCAATCCACGCCCAGGCCGCGAAGCCCGGGCGACCGGGCGCGGGCGAACCCATGGATCAGGCACTTCTCGTTTCAATCCACGCCCAGGCCGCGAAGCCCGGGCGACTCGGGCCCCACACCCTCAGTTCATCCAAGGATGCGTTTCAATCCACGCCCAGGCCGCGAAGCCCGGGCGACCATTCCCGCAGGGCCGGGTCATCCCCCACCGTGGTTTCAATCCACGCCCAGGCCGCGAAGCCCGGGCGACACGGCTCTAAGGCGCTCCACCCGATGGGCAAGTCGGTTTCAATCCACGCCCAGGCCGCGAAGCCCGGGCGACCCCATCGCCCCAGTCGTCCCGCCCCCTGCACCGTTTCAATCCACGCCCAGGCCGCGAAGCCCGGGCGACGGCATCTTGCAGCAGCGCATTCCCCGGAGCATGTGTTTCAATCCACGCCCAGGCCGCGAAGCCCGGGCGACTTTCAACGAGGTATTGGGATTCAGCAGAGCATCCCGTTTCAATCCACGCCCAGGCCGCGAAGCCCGGGCGACG
>Ga0316217_10005360_pt1 | contig 13343 bp, 20 predicted proteins | sample 1anoAmetaG_FD_203633 | JGI IMG/M metagenome (GOLD analysis project Ga0316217, IMG submission 203633) | Freshwater microbial communities from Trout Bog Lake, Wisconsin, USA - 1anoA | ecosystem: Environmental > Aquatic > Freshwater > Lake > Hypolimnion/Profundal zone | place: USA: Wisconsin...
CTGTATGGGCTGATACATTTCCGTTTGGTTCAAAGATGAAGGGTACTGTTCAGGGTAATGGTCTTCGATGGTGCTGATTGGTTCCTGGGTAGTGCTATTGATCTTGCATATGGTTGTGTCCTGATAATTCAAATTTGGGACAACCCCGAGCCAGAATTGGCCCATGGGTTGTCCCTGATCTCAGGCTTGGAATTGGCTGGCTACTATTTCTTGGCTGCTCTTGCCTTGGCTAGTGCCTTTTGAGCGGCTGGATTGCCTTTACGATCGCTGGTCTTAATGAAGCCCAGCTTGGATTCGCCATGGTTTTTCTTGAAGTTGGCGATGCAATCCACTGCCTCTGACTTAAATTCAGGCTTCGAAACCAATTCCAGGAATGCATCAACCATCTCGAGGGGCTCGCCCTTGAACCGCTTGCAAATCGCCTTGGAGAACATCTCCGCGACCTTGACGAGCTTGGAGGCCCTCTGTATTGCCGGGTTCTTGATTGGCTGGTTTTCTTCATGGAGCTTTTTGAAGGAACTCACTGCCACTGAAGGGTTCAGTCCATAGGCATCAAGGGCATCCAGGACCTTAGGGTACTTTGCCAACCCCTGGTAGAAGGCTCGGTCCATCTTTGAGCCCGAAAGATCATGAAGTGCGGTTAGCAGTCTGGTGACCACCGCGGCCGGGACTTTCTCTGTGCCAACCAGATAGGCGGCCTTGTTGGCCTTGCCTGTGCCTTTGACGTAGATGATTGGTTCGGCCATAGTATCTCCTCTTGGAATGTATAAAAGAAATTGTTGCATAGATTGCAAGTAAATTTGGGATATTCTGAGTTATGAACAGAAAATGAGGCTGGTGGCCCTTGCCAGGCTGGAAGACGATACCAACCCAATGATAGATCGATCAAATTTTTTTCTTTGGGTCCTTCTCCTGCTTGATTTTCACATTTTCTACCTGCTTCTCGGCTTTCTGCTTCTGACCCTTCTCCTTGTCCTTCTTTCCGCCCTTGTCACCCATAATGCCCCTCCATGATTGATGGTTTACATCGCATGTAAATTTTGGACGTAGTGCGTCTAGAATGCCAATCAAATATTCAAAATTTTTCAAAATGCGAGGATGAGCTAGATGGAAGGTTAAGAGGATGACCCCGTAAACGGCAACCCCGTTTCATTTTGATGGAGTTCTCCATGACAAACCAACTTGTTGCCAAAGCTGAATTCAAGGATTTGGAAAACGACTATTCATTCTTCAACGATCAGGTTCGTGATGAAATTGCCGGTCTTTTAGGCGAAGCTTTGAAATCCTGCCCAGATGATAGTCAGGCCAAGCTTGTGGATAAGGCAGCCCTTGTCTACAACGATCTCGAGGCTATGTGGGCCATTCTTCGCCATACGGCGTCCCTGGCCGATCAACACCATGGTTTTGTCGTTCATAGAAATCATCTGCCTGCAGCCGAGAGGTAATAGACATGTTCGACGACAGCGTCCCCGAGGGCTTCAAGGAATTGGATGCCAGCTTCCTCTGCCAACAGGAATCGATCCAGGATGGTATCGCTCTCCTCCTCGGTGATGCCCTGCATGCCTGCTCCGAGGAACAGCGCGTCCAGCATGTCGAGCGTGCCTTCATGATCTATGAGAGCCTGGCGGCCATGCATGGTTTGCTATGTGGGGTGCTGGAATTAGTGGAACCGAATGCGAACGTTGATCCACGGAATCATAGGATGTAAACGGCTCTATTCCTTCTTCTCTCGACTCAACGCCTGGCTGGCAATCTGCCTTGCCTCTGGGTTTCCACAGACCTGGATTTCTCGTAGAGCATTTCGGAAGAGCACTGCCAGGTCCAGAAGGCGGTCTACTTCAACAGAATTCAGGTTCAGGACATTCTCTGCCCGCTCACTCTCCAGGTTGTTGAGGTCCTCTATGCTGAGAGGTCTGGTTTTTCGGGATGTGGTCATAAATGGATTGTCGGCGAGATCATGGCCGAAGTTAAGAAACATCCCCGGATGAACATGATCCTGGACGATCAGTTCTTCGCGCAGACTGGCGCCAGACGCAGCGGTAGCAGCCTCTTCCATGGATCCGCAGGGCAGGGGGCAGCCCGCGCAGATCGGCCGTGAAATTCGTTCTGGCTGTCGGGATATTGGATCTGAGGCCGTGCCTATGCCCATCCGCCCAACCAACCGTCCCGGTGAATGGCTCACCGTTTTTCCGTTGAACGAGCATCAGGAGCTGATGACCCTGGAGGATTTCCAACTACTATGCCCTCCCGAGAACAGGGAAGAGGTTAAAGGCGACCCGGGGAAACAACAATCGCCCACGTTGGCATTGGTGGCGACAGAAATCGTCCAGGATCCGATGGCCCGGTTGATGCATGTCCACTACCACGCCGCCGGCTTCGACTTCTGGGTTCAGAGTGTGGACCCCTACAGTGGGGATCTCTCAGGCTACGCCCGCATCCTCGGTTCCAGCAGCGAGGGCCAGTGGTGCTCGATCAACCACTGGGATATGGCGCAATGGCGCCTTCCAGATCGGATCTTGCTCGGTGAACTGATGACAATTCCGATTCAAAGAGATGTGGACTTCACCTCCCAACCACTTCGAAAAGCCCTGACAGCGTGAGTTTTATTTGCATGCCCAGAAACCCAACCAACCACGAGTGGAGGACCTGATGAGCGGAACCGTTGACCTTTTCGAATTCAGCCTGAGGCTCCCAGGGGGTTCCAGCTTCCCTGAGCAGATCCAGGCCAACAACCGTCCTCAGGCCGAGCAGATCCTCAAAGCCAAGTATGGTGCTGGTCTCATCATCCTCAGCTACAAAATTCTTCGGCGCCTGGCGAGCAACTGATGGCTGGCCATCCAGGGTATTGGCTGAGCCAGACCCGCCTGAACGTCACCCAGAACATCCTCTCCGGGATCGAACTCTTCACCCTCCCCGAGATCAGCGACGTTGACCCAAATCCACCGGATCCACTAGAGATCATGGTCTACGTACATTTCTTCGCTGGCAGCTACAACCTCTGGGTGGCCGCGGTGGACTGGGAGGACGGCATCTTCCTCGGCTATTCCCGCAACCTTGCATTGGGACCCTTGGGATTCCTGGAACGATGTTCCCATGAGGATCTTCGTGGTATCCGGATTCCATTGAAGGTGGGCGGCCAGATGGTCCGGCTTCCACTCGAAAGGGATACGCATTTCCATCCAAAGCTTCTCTGGGATGCCCTCGGACAGGACATCTATGGGTGATCTAGTAAGGGGGAAGGTTCGTCTGGCTGCAGGGCGGACGGGAACCTTCCGAACGGGGGCGACACTCCTGGAATACTCGGCCATGGTTGAGTGAACACCAGATATGCCATCACCCGCGTAGTGAGTTCTTCGAAAATCCAAAAATCGCTTGGGGTTGCCCCATCCACTTCCCCCAGAAAGGATCTGACCATGAAGCAGAAAGCTGAATCCTTCTCCGGAACAATGCTGTTCACCTTGATCGGTGCCGCCAGTCTTGGCGCTCTTGCAGTGGCCCTTACCACTCCAAAGACCGGGAAGGAGTTCCAGAACAGCCTCAGAGTTCTGGCTGATCGTTTCCGATCAAAGAAAGAGGATTTGGACTCAATCGAGGATGAGGTTGGGATCGCTGCATTTATCTGAGGGACTTTCCGTTGTCCTATGGTGAGGAAAGCCCTGGTGCTATAGCTCTGCCGACAAGGGCGACGAATCTAAGGGAGGATTCCGCCTGAAGCCTTGTTTCGGCAATATTCCATGAACGCCCTGGCCACCTCCCCATCCAGGATCAGCTGGTGGAATGCCTTCTGGAATGGCCCCGATCTCGGGTTGTCCAGGACCAGGTAGGCGAAGTGCAACTCCACATAGGCGGTGAACCTTCCCTCTCTGGCCTCCATGAGGGCGCGTTCTTCCCAGGGACGCAGAGGATCATTCATCAGGGTCCTCATCAAAAGTGTGACGTTTTACAAGATGCTGATCCAAGAACCGGGGGCAGCCCTGTACGAACAGGACACCCTCCATGCTGGTATTAGCGCCCAGATGCTCAAGCTCCGGGCAATCGATGAGCGTGATGTGGCCGTTGCAATCGGTGGTGAGACCATCGGGAAGCCGCTGGAGCTTGGAGCAGCGCCGAATCAACAGCGTCCCCATAGTGACCACCAGACCTTTTCCCAGGTCCGTCAGGTCTGGGCAATCCTCAATCCTGGCGTCCCCGTTAACGATCAACCCGGCCGGAAGGGCCTGGAGGTCCGGCTCATCATGGATATGGAGACCCCAGGGGGCAATCCAACGGCCGTACACCTCGGCTAAACCCAACCGCCGGAGGACTCCTCGAGCACGTCGATGATCAGCCAGATGAAGAACAAGGGAGAGCGGGTGAATTCCATAGCGGTGGAGGAGGGCCCAAAGACAATCCGGCTTGAGGTTGCCTGCCAGATTCATGGCCAGAATGAAGGTTCTGGAAGGTAGATCTCCATAGGGCCCCTGGAGTAGGGTATCCAGCGCCTCCTCGGGACTGGCCCCCAGGGCCCGGAGGACGCGGTATTCGATTCGATCTCGCCCCATGCCAAAGAGATGGAGGGCCCGTTTGATCCCCCAAAGCTGGGTTCGAAGCTCCTGGGCCCGGGTCGATGCATGCGGCTTCCCGCCCCCCAGAACAGCCAGAGGCCCCTGATCGGGGCCTCCTGCGGGTGATTGGAGGGGCTGGGCTGATTTGACGGGTCTACGGCCTACCATCGTGGAGCCCCTATTCAGCTACACGTTGACCTGGTCGGCCTTCTTCTCCCCCTTGGTGCGGAATTTCAGAGTGCCGTCCTCGCGCCGGCCCAGGTCCTTCTCGTACTTGACCAGGGTGCGGGTCAGGGCCTCCCGCTGGTCGGTGAGCTGGGAGATAAGCAGATCGACCATCTCCTCCGCCGGGACCTTGGGGTTGAACATGCTGATCACCCGCGCCTTGGCGCGGTCATGGAGGCCGGTCTGGGCGGCCTTGTTCTTCTTCCAGCGGGGAACCAGCTTCATCTGGGCGTTCTGGTCGGACGCGAAGCGGATGGCCTCCACCAAGGACCAGCCGCCATCCCAGGCCTGCTTGACGAAACCCTTCTGCAGCTCGTCCTTGAGGATCTCCTCAGCATTGCCGTATTTCAGGACGCGGTTCGCCAGCTTCGTGGCCATGATCCGGGGGAGCCGGTTCTCTTTGATGTCCTCGCTGCCTTCGAACAGGTAATAAGAGGTCTCCACTTTCTTGCCAGCCTTGGTCACCAGGATGAGCGGAGTCTTGGTTTCCGGCTGGGCTTCCTGGCCCTTGCCGGCGGTTTCCTTCTTTGGGGTGCTGATGGCCATTGTGATCCTCCAGGTTGCCCAAGGCCTGGTGCCCTGGGGATGGGAAGCTCATTGCTCCCGCTACCTGAATATTCACGATGAACAGCGGCTCTGGCACGCCGTCATCTGAAGGAATTGGCTGAAAAGTAGTTGTGGTGCTGGTCAAGGGGAGTAACCCGGATGGGTAATGCCAGCGTGAAGAGGTAACAAGTTGAGCAAAGGTTGCTCATGGATGCGTGGATGGCCGTCATCCCATGCCGATTCTCGTTGAGTCGGTTAAATGTTGGGTGACAGAGAAGGGAGCCAGTAAATTCATTGTTGCCAGGGGCAACGTTCTGGATCCATATTGTCAGGATGGGAAGGCCATGATGTCGGAACTGTTGATGCCGAGTGCGATTTTCAACTCCGATTTTAAATTTCCAGTTGTAACCCAGGGGCGGTGAGAATAGTATTTTCAAAAAGCAGTAGGGTATATTTTAATACATACTCAATCCATCCAATTGGAGGTTCAAATGGCAGTAGCGGCGGTAAGCCTCGGTTCACATTTGATTCTCGTTGATGCTATTCCAAGCTTAGCGGAAGGTTATATACCGGCTAGCAGAATTTCAAAGGTCACGGACGAGCTCCCCACAGTGACAACATCCCTTATGGAAATAATTACCGCAGTATCTGAAGAAGTTGATAAAGCCCTTGCGAAAGTCACTCCAAAGGGAGCCGAAGTCGAGATCGGTATCAAATTTAATGTTGATGGTAATGTGATCTTGGCAAAGGTTGGAGCGGAAGGAAACTTAAAAATAACTCTTAAATGGTAACCAAAGTGTCGCACCTGGATGATGCTACTATATCAATTTATTCAAATGGCCAAATATGCGGGAGTGGCGTACTGATTTCCGGTGCTGGTCATGCGCTTACTGCAACACATCTTATACTTGGGTCCGGGATCAAGGCACGACGATCCGATGGCACAGTCGCAGCTGTAGATCTTATTCGGGATCTGGGTGACGACCTTGCTCTCATTCGGATTTTTGGTCGACCCACCCCCTTTCTAGAAATTTCAATCCCTGATATTGGAACTGAGGTCTTCGTTGCCGGTCATCCTGTGGACGAGGAATCCGATGTGCCTTTAGGCAGTCTGGGGCACTATGTTGGTTGTCACCAAGTGGGCGAAAGACCGCGCCATCGTTTTAAGATTCAACTAAATCGTGGGTATAGCGGTAGCGGGGTAATGGAAATAAGTTCAGGCCACCTAGTTAGTGTGATTACTGAGGTAAAAAAACCAACAGAAAATACAAGAGACTTTGGCCTTTATGCACTTGGAGCCTTGTTGGATCAGAATGGAATTGATAATATCATTATTCAGGATTTTCTGAACAGATTGAATTGCGAAAGTTTGCCGTCAATAAATCAATTGGGTAATCTCCGTCATGGATATTGCAAAAATGAGGTACTTCCTTTTGTTTCCGCATCGCTGGAAACAAACAGAATAGTATTTTTGAACGGTGCGCCTGGCGTTGGAAAAACATTTTTGGCATTGCAAATTTTATTAAACACCTGGGAAAAAGAAACAACATGTGTTGCATATATTAGCTATTCGAATGCAGAAATGGATATAACTGAGGCAAATTTAAATTTATCTTTATTTGTGAGGAAAATTCCTCAGGATACAATCCTGGTGATAGACGATCCATGGCCACGCAATACCGTATCCACGAATGATCTTGCTGCGGATTTGGAGCAAGTTCTTGCGGCAGCTCATTGTAAGTTACTTATAGTAGCCAACAACATTCGCGGTGGCGAATTGTTTCCATCACTCGCGCAGAAATTAGGAGTACAATGTATTTCGATGACTTGTGAATCAGCCTATAAGCTGGAAAACCTTCATGGATTTGCTGAACAACTATTAAATAATCGTTTTACATTTAAACATGCTGTAAATTTGAATGAAATCAATAATAACCAATTGGTACCATTCGATATTTCAGCTGCCATTGATTTGGCAACAAATCCAAATGAGATATATTTTAAATCATCCTGTAGAGAAAGATTGGAAGAATACATTTGTAATTTACCAGGCTCACAGCGAATTGCATGGGCTGTGCTAGCACTTGCTGCCGACCATTCGATTTCCTGTGAACAGATTCGAACAGCAATCCGGAGTGTGCAAAATGGTATGGGTTTTGATGATAAAGTGGATGATCGAGATCGATTGATAATACCATTTACGACAAAACGTCGAGCTCGGTCTCATGAAAAAAATTATTGGTGGCTAGATTTTCAGCATGAACATTATAGAGAGGCATTATTTTCGAACTATTTCAAATATTTCCCAGGTGAAATCGTAAAAATAATTTCTTGTTTGCTCGAATCAGAAGAGAAGAAAGTTGCTCGAATCGCAATTGTTCGATCCATCCAGTGGCCGAATTACCTATCAGAGACTCTAGAAAAGAAACTAATTGAAGTTGCTAAAAATGGTCTCCCTACACTCCGTGCAGCTATCGGCCGCGGCATAATCGATAATTGGGGAAAGTTAAAATGCGATTTACGGAACGAATTAGATAATTTGCTCAATGTGAAGGAACATCCCGTACCCGAGTGGTTGGCATGGAGGCTTTCCTGTAGTCAAGGAAATCATGACTTTTGGCGCTTCGATGATTGGCTATTTGAGCCCCCAAATGCCCCAACTGAGAAGGCACTTTGGACTGCAGAGGGACTGTTGACCCATGCGAGTTCTCTCCGGCCTCCCTGTCAAAATTGGTTGATTGAGTTCGCGTCAAACTTTCCTTCTAAAACGCTATATGCAACGGCCTACGTGCTAGGACGACTCGGAAATGAAGAACATCCCCATATTGTTCAAGCCCCGAAGGAATTTGTGGACTATGTCCGCCTTGCAGCTGTCCATGGCACATCAATTTCTGAGGCAGAGGCCGAGATCAAGACACGAAGCGTTAACTGGCCTGCTGAACGTGCATACTGGACCATGAAGGCACTTCGGAAAGTGGAAAAACTTATCCAGGTTACAAAATAAGAACAACTTAGGTATCGACTTTGTTGCAGTGGTCAAAGAAATGGACGCGGCACCGGCGGATCCGGGCTGATAGTAACCCAATGTTCGACGTTTTGGCTTGAATGGACGCTTTGGGGTGCAAAAATTCGGATTTTAGCATACACCATTCATGTTGATGGCAATATGATAATTTGTTCTTTAACGGACTATTTTCCAAACGGATACCCAGGTGTGGGGCCAAAGGGAGCGGGTAAATCTTTTAGGCCCCCAATTTCCTTTACACCATCAATTTCGCGTGGGGAGTAAATTGTGGGACTATGCCCATGATCTTGACCTAAGTCGACGTGTGCTTTAGGCCAATTGTGGGATTGATGAAGATTGCCGTTCTGATCGTTGGTCATGGCTACCTCCAAGGTTAGAATGCTTAACTACGGTCATAGTAGAACCAGAGCCCGTTGCACCTTGGGCAAACTTTCTCCGTCTGGGTCCAATGTGCGGGTGGATTATATTTCTCGAATGACTTTTCCACAGGCTCTGCCGACTTACTGATGAGGTGAGGGTTACACATGGTTACCTCCCATCTCTCCTCACAGGTGCAGCGTTCACCCTTCGTGAAGTTCACACTCCAGTCAACTCGAGCTACTGAACCCATCGATCACCCCGCATAGAAAAATATAGTGCTTAATAGCAGTCCGTCAATTACACCCAAACGTCCCCGCCTTCTTGTCCTTCGTCTTGGCTAGAGCCTGGAAGTTCCACTTGTAGGGGACCAGCATCACGGCGGTCCAAGTCCGAAGGCAGCCCCAAGGGCCCGGAGGACGCGGTATTCGATTCGATCTCGCCCCATGCCAAAGAGATGGAGGGCCCGTTTGATCCCCCAAAGCTGGGTTCGAAGCTCCTCGGCCTGGGTGGTTGTATGCGGTTTCCCGCCCCCCAGAACAGCCAGAGGCCCCTGATCGGGGCCTCCTGCGGGTGATTGCGTGGGCTGGGCTGATTTGACGGGTCTACGGCGTCCCATCGTGGAGCCTCTATCCGGCTACACGTTGACCTGGCCGGCCTTCTTCTCCCCCTTGGTGCGGAATTTCAGAGTGCCGTCCTCGCGCCGGCCCAGGTCCTGCTCGTACTTGACCAGGGTGCGGGTCAGGGCTTCCCGCTGCTCGGTGAGCTGGGAGATAAGCAGATCGACCATCTCCTCCGCCGGGACCTTGGGGTTGAACATGCTGATCACCCGCGCCTTGGCGCGGTCATGGAGGCCGGTCCGGGCGGCCTTGTTCTTCTTCCACCTGGGGACCAGCTTCATCTGGGCGTTCTGGTCAGAAGCGAAGCGGATGGCCTCGATCAGCGTCCAGCCACCATCCCAGGCCTGCTTGACGAATCCCTTCTGCAGCTCGTCCTTGAGGATCTCCTCGGCGTTGCCATATTTAAGGACCCGGTTCGCCAGTTTGGTGGCCATGATGCGGGGAAGGCGATTTTCCTTGATGTCCTCGGCACCCTCGAAGAGGTAGTAGGAGGTTTCCACTTTCTTGCCCGGCACGGTCACGAGCAGGAGGGGGGTCTTGGGCATGTCCTGGGTTTCCTGGCCCTTGGGGGCAGTTTCCTTCTTTGGGGTGCTGATGGCCATTGTGATCCTCCAGGTTGCCCAAGGCCTGGTGCCCTGGGGAGGGGAAGCTCATTGCTCCCGCTACCTGAATAATCCCTACGAACGGCGGCCCTGGCACGACGTGAACTGAAGGATTTGGCTGAAAACAAGTGGTGGTGCTGGTTTTCGGGGGACCGAGCGAGGGGGAAATACCTTCGTCGAATGGTCTGGTCCCCCTCTGGGCAGGACGCTGAAAAAAGCATGAAGGACCCAGGTATTTCCTTGCCAGGAGACAAGGAGCCTTGGATATTCGAAGCAATCCATGGGAACAGCTGTGACGGGCATGAAGGAGGAGATGAACGAGACCGATAATCGTACGGTGTATAGCCGTTGTTACAAGGAGGTAGTGACCAACAAGGCCGGAAGATGTCCTTTCTGCCGGTGGCACCGGAATGAGAACGCCTCCCGGAAACCGAAGCATGGTCACCGCAAATTGAATAAAATCAGGAGGCGGATCGGATAATTGGAACCCAAGTATCGAGCTGTCAAGAAGATTCGGGAATCTCCTTCCAGCGCCCATTTCTCCATTGGACCGGTACGCATAGGAACCCCTGGATTGGATCCAGCACCCTGTAGGGATGGAATCCAGCCTGTTGGAAAAGGGCCTCTGGAGTTGGGGCATTGATGTCTTGGGATATTTGCCCATCACCAAGACGTTTCCATGCATAGGTGATGATGGGGCCGGGAATTGGTTCTGCTGGGCGGGAGGGGGTCAGGGAGCGCTGCCGGAGTGATGGTGGACCCGGACACTGGCTCGGAGTCTGCCGGCGATTCCTCCATGAAGAAGTATGGTTGTTGACCCGGGATGGAATCTTGATCCTTGGCTGCGAGAACTTCCCCCTGGGCTCCTTCCTTGTGCGCGGCGAGAAGCCCACGGATCGCATCTGCCACCATTCTCATTTTCCAATTTCGACTCTTGTAGGGGGTGGATACGGCATTGAGAATCTTGAGCGGGTGGTTTCCCATCTGCCACCGCCGCCATTCAAAGTCGATGGTCACGAACTCGTTGGCCTTGTTACTGGGCCTCACGAGGATGAGCCTCTCCCCGATCCTGGACTCGACCTGGATTGGCTCTGGTAATTCAAAGTCCATGCTGCTTCCTATTCCATGGGCATTGGTGCTTGACTGGGTTTTGGAAAAATCTGAGCATCCCCGTGTCACCCGCCCGGAATTGGCGTTGGCAAACGTTCTGCAAATACGGAAAAGGTCCGAATGAGCAGGCATCTGACTCGTTTGGCTGTAGGGATAAGGATATGCTGTGGAGATGCCCTCCTCAATCCATGGTTTCATCCAGACCTGGAAGAACTCCGCCGGCAATGAATGGGCGAACAGAGATTCATTCCTCCGGGAGCTTTGCGAGGCCTTGGAGATCCAGGTGCCAGGTCCCAAGGATCAGCATTCGGATTTCTGTTTCGGGAAAGACCTGTAGATCACCCGTCTGGACGGCAGCACCTCCACGGGTTCCATTGATCAGTTCAAGGCCGGCTGCTTCGTCCTGGAGGCAAAGCAGGGCAGCACCAAGGCCAAGCGGGTATCGAGCCCAGTAAGGGGACCCCGGGCCTACGATCAATACATGAGACTGGACTTTGGTCGGGAAGTGGAATATTGTGGGTAAAAATAAGGTACCGGTTTGAGTTATGAATGCTTCAATTAAGTTGAAACGGAACCTTCCCCGCCTACATCCTTATTAAAGGGGTTTAAATGTCTCCACCAAAAGCGAAGTCCGCTCCAAAAAAGGGGGTCGCAAGCAAGTCTTCCTTGAAGAAAGCAAGTATAAAAATTGATTACAAGGCAAATGCACAACTTTGGGATCATGCTGCAATTGTCACGGTTTGGGGTGAAATCAAGGACCCTAAACAGAAAAAAGTATTAACCAACAAATGGAGCCCTGGAATGGCCTTTGAGTGCTTAATTGCACGAGCATTTGAACTAGAAGGTGCTGCTGTTGAATATTCCTATAAAATCCCACCAACAGGGAAAACTATAGAGCAGATAGATGGTTTCGTTGAATTGGATAATTTGAAAATTATTATTGAATGTAAAGATTATTCTGATAAAGTTGATATGGAGCCAGTGTATAAGCTTCATTGCCAATTATCAAGGCGTCCTGATAATGCAATTGGATGTTTTTTTTCCAGTAATAGCTTCACTGAAACGGTAGCAACACTTCTTGAATATTTGTCTCCCAAGCGTATTTTCCTTTGGGTTGAGGCGGATATTGAAAATGCCATTTTGAATAAAAATTTTAGATCAATTCTTTCGAAAAAAATAAAATATCTGTATATGCATGGCATTTCGGATTATGTCGCAAGTTTTCGAGAAGCAAAGGTGTAAAATGGAATATAGATCGAAAATCAATTTCGTAGTTGAGGGGAAAACAGACGCAGATTACTTGAGGTCATACCTTCCAGAGAAAATCACTGAGTGTAGTGACTTTTTTGCAGGTTCAGGGCAAATGACACTGAGTTCGCTATCTCGTAGTATTCTTCTTGAAAATCCCGGATTTTTATTAGTCGTTTCTGATTCTGGGGTTACGCGTGATTTTGATAATGATATGGCGAAGTCCCAGATAAGAGCTTCAATTGCTAAACATGCCAGCACAAATTCTTTTGATGTATTCATGTTTTCTCCCGAACACGAAATTATTTTTATTCAAACTAAAGATTTAATGAAATATTTGTGTGAAGGGCTTGATTTAAATGAAATCATGCTTCAAACATTAATTTCATCTCCACGTACAGCAATTGATGTAATTCTTAAAAAAAGGAAAATCCCAAAATCGATATTTTTGAAAGACATACTTCCAAAATTTGCATCAAGTATTCGAAAACATGTTCAGGTTCGAAAAATTTTAAAAATTCTATCAAAACATGTTCAAGATTAATTGGATTTTTAAACTTTCCAATAATAACAATTTAATTTTTGGAAATAGTTTTAGACATTTTGTGCTAGCAAAACCAGGAGACCCCCGGCTCTGCCGGGGTGGCAGTGATTGATCTTAAAGCTCGCACCATACACACTGATTGGTCCCAAAAAATTGATCCCATACACAAATTGGTATGGATAACCTTCATCATATGCGCAGATTTGTATCAAAGGCCAGGTTCATATGCATGGGTTGGTGTTCAAAGCCTGAATCATGTACACGAATTGGTGCTCAGAACGTGGAAGGTATGCATCCAATTGTGTCCAAAAACGGCACCCAGTGCACCAAGTTGATGGTCCCAACAATAAATGATTGCCGATTTCCCTTCTGGATTTCCTTAACGTAGTCCGCCGTGAGAAACCCTGAAAAGTGAATCGTGGCGCAATTTTTCGGGAACTTATCCCGTATGTCGTACACCAGAAAGGTAGGGACAATCCCGCCAATTCCGGTGTACCGATGAAGCCAAAGGCCAAGCCCAGG
>Ga0316217_10005361_pt1 | contig 13342 bp, 14 predicted proteins | sample 1anoAmetaG_FD_203633 | JGI IMG/M metagenome (GOLD analysis project Ga0316217, IMG submission 203633) | Freshwater microbial communities from Trout Bog Lake, Wisconsin, USA - 1anoA | ecosystem: Environmental > Aquatic > Freshwater > Lake > Hypolimnion/Profundal zone | place: USA: Wisconsin...
GCTGAAGTTCAGCTCAGCCGAGCTGTAGAAGCACGACCAGAGCGGCTCCCTGCGTGCCTTCGAGTACTACAACAAGTCCATCTCCAAGTACTTCGAGGGCAAGTACAGCGAACTGGAGATCAAGAACAAACTCAAGCACCAGATCATGGACAACCACGAGATCGAAGACTGCTTCTCCAAACTCGAAGTCTACAAGACCATCTTCATGGACGGCCAGCTCCTCACCCGCTTCGACATTCCCGAGCCCAAGACCAACATCCTCGACTACAAGTCCATGTTCATCTGCGAACGCACCTTCCGAAAGCTCAAGCAGGCCATCAACTTCGATTTCAACCCCACCTAGGGCTCACCAGGCCCACAAGTTTCACAAGGCCCACAAGGCTCACTAGGCTCACTAGGCTCACTAGGCTCACTCGGCTCACTAGGCAGCACTATGCACAACTCTCGGTCTGTCAGCCTAGACTACGAGCAGACATACATCAAGAAGCATATCCTGCAGCTGGAAGAAGAGCAAAACTAGCTCAGGATACCCAACCGGGTGCTTCCCAAGTACATCAAACTTGAAGTCTGGAAAAACTACTCCTTTTTCAACAAGAGCTTCGAAATCGACCCCAAAGATCTCTTCCTCAGCAAAAAGCTGACCGACGAGATTCTCACCAAAATAGTGAAAGGGGTGCTCCACGAAAGTAAACTTTGCATAACATAGGCCCCTAGAAAATGAAAGAGGTTCTGAAGGAGTTCAGCTGCCGTTAGTAGCTAGTGAGTGCGCTGCGAGAGCAAAACATCTAATTCTAGCAACACGGAGCCTCGCTGTAATTCGCTGCTGCTGAGTCGGACAGGAAGCAGCTGGTTGTGCTCAGTTCCAACAACTCCAACTACAAGATCCTCTCCATCTGTGCCTACTTCCTGCACAAGCATGGCTACGAGGTAACCCTCCTCAGGCAGGACCACCCCATCCAGCCACTCATCGCCATGCTCAAGCGCAGGTACCCTTCCCCGGCCAAGCAGACCGAGAAGAACGAGGAAGAGGAGCCCGAGCTGGAGGAAGAGGAATAGTGATACTGTATCAATACTAATACTGATGCACAAAATACTACTACTGATTCACTAAATACTACTACTGGCTCATAACAATACTATCATTGATGCACAAATCTGATGCAGTGAAAAAGAGCAATTCAGGCTGGAATGAAAGCACAACTAGCAGCAAGCTATGGCCGCAGCAGCTGCCTGACAAGAATGAAGATGAAGCATCAGCGGCAATAGTGATGAGTTAGTGTATAGTGTATAGTAATGCTATTAGGAATAAGTGGGCACGTTGTTTGATATCTCAACACTATTATCATATAATTCACACATCGAACACACCATGGAATAGGCGGATCTGTAAACTTCCCATCACTCAGCAAACGCGAATACGACGACACCCTCGCCAGCTACACCCACCGCAGAAGCGAAAGCAACTTCCTCGAAAAGGACATCGCCCACATCAGAGACGAACTCTAGAGACTTAGGCTCAGGCTCAACTAGCCCCAACCCCTCGCCGAACCACAACCCCACACCGCCCATCTGTAACTTGCGCAAAAGGAGCACCAGGACCTCCAAGCTCGCTACCTTGCCCTCGAAGGCTAGCTTCATGCATTGTAGGCAGAAAACGGCGAGAGAGTGGGCTCATACGCTCACATCATCCAATAGCACCATCACACACTCAGCGAAATCTAAACCAAACGCAAATCCGCAACCTTCGTTGTAGACACCAGCAGCACACAACAGGCACAACATGCCCTTGAAACATCCCGACAGTAACCATCACCTAAACTAGGAAAGTTGCAGAGGAGGCACACAAAATAGAGCAACTGAAGAGAGACATCGAGGCTGAGGAGAGGCTGCTTGAAGATTTGCACAGGGAAATTGAACAACTGCAGCAGGCCAAGAATAGTAGACCCAGAGTTGAAGACGTGAACTCAACAGTTGACTTGGAGAACGAGTTGGCGGCTCTTGAAAGGGAGGAGCATTAGTTGGGATAGGAAGCCAGAAGCAAGCAAGCCTCACACTAATAGGCAAGACACAGAGAATAGAGTGAAAATAAGCACAAACTGGCACAACTCTAGCAGTTGAAGCACGAAAACTCGCAGACCAAAGCGCAGATTTAGAAGATTAATGCTGAACTTGCTTCACTCAAACACAACGATAGAAACGAAGCATTGGAGAAGGAAATCAAGGGACTAGAAGAGGTGCAGAAGACCACAGGTAGAGACATAGAGGCTTTGACGAAGTAGGCCGCTGCCAAGAAGTAGCAGGAGGCAGCCAAGAAATAGGAGGCCAAGAAGGATAAGAACAAAGACAAGAGGAATTTCAAGCAGGAGATCGTCGAAGAGCAGAAACTCACTGAGATACTGCACCGCGAACTGGAGAGGGAAAAGAACAAACTAGAGGAGACTGTAAAACTTCGCAAGACCTACGTCAGCAACGACAACCTGCAGATTTTGCAGAAGGAGTACGAGCGACACCAGATCAAGAACAAGCCCAGTCTGCAGGCTGAATAGGCCAAGAGAGAGAAAGTGCTGAAAGAACGAGAGATCATCAAACTCAGAATTGACTTCCTCAAGAAATCTATCAAGGGCCTAGAAAACGACAACTAGAAGGTACTAAAAGACCTGAGGGTGAAAGGCGATGAGCTAGTCAAAGAAAAACTAGCTAGCTAAAAAGTCTTGAACTAAACCACCTACAAACTCAATGAGTACATGAAGGAGTTCCCAGACCACGAGAAGAAGAAGTAGGAGGCAAAGAACGAGGAGAAGAGGAGAAGGCACGAGGCCAAGGTGAAAGCGCAGGAGGAGAAAGAGAAGGAGGCACATAGAAAGAGCCAGCTCAAGAAGGAGCAGCGGTAGGCTGCAGAGGCCGAAGCCAGCAAACCCGAGTCGGAGAAGTGGGACGAGTGGGACAAAGCCAACAACCTGCCCAAAAGAGATGAGAAATCGCTCTTCAACAACAAGCAGTTCCAGCTGATTGCGGCTGCCGTGGCCGTTGTGCTGATCTTGACCCTCTCACTGTCCTGATGAAATAAATTACAAATTCATACACCCCATAGCCTATCATCTTCACTTGTAACAAACCTAGCTTATCTGACAGCAGTCAGAACACAGGATAGATAACTCAAAGCACAGGACATAAGCTAACTGATGTAGTCACAGCAGCCTTGAATGGAGCTTGGGAGGAGCTTTTTAGTTTGCGAGAAGTTGAACTATCCTAGCTAGATAATAGTTTGAGGTTATGTATATATGATGAGCAGTCGATAGGTATTGTTGGTCTCTATCGAGCAATTGATAAGTTTTGTGATATGTATGGATGGTTGTGATATGTTGGTGCAGATCACGAGAAGTTCTTCTTGTTGGAAGTGACCATGGTGTAGATGTGCCCTCCCTTGCGCTTGAAAAGACCGATCTCAGTCTTCAGGTCTTCAATCTCCTTGGACAAAAACTTGATCAAATCCTTCAAATTCTGCCTTTCCTTGTCCAGTTCATCCTTCTTGGAGACATCGTAGTTTTTCTACATCAACACAAATCTACAAACAGCTGCTTGTTGGTCGAATCCAGCTTCTTCTTCAGCTCGTTCTCCCTATCCCCCAGTTCGGTGATATCGTTGATGACCTTGGTATTCTGCTTCTTGGCTTAGAGCAGCTCTCTCTTCTGCTCCTGCAGATCTTCCTTGATGGATTCAATCTAAATGAAACAAAACGTACCCGCTTGCTGACTTCCCTCTCTTCCTTCTTGTACATCTCCCTCATCTACAGGACCTGATCATTGGGTTAGAGCTCTTTCAGCTTCTACATCTCGAAGGTGTTGCCGAATTTCAACAGCTGCTTCTATTCGTACTCCTTCCGCTTAGTCTCAATAGTCACTGATGATTTCTCGACCTCATCGTTCAGTTTCTTGAGCTTTTTCTTCAAATTGGTTTCCTTTTTGCAGATGTCAGCTGTCTATCGTTATAATTCGTAAATGCGGTCTCCCAAACGATTGTAGGCAGAGCGAGTGAACAAGATGGCAGTGTTGAAGTCTTACTGAATCCTCGTTTTGTTGCCCATTTTGACGGTATACTCAACTTGGGAGAAACTCACGGGCAAAGTGACTAAGACTTGGTTTATTTTGAGCAGTTTCTTCTTCTGGTAGGTTTTCAGCTCTTTCTCGGCATTCGCTAAAGATTGGGAAATGTTCTTTATCTTTGTGTTGATTTGGTTGCGCTGCTTCTCCAACTCGCTCTTCTTGCGTGAGTACTCTTCTATCTTTTCATCATATTCGCAGATCTTTCTGACCCTTTCAAAGTTTTTGTGATCGTTTTCGATGACAGTAATATCTGGCTTTTCGTCTTAGTCTTAAAACTCATCCTAGCTTTCTTCTGACTCTTCCTCTTCTTCCTCTTACTCGTCTTCCTCCTATTCCCCTTCACTTTCCTTCTGCTTCTCCTACAGCTCAGCCTGCTTCTTAAGTTTGTTGATCCTTTTCCTCTCCCTGATCTTGTAATACCTAATGATTCTTTATCTCATTTCGTCGTCATCAGGGTACACAAATTCCCTCAGGATTTTCTTCTCCTAGTCGTACTTCTTCTTAAACTCTTCGTTCAGCACCTCTATTTCCCCAATCTAGGTGGTGAGCTGCAGGAAAGTGGCCTCAAGGTTGTTTTTGTCGCTCCCGAAGGTCTTGAGCTGCTCCATGAGCTGCATATCGTAGGTCTCCATATCTCTGAAGATGATGAACTCCTGGGAGTAGGTGAGTATCTTCATTTGGACCAAGTTGAGGTCGCTCTGAAGTTGGTATTTGATGTTTTTGAGCATTTCAAGCTCACTATCGAAAGATTCAATCTCTTTGAAAAGCTCCTACTTGATCTGGTTTTTCTGAGCCTCCAACTTGATCCTCTTGATTTACCTGAGCTCATCTTAAAGAGCTGACTTCTTGACCTTCAAGTTGGCCCTCGGCTTAATCTGCACCACATTCTTGTCCTCTCTTCTCTAAGCAACTACCTTTTTCTTTTTGGGCCTCTTGATCTTCTCACCCTCGTTGTCTTTCTTATCTTTTTCCTAGTTTCCAGAAGCCATTCCCATGCCGCTTGCCTTTTTGCTGGCTTCCTTTTCTTTCTGTTTCTGCAAGATGTGCTCGTTTAGGTCTTCTTCAGTCACTTAGAACTCAGTCTAAAGCAATTCTATGTCTTCATCGATTTCTAATGCAATGTCATTCTACTCAACTCCCAGCTCTCTATTGATTTTTCTCAGCTTTTCGTTGATGGGTTCTAACTTATCGACAAGTTCCTTCTTCTTGAGCCTCAATTTCTAGAGCCTGGAGTTAAACTACTTCTTCTCCTCAAAAAGATACTGATAGTGAAGGAAGAGATGCTTTTTCTTGCGACTAACATTGAGTCTCTAGTTTTCGGGGACCACGTAGTCAGGAGAACACTTGAGTTTGTAGTCTCCCTTGGTCGCAATTGCGTTGGCCAATTCCTTCTAAAACTCATTCTCAGCCTACTTGATCTTGTTCTTGACCTCTTGGTTTTACTACTTGCCCTTCTTCTGATCCTTCAACTTCAACTCAAGCATGGCCTTGCTCATCTCGAAACTGGTCACTGTCTTTTCCTTCTTGTCACCCAGGCTGGAGAGTTGCTCCTCTTGGATTATCTTCTCAATGCTCTATAGTTCCTTCCTGATGTAGGGAGTCAGTTTGTTCATTTTGAAAGAAGAAACTACTATCTGTTTATTGATGCCTTTGACCTTGAATTTGTCGAATTCCAACACATTGATGAAGTAGTTCTAAAGTTTGTTCTTTTTGGTCTCTGCGTATGCCTCATCCCAAGCCAACTCTTTGCGAGTCTACTCTTATTATTAGTCTATCCTCTTCTTGAATGCCTCTGCGTACTCTGGGTCCACAATCATTTCTTCGGGAGTGAGCCTTGCCAAATTATCACTTTCGGTCTTATTTGCCTCTACAATTTCCTTGAACATGGTCTGCAGCTCTTTGATTTTTTGGTACTTCCTGCGCTTTATCTTCTAAGCATCACTCAACTTCATATCTTCCTCTGCTTTCAACTTCTCGTCCTGCAAACAATAGATACTGTTGTCCAACAAGTCTCTCTATGCTTCAACCCCAAAGTCGATTTTGTCAGAGAAGTTGGCGCTGCTTATGCCCAAAATCACAGAAGGGATACTTATCTGCCCTGGTTCGATGTATTCCCCTTTCACTCCTCTTGTGAATGTACTAAAGTCGATTTTGTGGACAAGCAAAGTGCCATCCTCTGAAGTACTCATAACTGCAGTATTTTCAATGTTGAGCGCAAGTTTTTTGACAACTCCATAGTTCTGATCAAAGCAAAACTTCCTCAAATAATTTACAGGCTCATATTTGTGCCTCATCTCCCAACTACCATTACGGTAGCCAATAAAAATGATGTCAGTAGACTCTGAGTAGTAGAGATAAGAAGTTTTCAACTTTGGTATTTCAATCGAGTTTATCGGCCGCTCTTTGTTGAAATCGACGATATAGAGTAAGCCCATGTACTTGCCTTAGACCGAGCATAAGATTCTATTACTATCAGTGTAATAACTAGCATTCAAAATGGGCGCTGGCTACCATTACTCATCCAGAATGATATTGTCGACAGCCACACCTTTGGTCTTCATCAGCAATAACTATAACTATCGCTCTTCTTTGTTCGGCTTTTGGGACTACATCATTTTCATCAGGAAAGTTCTGTGCTTGAAAGCCTTTAGATACGTTTGAGAGAAATCACAGTCTTTTTCTTTAGGGGTATCAATTTCGTGCAGTTTACCATCTTGACAAGCAATAAGCACCTTCTCGCCTGTCCTCTCCCAACAAAGATCGTTAATCTTGAAGCCCGTTTCGAAAAGGCAGTAAGGCTTAATTCTATCAAGGTAAGCACTGTCCATGGATAAGAAGAAAAGAGAGCCGCTATTATCAGCCACAACCACTATGTTTCCCTCTCGATTGCACTTCACTTTAGTGATCCCGTTTTTGTGAACTTTGAAAGCCTTTATTAATGTAAATTTCTTTTATTCAAGCCCAACGAAACGGATTATGCCATCGGAAAAACCAACTACCAAGACTCGACCATTGTTTTTCTTTGAAAAAGGTAGCCATTAGATGCATGTTGCCTGTCCGTTTGTTTGGAATCTACGATTATAAAACTCTCTTCTGTTGCCGTAGTCCCAAAGTCGAATAGAACCATCGAATCCAGCTGAAACAAGGCAATTGTTGAGCGGCGAAATAGCGAAGTCGTTAAACTTACCAGAGTTGAAAGTATAAATGAGTTCTCTTTTGTCAGATTCGAGGTGGTACTTCCACAAAGAACCGAAAGCATCTTGAACGATCCAAAAATCTTACTAAATTTATATCCAATTGATATATGCTGGTTTTTTATGGTCAGTCTCGAAATATATTTCCTTCTCCGGTTTTATATAAAAGTTAAAGTATTAGTCAGATTCTCCTTGGTTTATCGCCTGCGCGTCCCAGAACCTGATATATCCATCAGCACCAGCACTTACAATCTTCTTTTTATAGTTGCGGACATACTCAATTTGCCCGTTATGGCATGGTTTTTCAGGACTGATAGCGACCACTGATTTGATCAGGTTTCCTTACCATAACAGCAGTTTCCCGTACTCAGAAGAACTCAGTACATTACCATCCTCATACTAGGCATAGGAGGTGACATCTGAAAGCTCAAACTGACCAAATTTGGCGATATCTCCCTGCAATTTGAGCCCTGTGAAAGTCTCAGAAATCTTCCAAAATCGAATGTGACCAGTTCCACTTGTCGTCAGCCACTTCTAGTTGAACTGACTAAAGGACACTTTGTAGACCTACTGACTGAAGGCTTTGGATTTCAGCAGCAGCCTTTCTTGCTTCCAGTCCCACACTGTAAGAAGATAGTCAGGGTCCGACCCTACGGAAGCCAGCATGTCTCCAGACCCTGAGAAAGTCAAAGACGAATACGATTTTTCTGTGCCTTTTCTGAGAATTCTATAAAGTTTGAGGGACGGGTATTAATAGATGTAGATATTAGGCCATTGCCCCATTTCCGCAACCGCAAAGAACTTCTTACTGGGGTGGACAGAGATGGCCCCAATGCCTCCTCGATCCTTGGAGTAGAAAGTCTTCTTATCTTTGGTGAAGTGGTTGTAGATGGTGTACGATATGCCTGCCGCGTAGATAATGGAATCTCTGTCCAGAACGTAGGCGTTGTATCTCTTGAAGCTGTCGTGGCCGTAGAAGCCGTCCAACTTCACCACGCCTTCAGTGATGGGGCTGTCCGGGTGCACAGTCTACTCGTGTTTGTCGTCGTAGTAGAAGTCATCTGCAATCTGGATGAAAGGGAGGGTACTTTGGCGATCTGGTTCTGTTACTCGTTCTTCTTATCTTCCTCGGCGTTTTCGTTGGGCTAAGGTAGCACGGAGTCTGCCAAATTGACGTTGCCAAGGCTGTTTTCGGAGTTGGACTTTGCCACACTCCTGCGAGCATGGTCCTAGACTTTGCTGTCATTCTGGATGGACTCTGGGTTAGGTAGACCTACATTATTTGGAGACCTCGATCTCCTCAAGCACTTTCTTGGGCTTGATCTCCTACCGGGCTATGGTATGCTGGAGGGTCTAGTCAGGAGCCGACATTTAAGTTTCAAAATAATATAAATGACAACCCTTCAATATCCCTCGGCTAAAACCCTCAAAACTGGGCATTGGTTGCCAACCCTAAATCGATATTTTGGGACTGCTCTTTAAATGATAGGGTGGTAATTTAAATCTATAATTTAGTAATGAGTTGATAATGATTGTTGAATGATGATCTTGTAAGTCCGTGTTTATGACACCTGATTTTAACTCTTACACTGATTCCGCAATCACCCCCTTCCCCCCTCACTCCCCACCCACCCACACCCCCACCCCCACACCCCACTCTTTAGCTATCTCTCTGATTTGCTGTCTGCGGATTCTCTGTTGAACAGGCTCCAAGCCAGCTGAGGCCAGATGTGGTGCAAAAAGGGAGAGGTGATATGAAAACATGTGTTTGATTGGTATAATTGTATATTGATATGTTTCCCACCAGTCTGGAGCATCCCTTCCAGCAAAGTCGCGGCCGCAGGAGAGGCAGGAACGAACCCAACAATCGAGACTACATCTGTCCCTGCGGCAAATCCTATCTCAGCTATCCTGCGCTCTTCACGCATATCAAGATTAAGCACAATGGCAGAGTAACCCATCTCTTAGATAGGCGCCTGGGCAGGTCATCAAGCCACGCTCTGAGTACGCTAATAGAAGAGGACGTCCTAAAGCAGTAGTTATGGTCTAATTGAGAAAGAAGTGTACGACAGCGATAGCGACACAGAAGATATTGCCGCCAATTGCATCGACCGACTCTGCGATTTCGTAACAGACACCGAAAAGTGGTAGGACGACGGCATCTTCAAATAGATTTACATGAAGAGTGACTTCTACGAAGTCTACGTCAACTTCAACCCTCAGTAGCAGTAGCCCAAGTACGACGAGGCCGAGTAGCTCTACGAAGAGACCTGCGCCAACGTGTTCTGCTAGTTCCTGGCCGAAATCAACAAGCGCCTCAACTAGCCCTACTACTTCGACATCCTCTTCACCTTCTTCATGATGCTGGCCAGGGCCATCGACGAGGAGAAGGACCTCAACAACGAGGACTACAAACATGAAGAGGAAGAGGAGGAGAACAACTCCTCGGGGTCGGAGAAGGACGTCAAGCATACCAGGGTGGAGAGGGAGCCCATCAGAAACGTCGTCAACATCATCAACGCCTTCATGCTGAAGCATGTGCCCAGGTACAGGACTGAGTTCCAGCTGGAAAGGGTGCCCCTCTTCTCCAACAACAACATCTCGCGCCTCATCGAACACTTCTTCAACTGGCTCACCAACAAGAAGTACCTCTGCTTCAAACTCAAAATCAACGACACCTTCAACTTCGAAAAACCATGACGCCCCAACTGATCCTTTATCAGCGCATTTTGTCACTAACTGCACTACAATCAGATCACACTTCTCTATGCCTAGCTTATATCGCTAGTTTGTAATGTTTACAGTCGAGATGTCCGAGGGTTGTGATGCTTACAGTTGAGCTATAATAGACCTTTCTGGATAGTTATAATTAGAGTGTTGATGGGCAGGCAGCCGATCTCTTAGGAGAAAAAGCTCTACCACGATACCCTCAAAGACATCAGGAAGCTGGTGTCCAAGCACAGAGGGGACTACACCAAAGACGTGATGGGTCTGAACAAAAAAAATACAAAAGTGCCCTTCACGCATCTGCAAGGCCGAAGACACAAGCTGCACAGCAGGCACGCCAAGGAGAAGGAGCGGGCGAGGGAGGAGGCGATTCAGTATGATTCCAGTATGCAGCTTCTGAACTCCTCGGTCATGGAGATCCGCAAAGAGAAGGATCAATTCTAGAAAAATCGCTACAAATTCGAAAAGGTGAGCTCGGGAAAGGTGGGCTACGAAAAAGACGGATTCCTGCACATCCGCAAAACGGACCTGGCCAGAATCCACAACAAGCTGGATAGGCCTGCCTTCTAAAAGCACAAGAAGGCGGGAGGCGGGTCAGGAGGCGGGAAGTCCAAGTTCAAGAAGGGGAAGAAGGGGAGAGGGAAGAGAAAATGATATTGCCCTAGTGCTTGAATTAACACCATTATTGCTAGGCCTACCCCATCTAACATAATACTGTCAGCCCCCGCACAACCCACCCTCAAACTGAAGCATTTGAGGTCTGGTGCTTGGAGGTGTGCTTGCTCTGGATTTGTGAGCAGTGGCAGCCAGCAACCTCCGATAAAGTTGTATTTGGGTCTGAACAGCTGAGTTATTTAATGCATATAGAACTAATCTAGCTAGAAAGCAGAAGGAAAACAAGGCAGTACCATAACATAGATAAAGCTGTAGATGTGGCCTGGCCCAGCATCTGGCGGCAGCAGCAGCCAACCGCTCAACCCTTCTGCCCGAGAAAACTGCATTCCGGCATTATAAGTATTATACTATAACCGCCCAAAACTTGAACAACATTTGTCAAAGTGCCTGCTAGTGCGGCCCATCCGGCCCAAATGATGGGCAGGCTGTCTTACCGACGGGGTTGCTGGCAGTCTGCCGCATCCTTACTGCTTGGGCTTGAGCCAACGCCTTTTTACTATAACTGGTTAATATGGCGATACAAAGCCAATCGCAAATGAGTATGCAACAAAAGAGGAAAAACTATCATAAATCGATATCTTTCAAACCTGAGCCGTCTCTTCCTTCGCTTTGTAATACACAAAGCTGCCTACTTTCATGGCCGGACGCAGACAGCTGAAATCAATTCCTGAGGCGTCGCAAAAGTCAGCAGCCCCCACTTTGCGTAGGGTGAGAGCTGAGACGTGTACCTTTCTGAGGGGGGCGGGAGTGGGGTGGTGGTTTGTGGGCTGGAAAGTCTCGTGGCGGCAGGCAGTTGACATTTAAAATTATATTTATAACAATCAGATGAGTTACCAGATAAGAGTAGCGTATAGTTACTCGGGCTAAGCTATGTGGCACTAATCTAGCCAACCGCTGAATCCTTTGCCGTTTGCAGAACGCAGACCGAAATCCCAAGACCAAACCCCCGGACAATTACTTTCAATTTTTTGGGGAGCCGACCATCTAGCCTGCATGTTTGTTCGTGTGATGGTCTGGCTGTTTGGCCTGGGGATTCGGTTTCCCATTTGATTTGCCCTGCTTCCCAAAAGCATAACTGCAAAAGCCACCCTCCAACCAGACCAAGAGATGGAGGTGAGGAGTGGTTGTTGGCGAGTGAGGCAAGGGGTCCACCCATCGAATCCGCTCTTATACCGTCTCACTTTTTAATTTTTGCCTCTAACTTGCTAAAACCTTTCCCGATGTCCCCAGAAATTAAATTCAAATTTTTGTACCCGAAAACACCTCCATCCGCCCCAGTTGCTGCATAACGCCCACTGGCAGCCCAAGATGGTTCTGTTTTGGTGCTGCGGGTGGGAAAGGAGTGATAGGCCGAGACGGGCAGCCGAATGTATAAAAAAATGACTATAAACGCAGTATCTTGGATTGGAGGTTATTGGGAGTTGGTGGGGGCACCTGGAAGTGGGCGGGTGCTGGTTTTGAGGGATTGGAGTTTGGTGGATTAGAATAAACTCAATAAAATATAAATCTAATTACTTCAACTTTTGCATTATGCAGTTATCATTCACCCCTCAAACCCCACTCCCCTCGCTCTCCACACTTCCTCCTGCCTGACTGCAGGTCGTAGCCATCGTGGGACCGCCTCCTCAGAGACAGGAATGCGAGCTGTGTGCGAAATTTGCGATTCTGCAAGCTGCTGGCCAGCAGTGCTTGTTTGCTCTGCTCATTACTTCTGGTGGATTGTGGCACATGCAGCAATCGTGGGTAGATTTTAAGCATGGCATGGAGTGGTGTGGCCTGGGTGGGTGGGCAGAGGTAGTTCGGACTAGTAGGAGCGGTCTAACGACCTTTTCTTGTTGGTGGGTGGGTATGGTAGATCTCAGTGGCAGCCTGCCCTCTTGATTGCTACGTATTGGACTAGCTTTTCCTGCTTGCCTCGGCTGGGTATTCTGTTGTGTTGGGTGGTTGTCGGGGTGTCTTATTTTTCGGAGCCAGGTAGACATTTTTCAGCTGGCAGCCAGTTTGGTCCAATTTGCTGTCAAACCCAGCAGAAGTGGTGTGCGGGTTGTGGCCGAGTTCTTTTCTTCAAAGTGGGCTGCTTTTCCCTCTGCCTGGCTATTGCCAAGATGGGCTCTTTGCGCATGGAGTTGCTGAGTATCGGAGATTTCTAATATTTGATGAGGACAGCAGGCTGAGGCGTTGCTTGTGCTGATGCCTATGCTTGGTCCGATTATGTACGCTTCAATGTTGTTTTAGCCTTTATATTTCACCTATATGTCAAGCAGCTGCTGATTGGGTCTTCCTGCAAATGCCAAGCGAACTCCCTCGGCTAATCCACTCCTCATCTCTATCTCTGCTAAACTATCATTCCTCCTACAGCGGCATTAAGAATTACCGGCCTGCAGAATCGCACTTGCGACCTTAATTTTCTCGACTCCCTTTGCTAGTCTCAAGTTGTGAGTGGGCGTGGCTGCAGTTGCAGCTGATTGCTTTATGCTGACTCGCAGATATGAAGGATGTCGTCGGTTTATGTTGTATTTGCTGCAATATATTTCCTAGGTCTCAGCCTACTCGTCAGCTGAGACTCACTACCCAACTGTTCCAAAACTGTACATGGTGCCTACTCCGCTATTTTTTCCAACCCTCCTTCCATAAACCTGCATG
>Ga0316217_10005362_pt1 | contig 13341 bp, 9 predicted proteins | sample 1anoAmetaG_FD_203633 | JGI IMG/M metagenome (GOLD analysis project Ga0316217, IMG submission 203633) | Freshwater microbial communities from Trout Bog Lake, Wisconsin, USA - 1anoA | ecosystem: Environmental > Aquatic > Freshwater > Lake > Hypolimnion/Profundal zone | place: USA: Wisconsin...
TTAGATTTTATATGATGGATATACGTCCTATAGCTTAGAAACTATGGAAATGATTGACAAGGTTGCTATATATAATAATTCTTGTAGCTAATACTATGGCTTAGTAAACCTATGATGTGATGATCACTAGCAACGAGTATAATGAGCTCAAAATTTACAAAAAGGAGCATACTTTACTCTCCTAAAAGCTTATAAGTATCACTGAACAATTAAAAGAGGCAACATTTGAGGCAAATTCATTAAGGAAAGATCTGGACAAAAAGAAGGCATAAAATAACTATCTTTTGGACCAGATTCAAGGTATTCTCAACATAGAATTGATATAAGTCCCAGATAATCTATAGCCGGGGAAAAGTGTTTCTTTCGAAGTTCTTGGATAATCTGTGTTCCAACCTGAAAAGGCCCTAGAACGGAAATAGGCGATAGAAGTTCAAGTGCTGAATAAGAAATATTCTTTATTGCTCCACAAAATTTCTGATTTCCTTAAACTCCAGCAATAAAAGGATGATCGAATTGTTCAACTTAATCAGATCATTTCTCAAAGAGACCAAAGTATTGCAAAATTACAAAGGATTACCCAATAGGCGGGAGATAAAAAAACGAAGGAGATAATTGAATACTAAAAGAGTATGTATGAGAAGAAATTAGCTGCTGTTCATACTGAAATGTCAGCTGTTAAAAAGATGCTTGACCAAAGAGAAGTTTTATTGAAAAAGCATATCGCTGAAAATGCAGATCTGCAGAAGTAACTCAAATCAAGCAAAATCCTTGTTTAAAAGCATAAAGAAGAAAATAAAAAACTTGATCAGCTATTGAGAGATTTGAGTGAAAGGACTAAAAGTTTGGAAAAAATAGTTTAATCCTCCAAAAAGAAGGGTTCCAATTCTTTGCCCAAATTGGAAACGATTGTTAGGATAAAGACTTTGATTGACGAGCATATTCGCGAAGTTGAGAAAAACCTAAGATAAATTGAAGGACTGAGCCGTTAATAAATTAAGAATTTAGTGTAGTTAGAGATGAAGGAACTTGTGGAGTATATATCGAAGTCTATTTAAAATAGAAATTGATCTCATTAGGAATTGTCTTTTGATTTATCTTTCTTCCTTTGTTAACTAAGATTATAATGATCTCTAATAGCAATAAAGAGATCATTTTTGGACCAGTATTTAATATAGAATAACTTCTCAAAACAAATAAGACAATAGCGGTGGGACTAAGTAAATTCAGATAGGCTGCCTTACAATAAATTGAGGTTTCAATTGGGTGTAATAATGTTGGACTTTGCTTTTTGTAAGTTAGGTTAAATTTTTATATTTAATAGTTATGAGATGATCCTCCAATATTGTCTCTCAATACATGCTATCAATTTCTTCACTTTCCCCACTTTTTCAGTAAGTTTTCTTTTATGCAGAACTTTAAGGTAAGATTGATCAATCAGCAAAACGGCGACTGTAATGATAGTGGCATGCTAGATGCCCGTTTATTGAGCTCCACTTCTTTTCCAGTACAGGTCAAGTTGAAAGGAAGCTAGAGGCTGCTTATGAAGATCAAAATAATCGCTTTTAAATCGAAATAAGACGAGACACTCATCGGAGAGGGAGTAGTAAGCATTGATAAAAACGCCATCGATAACAGCATTCGGGTGCCTATCTACGATAGAAAGCAGGGAGTATAGGAAGTGGCTATTTGCAGCGTAGATTTGTTTGTTTCAGGAAATCCCATTGACAAAAACACTTCTCTTGTAGTAGATAAATCTAAAAGCAAAATTGATGACTGGAGAGACCACACAGAAGATGCAGTTTTTTCCCAAATGTCTTTTACGGTTTAGTCCTAGAATTAAAGAATTTAGGTTGAGCTAGCCCCCAAAACAGATTCTTTGCAAAAAATACAAACAATCAAGAATAAACAAACTTTGCTTAAGAACAAAAATAAGCTTGAGTAATCGATTTATAGCCAAAAATCTAATTTCTAAATGAAGCCAGTCACTCCTAACAAGCTAAATCACCTAAAGAAAATAGAGTATCCTATTTAGCCTTCCTCTCCTCTTCAAAATAGTGCTTATTTGTCTTAAGCTCCCTCCAAAATCAAAAATCCAGCTAACAAAAGAAACAGTAGTGAATAAAAGCGATAAAATATCAAAAGTTCCCCCAAATCCATGGCTTAATAAAAAAAGAAGTAGTATAAAAATCAATAAAATAAAAGAATTATCTTTGAAAGCAATCCAAGCCTTATAAATGAAAGCAAAACTGAATAAGAGAATACTATCGATGCATAATAAGTTCGAAAGAAGCTAAAATAGCAATAAAAAATTACAAAATAGTTGAAAAGATATTTATCTAAACACAAATAGAGATAGAAAAACTACTCTGCTGAGTTTAAAGTTGAAAAGCACAAGGTTAGAAGAACTGAGCTCAAAGTCGAAGAAATATCTTCCTACAAATCACAAGGAAACTATCTTAAATACTTCCATTCGCCCAAATAAGGTAAAAAACTTACTATAACCAATTTCAAAGCTCATCAGCTAAGAGACAACTAGCTGAAAGAAGAAGTAAATTAATAAAATGTTGAAATACCTATTAACAAGTTGAGTTTAAACTTCGCAAACAATTCTAAAATCGCCACATTTGATGCGTTAGGTTACAGAGCCTATTGTATTGCAAATTACATTAAAGAGTATCCAGTTGAGATCAATATTCCCGAAATTTAAGAAAGTCTCAAAGTCAAGGTTGAACTCAACAATTGTGGGCAGTTTGAAGGGTTAATAGGAGTCCAAGAAGGGGAAAAGATGGCTGTAATACTGAAGCCTAAATAAAAAAGTAATAGTGTTTTGTCTGCGTTAAAAGGGGATTCTTACAAGCTCTGTTTTGATATTAAACGATACACTTAGCCTAAAAGAGCAAAGGAATCTTTAAAAATTGATAGAAATGATGTTTCATTTCGATAGCCTCATTAGTGGAATTCCCCTGAGGGAGATATCAGAAAAAGGATACAATCTATAAACGTTCAACCTTGGGGATACGGATATAGCTATTTAAATGTAAGCGGCTCTAATTAGACAGATTTTCTTTTGAAGATTAAAGAAAAGAGAAAGGCCATCTAATCATAAGTCAAGTTCAAAAAAGCAGATAATATTAAGAATGATTTGAAAGAAGGAAAAGAAGGACAAAAACCTAAGAAAACTAAAAGAAGCTAAAGCTAAAACCATAATTTGGATACCTCTAAGGATTAGCGAGAATAATAACCTAAAAAAAACGAAATTTTCGTAAATTAGCCTTCAAAGAGGGAAAAGAAGAGTATAACGAACAAAGGAGAAAACTAGTAAGAAAAACATAAAGAAAAATAGGGTGAATCAGCTGATGATATCAAGGCAACAAAAAATGAGTTAAATCAAATTAATAGCATACGAAACGGAAACCGCAACAACTATAAGTTTAAGAATGAGAAATAATAAAAAAAGGCTACTATCAAATAAATGTGGGAGAAGCTGCTAATAAAAAAGAAGGTTTAGTAAGAGCAAACATCTTAAAAGGAGAGATCCGGATTCAAAGATACTAAAAGTCCTGCGAATCTTCGCACGAAAAAAAATAAAGATTTTTAGACGTCCCATGGAGAAGATAGCGATGATTCCCCTGTTAAATCTAAGCTCTATAGTATGGTTCCTGGGGCTACTCGGATAATGACAGTAAATAATAAAGAAAAACCTCAAGATCAATCCTCAGCCCCTTTGCGGACTATTACAGTTGAGGTCAACAACATTTCAATCACCCAGCCTTTGGCAATAGTCTCATAGTAATTGGGCGAGATGTCAGGCAAGTTCATAAAGCTCTAGATAAAAGACAGAATAACCTATTACACTGAAATCATTTTCAACGGCTAGTTCAATAGCATTCTATGGAAGCTTTCAGGCTGCATTTTCAACGATCTGATAGGCAACGAAGTTCTAGAAGTATAGATTTACAAAACGGTGGAAAATAGAATAACGATGCTCGGTAAAACTAGTATAAGAATTAGCAAGTTGTACTTTCTTAGGAATAATCATATCTACAATGGCAAAATTATATATCAAAAGATATTGAATGGGTAGTTTACTCTAAGTTTTGAGGTCAAAGAGAACATACCGTTCGAAATCATTGAAGAAGAAGAGGAAGAATCTCCGTTTAATCAGCCTAGCTTTCTCCCCAAGTCTAATTTGGAAAATTTAAGCATAAGACAATCAGAAGATCTTAAAAACCCTATGAAGTCAAAAAACTCTATCAGAAACCGAAAGCCTTAGTACAGCGAGGGAAAAGAAGAAAAAAGCAGTGACGAAAGTATGGTTTTTCGGAATAATGATAGACAGCGGTTGAAAGATACTCTGAGAAGAAATTTCAATAGTAATAGTAATAGAAAAAAAATTAGACCTGTAAATAACTCTTTAGAGGTGGAAGCCATAAGCGAGCTTTAATAGTCAAATTATATGCCTGAAGGATTGCATGCAGCTAACAAAATGCACAAAAATTGAAGTTTCGCTGATTTTTTTTAGCCAAATCAATCAAATATCAAGGTTATCCCAAGAACACTGATTGCAACATTAGATAAGCTTATTAGAAAATAAGGAACATAATCGAATATAGTCTAAAGAGCAGTATCCAGCTCATAAAATGAATATTCTAAACCTCAAAGAATGAAGGTGATCATTTGTCGCTGAAAGAGTATTAGTAATCATCATAGGCCTTTACTGGTTTTGGCGATTCCAATCCAAAGCGTGCAGTATTATTTAAGCCCTATTGAGCTTTCATTATTTACAAAGAATCCTATAGATTTTAGTTGGCTTTTTCCTTCTAAATGCTATCCTCGTCAAAATCTTACCACTTTTAATCTTCAGGCTCATGCTTCTACTATTATCTTATCTTACTAAGCAGGTAATCAAAGTTTAGCTGCATGTTAATCGATGATTCTAGCTCTTTCTACATATCGAATTTGGAGAGTTCTTTCTAGAGTTAAGAATTGTCTGATGTTTGTGGTAAAAATTGGTTTATACGGTTTTTTGGGGATTAAAAGTCAAAAGTTTATTCACCTTAGATTGATTTTTTGTTTGGAGTTCCGTGTTCATCCTCCAAATACTTATATTTTTTTTTAAGAGTCGTCTCTTTGGCCGGTAAAATGATTCCTTAATTTTTTATTTTTTATAGGTTTTAATATTTGTTGGGGAATATTCTCTTTCTTTAGGTGTTTTGTATGGTTTTAATGCTTTCTAGTTATTTGTCTAGGTAGTTGTATTGCTATGTCATATGCTGAGAAAAGATTCTTTTTTACTTTCGCTACTGAAGATCCTTCTTCTTGTTCGCTAAAAACTCATTCATTTAAGCATAAATCTAAGCCCTTATTCTTTAGGTTTTGTCTTTTTAGTCCAAATTTTTGTATTTTTCCTTCCAAGACTAAAGTTTTTATTGGTACAATTATCTATGATTTGTCTAATACGGTAGTTTCTATGTAGCTTGAAAAGACTTCAAAGCTTTATCTCCAGCTTTGGCAGTGGCCGTTAAACTAGTAAGCTTGATTGACTCCTCAAGTATGCTGTGAATGATAACAGAGTTAAACTTTTTTAGGTCATCTAACCCCAAAAAGGCATATTTAATGTGTTCCAAATTCTTCTTCAGTAGGCATAGGTTATTAATAACTGCAACATTCTGATCTAGATTACGGCTAAGATGCTAAATAGAAGGAGATCCGGACGTGATTGGCACGATTTAGGTAACTATCAGCGATATGATTTACCCCAGTTTATTTTTGAAGGCGTTCGAAACTTACATTTGCTTGAACTGTACAAAGGGATAACGTTTGATATACTCTTAGATTTATAATTTGTTGAGCTAGAACCAAGCGCTAAGCTCTAGTAGCTTATGCCTTACTGCTATCATAACAAGCCAAATTATATTATTCATAACAAAGTACAATCATTAATCAAATACGCTATAAGAAAATGGAATAGCAGTTATAATCAAAGAGGATAAGAGACTTTTCTTAGCAGTAGTTTTCCTCATCAAGGAAAATGAGAAAGACCAAACTTGAGTTTTACCCAGAAGATCACCCATTCGCTCACAGCTAAATCAAGGAGACATAAATCAATCACTAATATGAGCTTTTATAAAGATATAAAATTTAGATCAAGCCGATTGGAATGCTAAACATTGCAAATGACAGCTATAAGAAAGATATCGAATCAAATCATATGAAAAATGAAGAAGATCCAAGCAAGATCCCAAAGATATCACAGAAAGAAAAAGATTAATTAATAAAACCTGCATAGCACAAAATAAAAGATAACAAAAATGTGAAAAAGGAAAAATTACCCAAAATAAGTCAACTGTCCCAGCCTACTTCTTAGTAAAAGATTTAATCTCCAATCTATAATCTCAACAAAGCTAAAATAGTAACCAAAGGGGTTGAGTTTGTCCCAGTTGATAATTATTTTCCTTTAAAGGACAAAGCCAAGGTATTCGAAGTCAACAAAAGTTTCTTCAGTGTAACACTAACGCAATCCAACCTATCTAAAGACGAGAACAAATTCTTCATAATTCAGCTTCTATAGGTCGAGTAGCTGAATAAAAATGTATACTATGTATTCTTGCGCTGGGGGAGAGTAGGGGTACCGGGGCAGACCAAATATAACTAAACTCCTCTTGAGCTGTAGTAGGCAATCCGACAATACAATTCCAAATCGCAGTAAAAAGTAAAGAAAGGAGGATACAAGATGATTTAGGTGAATTATGAAAAAGAGACTATTGAAGATGACTAGATTGGAAGCTACTTTGGACAATCTCAGTTGCCTTGGAAAGTCCAAGAACTCATTAAGCTTATTTTTGATAGGAAAATGATGCATTCTCATATGAAACAAATCGGATACGACTAAAAACGTTCGCCTTTGGGGTTGATTGCTAAAAAATCAATAGAAAAGGGCTACATTGCACTAGATAAGATTATGAAAGTTCTGAAAGGTTAAGTTTAAATCACATCATAATCACAAAAGCGAAAACTGCTGAACGAGTATTCAGGTGAATTTTACTCAGTAATCCCTCATGACTTTGGCTACGTGAACATGCAGGCCTTTGTGCTGAATAATGAATAAAAAGTAAAGCAAAAGCTGTAGATGCTGTCTTCTTTGAGCCAGATCCAGATCTACTCCTAGCTGATGAAATAGAAGCCCTCACAAACCTCAATGTGCGACATTGACATAAAGTATTTCAAGCTGAAGTGCAACATAGTCCCGCTTCCACCATCCGACTCCTACAACAAAATCAACAAGTACATCGAAAATACTCATGCTAGCACCCATGACAAGTTCTAGATTTAGTTGAAGGGGATCTTTTAGATCGAAAGGTAAGATGAAGTCAATAGATACAGGAAGGAGCTTGGAAATAAGATGCTTTTGTGGCATGGGTCAAGACTCTCTAACTATGTGGGTATTCTTTCCGAGGGACTTAAGATTGCGCCCTTTGAGGCTCCAGCGACTGGTTATATGTTCGGAAAAGGCATTTACTTCGCAGACATAGTCAGCAAAAGTTCAAATTACTGCCGCCCAAAAGGAGATTCCTAAGGTTTGATGTTGTTATGCTAAGTAGCTCTCGGGGAATCAAATCAAAAGTACAAGGCAGACTATAACGCCCATAACTTGCCTGCAGGATTCCATTCAACAAAAGGCATGGGAAAATACTCTCCATCTTCAGGATAGTACCTGAATGAAGTATTTATGCCCAACGGAGAACTCCAGCCAACAGGAATCTAATAGGTAATTATTTTGTTATCAAGACCTCCCTTCTTTACAACTAATACGTCATCTACAACAGAGACCAGGTTGTGTGCAAGTACATCGTACACGTCAGATTCCATTTCAAGGAGACAGGTAAATTTTGATTGTTTTGTTTATTCCTAATAATATTTAGCTATGGTTTTAGGACATCACCCCAAACAGTTCAAACATATGATCAAGAACATTGTTTCTTCCCTTATTCTCCACTAGAGAATAATCACCACCAACGCGAAAGTAAATCAAGTAAGAGTTAGGCCAAGCGACTGGCGTTAGCGACCAATAAACTCATCCATTTCGCCAAAAAAGCAGACAAGGGATTCACTTCGCCTTTGAATCTACTGAAAGGGAGAGTTACGACAGAACAAGTCTATAAAAAACTCATGATGTAAATTGTGCCCAAGCTCTAAAACATCCCCCAAAATTATGTCAGCATCTCAAGGTCAATCCACTACAGAAGAGGAGATAATGCCCCGATGAGGGCTGTAACCATAAAAGGGACAGAGAAAGAAGAGGCCATCCGACTGCAAACTAAATAAAGAAAAGCAAAATACAACGCATTTGACTCAGCAGCCTATTCAAGGAAACTTCTGGCATAAGAAAAGGCCTACTATGAAAAAATTGTGAAGTAGCATCCCTAAAAAGCATAGCTCCTCAAAGCAAAATTCGCAAGAATCTAATTCTAGCAATGGACTCTTGAGAAGAAGAGAGGAGATAGAAAGTTCGCAATGCTGATCTGATTTAAAACTAATACTGGCTATAAGCAGAAGGATCGAAATAGTTTTGGAAACTTATATAATGCTGAGTATTTATCCATAAAAGAGCAATCACAATCGGTATCATAGATGTATCTCTGCTATTGACGGATCAATCACTGGTAATCATGTGTTCCCTCTTTCATATTTTCCACAACCTTCCACAAAATCATGGATCTATCTTGAAGGGCAGAGGTCAGGATATGCGTGTGTTGGGGATGCACACGGATGAAGTGTATGTCATTCATGTGGTTCGAATAGCACTGGAGATGTAGCTCGCCCAGACGTTAATCTGGACAGGGGTATTAGAACAGACGGATTGTGCCCATTTCGTCTCCGATGATTATCTTCTCGCCGAGTTTAGTGATTGCAGTTATCTTATTTTCGCAGGAGTAGGAGTAGTAAATTTTCTGGGCATGAGGACTGATTCTGAGTCCTTCCTCTTGCCACTAGATGTTCATCTCCACAAAGATGGTGTTGATCCTCTTGTACTAGGGGGTGAGCGTAATCATGCCGATTTCTTCGTAGCGGTCTTTGAACAAAAGATACTTGTCGTCTGTGCTGAAGTCCAGATAGTCGATCTCATGCTTGAGGTTGAAGAGGGTGTAGGCTGGCCCGTTGGGCTTGCCGAAAAGGTAGACGTTGATTTGGTAGATGGGCTATTTAGAGTTGATCCTGATGCAGACTGCAATGATTTTGCCCTTGGGAGAAAAGCACATCCGGATTATCTCGCTCTATTTGCTCTAGATGCTTTGGTTGTCTCCTCTCCTTGTGTCTATACAGTACTCCTCTTACCGGTCCAAGCCGTCTGATTTAACTCTGAAGACTGCTATTTCGTTTCGCATGCAGACCAGCAGCTGTGACCCGAAACTTTAGATCTTCAGTGCTTTTTTGCTTAAGTCGACAAAAAAAATCCTTTTAAGGTCTACGAAATTCCACTTCTCGATTCTTCCTGCATTAGAGAGCGTAAAGAAGCAGTTTTTATCCTGTTCAAAGAAAGCTCCTCCGATGATAGTCTTATGATCATGCCCCTAGAATATTATAGTTTCTTTAGCAAACTCTTCATTGAATTAGACCTAGTAAATGGCTCCACTTCTTGTGCCGACCAGTATCTTTTAAAACTACTTGCTAAATTTTATATCTGCATTGGGGAATTACTACTACTACTATTTGCTGAACTGCTTAGAACTTAGGGCGATAGATTGAACTTGATATTATACTTTCCAACCCTGCTAATCATTGTCGGCTTTGCTCCCCCACTCCTCCCCGGCCTAGTTTTAGTTATCCTATTAGCCCAATTTGAGTTTGTTAAACACGCTTAGCCGTTTTTCGTAAATTTTTATAAAGAGCAACACTCCATCTCTCCCTCCTGATATCAGGATCTCGTTTTGGACGTCCACCTACAGACAACGCACAGCTGCCGAGTGCATGTCGCTTATTACGCTTATCAACTCAAAATTGCGCCAAAGATAGATCGCTCCAGATTCACAGCCACTAACGATGTATTATTTGAGGCTTCGGACGCATAAGTAACCGGCTTCTGGCTCAGAGTTAAAGTTTTTATAGACGAGGCTATCTCCCCTTAGCTCCCAATAGCAAAGGTGCAGTTAGCCACAAGTGACGAACTATAAGTCATTGCCTTTAACTTAGACTGTGCAAATATCTCGAATGATCCAGTTGCCAGAGTGCACTAGCCTTGACCTACCCACAGTAGTTTTGGTGCGCCAATTTATCAGCAAGACCACAATTTAGTAGCGGTCATTGAAACCGTACAATATCACATGGGACTCACCACTGAATCTGATCATCATGGCTATTGAACACTCTAGTTGCATGGCGCTAAGGCAGGAGCGGGAAGAGATGTCCCAGATGTAGAGCATGCTGCGTTACTACTCAGTTGTTACTGCGAGCCACTTGTCGGTGTAGTTGAAACTGCTTATTTGGGGGTAGTGGGAGAGGGGGGAGGGATCTGCCCGCATCAGTTGCTGCGAATATGGTTTGCTCAATGATTGGATGATGATGTTGGGACCAATGCTATACAGTGCGTTTTTTTGATAGTATGCAAGATTATACCTTCTGTCAAAGGCTCTGCGGCCAAATATTCTTAATGGAGTTAGTCCTATTTCAGGGTTGTTCTTCTTCTCGACATCTTCAATAACAGAAGTCAGCTATTCTCTCAAAGGCTGCCTATTGTTGAGCATGAGATAAAAGTGCTACTTGGAGGGACATTAACCATGCAGTTTTTTATCTTCCACTTCCCTCGGATATGGCTGATGCTACTTGAACAGCCTGGGATCTTCTTCGATGAGCTAGTACTGCGCTAAGGTCTCGTCTCCATAGGCAGTAACAAAAACAAACTTCTTCTTTTTCTTGTTGTCCGTCACTGTAGCCACTGCTATCCGATTTATGAAGCTGCTGTGTGAGTTGTAAACGCGGGAAAGGCACATATTTTACTACTTATCGACTATTGCTTAGTTTTCACTGTAGAGCATATCTTTTCGTAGGAGATGCAGCCTTCCATCCATGCCTCCACATATCACTAGCTTCTCATCAATATGCATCGCAGTGAAGGTATACTTCTATTGGTTGGTTTATCCATCAGCACCAACCGTTTTAAGGTTGATGAGGTTGGCGAAGCTGAAACCACCCCAATCTATAGCAAACTAATCGGTGAGATAGCTTTTTTCTTCAATGCAGTAGACTTAGTACTTGCCATTATTCTTGGGTTTGCGATAGTTCTCACAATATTAAGAATATAGCATGATATAGTGTTTTTCATTGATGGTTTTCCAGCGCATTCTGAGGACGAGCTTGCTGAGACCGTTGCCCATCTTGTCTTAGAGCCGGGCTTAGATTATTTATTTCTGTTAGTAAAAAGCTTCATCCAGGTTATGGTTTTTTTCACTTTTTATCCGATAAATCCTCAAATTGCCACCCTCTAGGTCCGAATTTGAACCTTTCTTCGCCTATCTCCAATAGCTAACACTAAAGTACTCTCCTGTCATATCAAACTCAATATCAATCACCTCATGTCTCTAGTTGCATTTGAATGTTTGGAATGTTTGCAAAGTCAGCTGGTTTATATTCTCTTAGTGGATTTGGATAACATTCACAAAGAAAGTGATCAGCATTCCTCCAGTAACACCAACTACTAGCATTCGGCCTTTGGGAGAGAAGCGGATTGCAGTCACCTTCCTTTTCTACCCACATAAGTAATTTGCTAGCACCTTGTTTTTTAAGAAATCGAGGATAATCAATCTGCCGTCGTTGCCGGCGGTAGCTAGCAGAGGAAGAGCATAATGAACGTCAAAGGTGATATAGTTTTCGTTATGTGTTTGACTGGAAGTATGAGCGTCAACTAGTTTGTACTGATCCGCTTTATAGCTGAGCATCTTCCTTTAAGTTTCATAAGATTTGATATTATCGTTTGAGCTGATGCCTGCCTTGAGGCTGAATTAGCTGTCAAATTAGTGTCCTTAGTTCTGCTGCTAGACATGTGAACTTACCAGATATTACCAAACTTGTCCATGGCTGAACCCTGCTAAGATTTGTTAGCCCTTGCAATCCAAACTGCACACATTCAGAGATAGATATTTTGTCACATCCCCGTCATTGTCGATGAGTAAGGTGAAATCTTATTGGATTTTTAAATCAATGACAGAAAGCTGCTAAAAGTACTAATTCCAGATTTTGATAGTCTCGTCTTGAGAAGCAGTAATCAATTCAAAGTGATTTTGCTTTTAGTTGATTTTCATGACTGTTATTTCTTTGGTATGTGCCTGTCTTGCAACTTAGACCACAGCATTTTAGCACAATACTGAGAGCTATCCTCCAAAACCACCAAGACACACGTCTACACCATTTGGTAGAACAGCTGCAGCCGATGCAAGGCCGAAGAGTTCAGATTGGACGAAATTGCTCCATCTTCTCACTTCGTTGATGCTGACAAATTATTTTTCGTTGAGCATCAAAAAAGCAGCTACTTTGCGATCAGTGGTCCTCTGAGAAACCAGCTTGCGAGTTCGCACATTATGCAGATTGATAGTATATGACTTATTTGAAATGCCATAGGAGAGAATAAAGTCTTTATAGATGCTGAAGTGAAGAATGCCTTTTTGATGCGTAGTTTGTATGGTTCGTTTGCCGGCAATCCAAATCCAAGCTTTTTGGCCATATTCAGCCCACACTATTTCCTATTTTTAGTTCACATCCACAAAAGCGATTCTTTTAGAGCCATACTAGATTACTTTTTGGGATTATTCGTCTTTGTTGAATTCCACCAAGAAACGAGATGACGAATAGATGATTGTTGAATCTTTGGAAATGCGATTGCTATACCGAACTTGATTGTTTTTGCATATTTCTAGCCCATAAATCATGTTTGTTTCGAGGTGATAGTTGCAGTGACGTTTGGATAGAGATAGCTCTTCAGATGAAAGGTTTTAGAGCATTAGTTTGAGTTATAATCTGAGGCGTTTGTTTAACTTTCTTGATTTTGTGCCTTTAACAAAAAAGGTGGAGAGGTAATAATCAAAGGCTTAAGGAGTTGCTTCACTTATCTTTTAAATCTTATCGAACTGTTGCTACCAATCTATTCGATTATGCGTTGATCTTTATAAGGTTTTGAGATATTTAGGCACATTACTTTGTATGGGCTGAACAGACCACTACAAAAGCATAGAATCTCGATGACCTAGAGTGTAAAAATGGGTTTGATCTTGGTTGGTAGCTAGATTCGAAATAGGGCTACAATGGCCATCTAAAAGTAAGTAGTTTCTCCTTTCCAAGCTGCTCATAGAA
>Ga0316217_10005363_pt1 | contig 13341 bp, 8 predicted proteins | sample 1anoAmetaG_FD_203633 | JGI IMG/M metagenome (GOLD analysis project Ga0316217, IMG submission 203633) | Freshwater microbial communities from Trout Bog Lake, Wisconsin, USA - 1anoA | ecosystem: Environmental > Aquatic > Freshwater > Lake > Hypolimnion/Profundal zone | place: USA: Wisconsin...
CCGCCGCCAGGAAGAACTGAGCTGCCGCGATCGCGCGTCCGGTCATTTTCACGTTCACTCCTCCGGTCGATTTCTGAAAGCTAACCCCGGTGCGCTTGAACGCTGTTTCCGTTCAGGCGCGCCGGGTTGGTTGTGGAACCGATGTTGTTGCTTAGAAGGTGAGTTTCATGGCCATCTGAATCTGCCTTGGCGCAAAGCGCGTTGCACTGATGGTTCCGAAGTTTCCATTCCCCATCTGTGCGTTGGGAAGATCGAAGTTGGGCGTGTTGGTCAGGTTGAAAGTCTCCAAGCGGAATTGCAGGAACTTCGACTCGGCAATCGCGAAATCCTTGCTGGCGGAGAAATCGAAGTGGCGGAAGTGCGGCCCGTAGAGCATATTGCGCGGCTCATTGCCGAGCGTGCCGTTGGCTTGCGTCGTGAATGCCGAGGTGTCGAACCACTCGTTGATGCCCGGCTTGGATACCTTCCACTTGCCCGTCCAGTCCGGACGGTCGCCGTTGTTCGGAGGATTGATGTTGGTGTTCGAGACAGGCGAGGAATTGGTCACCGTGAACGGTTCGCCTGTCTGCCAGACGAACATTGCATTCGTATGCCAACCCTTCACCAGCAACCCTTCGACGCCGGTGAGACTCTTGCCAAACGGAAGCGCGTAGGCCAACTGCATGGCGACGCGATGACGGATGTCGAAGTCGGAGTTGCTGTATTCCCTGGCGTGAACCTGCTTCCACACGTTGTACCAGCCGAGGTTTTGCGGAACCTGACCCCAGCCTTCCGCGAGACCGCGACCGGTGAACGACAGCACATCGCTGAGGCTGTGCGCCCAGGTGTAGTTGGCGTTCAGCATCAGCCCCGATGCGTATTGCCGCTCAACCGAAGCCTGGAGGCCGTTGTAATTGGAGGTTCCATGGGTCTGCTGATAGGAAATTCCATTCGTCACGTTGGGCAACTGCGCGTAGTAGGGCTGGCGCGAATAGTAGCAGGGAGGACCCGGTACGGGCGGGCAAGGAGCGGGCGGCGCCTGGTTGATTTGCAAATCCATCGCCTGGCGATGCGTGAGCACCCCGACATAGCCAACGGTGGTCACGAACTTGCGAAGTTCGTGCTGTACATTCAGGCTGAACTGATCCGCGTAGGAGGCCTTGAAGTCCTTGTCCACGCCACTCAGCGCCCCGGTCAGGTCGGCCTGATCCGTGGCCATGACAGTGGGTTGAGGCATAGGTTGCGACAGCGACACGGAGAATGGATTCGATGCGTAGTAGTACTCGAATGGCTGGTTCTTCAAGTAGATGCCGCCGCCGATGTTGTCGGGGTAATAGCTGCGTCCGTAGCCTCCGCGAATCGCCGTGCCCGTTCTGGGCGACCAGGCAAAGCCCACGCGCGGAGCGAAATCGAAATAGTCGGTCGTCACGCCGGCAGTTGCGCCGACTCCGTTCTTGCCCGCGACCAGCAGCGTGGCCGTCGAGGGGTCAAAGCTGTCGATGCCGTTGTTGGCCTCGGTATAGGGAGTGAAGATGCTGTAGCGCAGGCCGAAGGTCACGGTCAGTTTGGGCGTCACGCGCCAGTTATCCTGCGCATAGAGATCCGGCTCGCTGGTGCGCAGATCCTGGGTTTGCAGCAGATTGGCGCGCGTCAGTTGGAAGGGCGCTCCGTTGAGGAAGGCGATCATCGAATTGAAATACGGCGGCGCGGGAACATACATGTACCAGCCCAGTCCCCAGCGGTTCTGGAACTGGTTCGCCCCGCTGTGGATATAGGCGGCGCCGAACTTCATGCTGTGCTTGCCCTTGCTGTAGGAGAGCGCTCCCATGAATTGCAGGGTGCTATCGAATGTGGTGTTGGGGTTGAAGGAAGCGTCGCCAAGCGGCTCGTATCCGGCGGGCTGCTGAAGCGTCAAGCCCGTCGTCGCGCTGTTGTAATTGGCGCCCGCCAGCCCGAAGAGAGTGCTCAGGTTCTTGCCGTTGTTGGCCAGCGTGGTGTCGAGATCGATGCGCGTGTATGCCGACTTCAACTCCAGCAGAAGCGAGGAGCTGAAGATATGAGTGATGTTGCCCAGCACGTTCTGCACCAGTTCCGGAGCCGTGATGCCGCCGTCGGGATCGATGGTGGTGCTGTCAACAGTGGTAGTCGGAAGATAGCCAGGATTCACGGTGTGCGTATTGTTATACGAGTAGCGTACGAACAAGCTGTTGCTGTCGTTGATGCGATGGTCGGCGCGCACATCGAACGTCTCGCTGTTCTGTACCTGCACCGGGTGGCCTACGTAGTTGTTTGCGAGACTGGAGTTTGTGGGAGCAGGATAAAGCTGAAAATATTGCAGTGCAATCGGGTTGAGCGTGGCAGGATTCAGCACACCGCCGCCCACATCGGTAAAGTTGAAAGTGCGTTCCGCAGCGGTTGGAACTGTGAGCAGTTTCGTCTGGCCCATGCTCTGTCTGAATCCTTCAAAGTCGCCAAAGAAGAAGGTCCTTCCTTTGCGGATGGGGCCGCCCAGGCTCACGCCGAACTGGTTCTGCTTCAGCGGAGGCTTTGCGCCTGTGATGGCGAAATAGTCCTTGGCATCGAAGAGATCGTTGCGCAGAAATTCGTAAAGCGAACCGTGGAGCCGGTCGGTGCCGGACTTGGTAATCACATTGACGACGCCGCCGGCGGTTCTGCCGAGTTCCGCTGTGTATTGGCCGGTCATCACGTTGACTTCCGACACGGCGTCGATGGACGGACGAACGCCAAGCAGGCCAAGCAGACGCTCGTTATTGTCGGTTCCGTCGAGCATGTAGTTGTTTTGCACATCGGCCGCGCCATTGACAACGAGCGACGAGGAGGGGCGGAAATCAGCCCCGCCTCCACCGCTCGCTGCACCGTGCGCGGGACCTTCGTTAGCGCCGGGAACAACCTGCGCCAACTGCACAAAGTTGCGTCCGTTCAGTGGCAGATCTTCAACCAGCTTGCTGTCAACCACGGCCTGGAGCGTGGCGTCGTCGGTTTGCAGCGCCGGCGGCACATCCGTGACTTCCACTTGTTCCACGGCCTGGCCGACTTCCATATGTGCTTCCACGCGGAAACGCGCGCCTACCGAAAGCGGCAGGTTTGGCTGGATGAACTTCTTGAAGCCCTTGGCTTCAACCGTGACCGTGTATTGGCCGGGTTGCAGCAGTGAAAAAGTGAATTCGCCTTGGCCATTGCTCCTTGCTGAGCGAGCCTCCTCGGTTCCCTGGTTCTTGACTGTGACAGCCGCGGCAGGCAATGCGCTGCCGGTTGCATCCAGCACTGTGCCCACAATGTCGCCGGTCACCTGTTGCGCACGGCCAGTTGACGCTCCGCCCATCCATAGGCATATCGTGAATAGGGCGGCCAAGGCGTAGACGCCTTTCCGCTTCAGGTCCCTCGTTGTCCGGACTACTCGGTCTCTCGTTTGCATTCATCACCTCTCCGTCCGGGATTTCCGGACCTACGTTCCACCAATTCCTGAAAGTCCTGGGCGGGGGGTTCTTCTCCTCGCCTTACCCTTGAATTACCGGTCAGAGGGGCAGCAGAGTTGTTGGATCACCTACTCGGAAAACCACAACAACTCTAAACTGAATCGACTCCTCATGCGCAAACTGCCGGCCGCTGCGTTCACTGCCGAGCTTGGAACGTTTGGGTGCGGCCATCGTTTCTGGGGTTTCATTCGCCACCTTAGAACGCCCTCATCGGTAACGGAATTGAATCCTATTCTCAGGTACTGAAAATTCCCTGAAAGCCCTTTTGGCCTTCTGCAATGCGCAGAAAACACGTCAGATACCCGCAATGGACGATGCGCTCAAGGACAGTTTCCCGGTTCGGTCCGGTCGGATAAGATAGCTGCATGACGATCGAGAGACTCTACAGCAGAAGAGCGTTTCTTGCCGCGCTGGGTACATCCGCACTTGTATTCAAGGCCCGCCCGCTCTGCGCGTTGGCTGGCGCAGCGGATCGGATCGCCTGGCAGCGAGAAGCCAAGTTCGGAATGTTCATCCACTGGGGGCCCTATTCGGTTGCAGGGGTTGAAGCGTCCTGGCCGATTCTCGTTTCAAACGGTGAAATCACCGAGGCGGAGTATCGCGCCTTGTCTTCGCGATTTAATCCCGTGCGCTTCGATCCCGAGGCGTGGGTGGATCTTGCCCGCAGAGCCGGTCAAAGATATATGGTGTTTACCACCAAGCACCATGACGGCTTCTGCATGTTCGATTCCGCGTACACCGACTACAAGATCACACGAACGCCCTACGGCAAAGACATCGTGCGCCAACTTTCCGAGGCCTGCCATGCAAAAGGAATGCCGCTGGGGTTCTACTACTCGCCGCCCGACATGAATCATCCCGGCTATCGCGATACCAGCAAGCTCTCATCCAGCAACTATCGCGGCCAGCCGGAGCGCCCTGAGTGGCCGCTCTATCTGGAATACATGGGTTTGCAACTGCACGAACTGCTCACGAAGTATGGACCCGTTGCCGAAGTCTGGTTCGATGCTGTAGATCCCAACACACAAGATCGTTACGACGGGCAGCGCTTTGTCGACGAGGTGAGGCGACTGCAGCCGGCGGCCCTGGTAAACAACCGAATTGGCGTGTCGGGCGACTTCGTCACCCCCGAACAGTTCATTCCCAAAGCCATTCCGCTGAAGGGCATTCGAATGGACAGCCCCGATCACAGCGCGGCCGATAAGCAGGCGATTACAGTGCCGCGTCCGGAGGAGTTCCAACCGTGGGAAGCCTGCATGACCATCAATGACACCTGGGCCTATCGAAGCAAGGATCGCAACTTCAAAAGCGTCGATCTGCTGATTCGTTCGATGGTGGAGATAATCAGCCGGGGCGGCAACTTTCTTCTGGACGTTGGGCCGCAACCGGACGGTCAGATTCAACCGGAGTTTGTGGAGCGGTTGGATGCCATGGGCAGGTGGGTCAAGAAGAACTCCGAGGCAATCTATGGCAGTACCTACGGTCCCATCCAGGGTGAGCCCCAGTACCGCACCACGGAGCGTGGCGCAAGCATCTACGCTTTTGTAATGGATGCGTCCTGCGATGAGATTCGCTTGAAGGGGCTGCATCGCAGGATTGCCAATGTGAGGCTCTTGTCGACCGGAAGGTCTGTCCCGTTTACCGCGATTTCCGGAGAGATTCGCATTCCGGTTGCCAGAGATTCTTGGACAGACGGAATTCCGGTCATGGAGATTCGGGGATAGATCTCGGTTCCGAATAATTGATCTTAAGCCATTGCTTGCTTCGCGCTAATCTGTGCAATTCTCGTGGAGGCCGCGGCGGCTCACTCCCCTGTGCCGAAATCGGCCACGAAGGGTCTTGCCATATCCTCACAGGCATAGCGGCTACGTTTTCCGCCTGGGCGTTTTCTCCGCTATCAGAAAACTTCGCAGGGGGAGTAGCGGCCACTGAGTACAGCGCTCCCGGCGCAGTGCGTGTTTTCAGGAATTCGCTCAACGGCTGACGGTCATTCAGCTTCTTCTGTCCTTCGATGGTGACTTCGTGCATCGCAGGATGGCGGGCGTAGCGGAGAATCTCATCGTTGTCAGTTCCGCCTGACTGCTTTTACTCAATGCGCCCCTGACGGGCTCCAATACGCTGCTTCATGTTCAATTCCGATGATTGCCGCGGTCTCTTATCAGACCCGAAAGCCCATTGGCGATGCCCTGCTCGGCACAGCCTGGTTTCAGTCGTGAGCCCAGTACCTGGAACGTGTACGCACCAAATGCCGCATCGTTGGGAACGTAACCTGAATTGGCGCGCCCGTTGGCTAATGTGACCATTACGGTATTAGACAAGGGAGACTGTTTCTTCAATCGCAGTGAGATCTGGGTGTAGACCTCTGCATCCACCGTTGCCAGAGCGATATCGTCGATCCCAAGTACTCCCAGCCGCAGGTCCACCGGGGGGCCATCCCGATACTTTCCTGGGGAACCCTCCCGGCCTGTATTTGTACGTTGACGCCCTGGGCAGGTCAACATCTCCTCTGCGCCCCAGATAGCGACATTGCCGCTCATCTTGGTTGTGCCTGTCATAACCCTGATGACTTCCTCGCCGAGGAGTTGGCCTTCGCGCATCGTGTCGGGGTTGGCCGGATCGATGATCCTTACACCGTCCAGGTTGAAGTTGTAGCCATGCAACTCCGGCTTGAGGGGGCCCACCAGTAGGGACCACACGCCGGACTCGTCCTTCGTCATCGGAACCGTGACCGGGGCGCCGTTCCAATTGCCGGTAACCGACACCTCAGTTGCATGCGGGGCGGCCAGACGGAATATCACGCCGTTGTTCGGAAGAATCTCCGGTGAAACCAACTGCGATTTGGGGGAAACGCCGGCTCCGGCCAGATTGGGCTGAAAAGCGGGCTGGCTTTGCGCAAGCGGTGAAAGGATGGACAAAATCCCAATTGCCGCAAAACGTGCGAATCGCATCGGTTGTACCTCATCTCCGTGTCGTGGCCCCGGAACTGCAATGCAAATCCCAATCCGAGCAACGCCTGTCGAACTCAGATTCGCGGCGGATTGTGCGGGGCGGAGTCCTTTCGCCATGACCGCCGCACATCGTGGCGTGCCGGCCCGGAGAGAGGTTGGATGAATGGAATCCTCTCCTCCGCCGCAGAACTCCCAGGTTCAGGCGTCATTTTCCTTTTGTCGCTTGGGGACTGTCCAATACTTTGTTGCCGCGGCAACGATAGGTGGAGCCTATCAATCGTTCCCGGGTGATAGCGCAATGGCAATTCCGCTTGAGAACCCGTCGCGGAAGATTGCCGAGGAAGGGGCGGTCCACGATTGCAGGCAGCTCGAATGTTTTGACTGCCTTCACAATGGAAGCGCATCACAATGATCAGCCTGCCATCTATCCGGCGGGGCGCGGAATCGAGGAGCCGGAAACCGCCCAAGTCCCCCAAAGGAACGCGGCACTTGCATCCGCTTGTTGCGCTATACCCGAACGATCATCACTTCGGTCGATTTCATCAGCGCCGCGGCGGTTTGCCCTTTGCGCAACTGCATCTCACGCGCCGCATCGGCCGTAATAATGGAAGTGATCCGCTGATCTCCTATGGCCAGTACAACTTGTGCCAGCAGGCCGCTGAACTTCACGTCGATGACTTTGCCAACTAGCTGGTTGCGGCCGCTCACGGTGCGAAATCGCTCACGCGAGTCAATGCGCGCCTTGGTGGGAGTGGATTTCAGCATCGGCGCTAACGCGCTCTGTGGCACACGATGGTGGCCGCCTGGCGTCTTCGTCGTTTTGAGCTTGTCGTTGAGAATCCACTGCTTGATGGTGGCGTAGCTAACGCCGAGTGCCGCTGCCGCCTCTCTCGGTGTCAGGAAAACATCCGCTTCCGGCATCTCGCTACCTCGTCTTGAATGCGCTTCTTGCGCTGAAGAAGAAGTATACTCCGGTCCCAATGCCGGTGCGGCGCGCCGCCTTCACAGACCCAGGCATGTGGGTGCCGGCCGCAACGCGCTCTGGTCGGTAGCGGAAAAGAATGCGCCCAAATCCTCATTGGCAATGAAGACGTTACTTAGAGGCAGGCCAACCCGGTTGAAGTGGGCGACAAGCGAAAAGCCGCAGGCAGCAATGCCACCTCGGCGATTGATCGACCTGGCCTATCAATTGCTCGAGTACAAAGTATTGGACAATCGTGGCATGCAAACGGAGAATTGAATCGTGTAGAACCGCGATGCAGAACCGAATAGAAGCGATAGGGCCAAGTCAACGCAGAGGAACCGCGATTTGTGTCAACCCGTCCTGCGCAGGCCGACTTCTCGCAATCGGACTCCCAAGCGGAATATCCCGAGGCAGTGGACGGCGAAAATGGAGATTCCAATGAAGTTTCACAAAACAACGTGGGTAGTATTGGTGCTTTTGCTGACCTGCGGAGCGGTGGCGTCCGCGCAGATCGCGGGTGAGTTGACCGGCCGCATTCTCGACTCCTCGGGGAGTGCGGTCGCGCAGGCACGCGTAGACTTGACCCAGTTGTCGACAAACCTCCGCCAAACGACCATTGCGACGAGTACGGGCGACTATGTATTTGTCAACCTCGTTCCCGGCTCCTATCGCATCGACGTAGTAGCGGCGAACTTCAGCCGACTCGTGCGCACCGGGATCACTGTCGGAACCGGTCAGACCGTGACCGCCGACCTCATGCTGAGCATCGGGGCTGACCAACAAACGGTCACGGTCAGCGGGAATCTGCCACTCTTCCAGTCGGCTACCAGCAATATCGAAACCAATATTTCCGGGCCGGCTGTTGTGGCCATGCCGCTCAACACACGGAACTTCGTGCAATTGGCCACGCTGGCTCCAGGAGTGGAACTGCCCCCTGGAACGCTGCTTCCGCGCATCAACGGTGGCAGGCCCCGCACCAATGAATACCTGTACGACGGCATCTCAGCGTTGCAGCCGGAACCCGGGCAGGTCGCTTTCTTCCCGATCCTCGACGACATTCAGGAATTTACCGTTGAGTCTAACAATGTCCCGGCGGAGTTTGGCCGCTTCAACGGGGGAGTCGTCAATGTGTCCACCCGCTCCGGTTCGAACGTGCTTCATGGAAGCCTCTTCGAGTTCTTTCGCAACGAAGATCTGAACGCACGCAACTACTTTGCCGCCTCCGGGCAAAAGCCGGAGTACCGCCGCAATCTTTACGGCGCGACGCTGGGTGGTCCCATCCGCCACGATCGCGTCTTCTTCTTTGGCGACTACCAAGGCGTAAAACAGTTGATCGGCGTGACCAGAATTTCTACAATTCCGACGCTCAATGAACGGCAAGGGATATTCACCGGCGTGTCGAAGATCTTCGACCCCTCGACCACCTCGGTGGTGAACGGCAAGTATGTGCGCCAGGAGTTTGCGCACGACGTGATCAACAAGCCGCTGGATCCAGCGGCTGCCGTCTTACTTGGCCGCTTTCCAACGCCCACGAATCTCACCGCTGCTGCAAACAATTACACACGAACCGCAAACGACGCGGACCACCAGAATCAGTTCGATTTGCGAGTGGATGGAGCGGCTGGAAGCCGCGACCGCGCCTTTGGCCGCTACTCGTACTTCAGCGAGGTGGAGCAGCCAGTGACACCTCTGCAGGACGGCAGTGGCGCGATCAGCGGTACCGTACTTGGAACCGGAGGCGTTGCGGGTCTTTCCCGTGTTGCCGGCCAGCAAGCGGTCTTCAACGAGACGCATACGCTATCGCCTCATCTGCTGAATGATTTCCGGATTGGTTACACGCGCAGAGGAAATGGAATTAGCGGAACAAGCCTGAGCAGCACAGCCTCGGCAGCTCTGGGGATACCAGGAATCCCCACCAATGCCGCTTTTAACAATGCGTTGCCGCTCTTTACCTTCACGGGATTTCAGCAACTTGGTCCCTCGGCAAGCACCTTCTCTCAATATCAAACCGGTGTGTTGCAAGCTGTTGACACGCTCGTTTTCACGAGGGGCGGTCATGCACTCAAAGTGGGCATGGACCTGCGTTGGTATCAACTCAACACGGTCTCGCCGCCGAACCCGACCGGTTCATTTGCATTCACCACAACTGGTACCAATCAGCAGGGCGTGACCGGCAGTGGCAACTCGATCGCCAGTTTTCTGCTTGGTCAGGTGGATACCTTCCAGATCGATCTGCAGGAAAGCAAGATTCGCCCGCGCGACCATATCGAAGAGTATTTTGCACAGGACGACTGGAAGCTCACGAGACGTCTGACCGCCAACATAGGCGCTCGCTGGACCTTGCACTTTCCTTCGACAGAGAAGAACAATCAGGGGACAGTGTTCAACCTTCAGACGCAGCAACTTGACTATCTGGGGCAGAACGGAAATTCACGCAGCGCACGGGAACTGCACTATACGAACGTTGCACCGCGAGTTGGTTTTGCATATCTGTTCACACCGAAAACTGTGGTTCGGTCCGGCTATGGGATTGTCTTCATCGATCAGTCCGGAATTACAACTCCGTTTACAACACCGCAGTTTCCGTACATTCAGAATGTTCAGCAAAAGACGCAGGATAGTGTGAATGCAGCCTTTGTGCTTTCGAACGGGCCTTCCGTGGCTCCCATTCCACTGACCCCGGATGCAGGCCTTGGACAAAGCGTGTACACAGCGAAGAAGACCGCTGGGTCCGGGTATGCACAGCAGTGGAATCTCGCCGTGCAACGGGAGATTACCCGCAATCTGTCTGTAGAACTAGCCTACGTAGGGTCGCGAATTGTGCATGTCGGTATCCCTGACTCGAATTTGAACCAGCTCACAGAGGGGCAGCTTGCTCAGGGTGCGTCTCTCCTCGCCCAGGTCACGAATCCGTACTACGGGCAACTGCCTTCTTCAAGCTCGATTGGCGGAAAGACGGTAAGCGCGGCGCAACTCCTTAAGCCATATCCACGCTTTCTCAACGTGGCAACCTACAGAAACAACAGTGGGACGACAAACTACAACGCAGGCGAGGCAAAGGTCGAACAGCGCCTAGCCCATGGATTCTCTGTGCTCGTCGCTTATACGCATTCCAAACTGATTGACGACGCGTCGTCCGTTTTCTCCTCGACCGTGCTTTCTTCACCGAATTCCAGCAGCCTCATCGCTGCCGATACATTCCGCCCTCGTCTCGAACGCGACTCGTCGAGCGGAGACATGCCCAATGTGACGCTGTTCAGCGGCACCTACGATCTGCCCGCCGGACGTGGCCACCGGTTTGGCTCATCTGGTTTGGCGAGTTCGCTTCTCGGCGGGTGGGCACTGAATGGCATTCTTGCACTGCAATCGGGGATGCCGGTTACTGTTACTCAGGCTACCAATAACAACGCGTTTGCCGGCTTTGCGCTACAGCGCCCGAATCTTGTGGGAAATCCGGCACTGTCGCCCGGCCAGCGCACGCCTGCGGCGTACTTCAATACCGCCGCATTTGCAACCGCCCCGCAGTTTACCATTGGTACTGCATCGCGTAACCCGGTGCGTGGGCCAGTGTATCGCGACCTGGATATAGCCCTTGTAAAGCATACCAAGCTTCCCGGCGAGGCTGAGATGGAGTTTCGTGGCGAAGTCTTCAACCTGACGAATACACCGGAGTTCTCCCAGCCGAACGGAAGTTTCGGCTCGGCCGCGTTCGGCAGTATCACCAGCACGGTCACCGATCCTCGCGTGGTTCAATTCGCAATCCGCATCAGCAGGTGATTGTTGATCGATGTTCTGGATTTGCAGAGTACGGGATACGGCGATAAGGTATCGTGAGAAGGCTGCCTTGGTGGGCCTCTGCGGCGGCCCACCAAGTGGCGTTGTTCGTGGGAAGCGAAAGTGAATTGAATTTGGGGTTGGCTCTAGCGAGGAGAACTCAGATGAAAATCAGCGCGCGGAATGTGCTTGCAGGCGAGGTCGAGAAGGTCCTGAAGGGAGCGGTGAATTCGGAGATCGACCTAAAGCTCCATGGCGGAGAAAAGGTGGTTGCCACCATCACCAACGTCAGTGCGGACGCTTTGGGCCTCACTGCTGGAACAGCGGCCTTCGCCATCATCAAGGCCTCGGAAGTGATTGTGGGCAAAGGTGTGCAGACCGGGCAATTCAGCGCCCGCAATGTGCTGGGTGGCGTGGTCAGCAAGCTTGAAGACGGAGTGGTAAGCAGCGAAGTAACCATTCAACTCCCCGGCGGATCGGAGGTGGTCGCTTCCATCACAAAGTCGAGCGCTCACTCTCTCGATCTCAAAATCGGAGACAGCGTCAGCGCCATTATCAAGGCGTCCAATGTAATTGTTGGTGTGTAACGTGCAAGTCGTTAGGAGAGTTGCGTGAGAAATGCGGCGACAGCGATGCGTCAGAGGACGCGTGGGGCGGGTTCCATCAATCTTGGCGCCTTCATGACAATGCTCTTCATTTGCATCGTCTCCGCTTGCCACAAGACTCAACCCACGGTGCTGACGGTTTCAGCCGCGGCCAGCCTGACCGACGCGCTCCAGGAGATAGAATCTGCCTACAATCACGACCATCCAACGGTCGAGTTGCGAAATAACTTCGGCTCGTCTGGCACCCTGGCTCTGGAGATCGAGCAGGGTGCGCCGGCGGACCTCTTTTTCTCGGCGGCGGCCAAGCCCATGGACGACTTGCAGGCTCATGGCTTGCTCGTTGCCGGTTCGCGCAGCGATCTGTTACGCAATACATTGGTGCTGATCGTTCCGCGGGGATCGCAGTTGAACAGTTTCGAGCAGCTTGCGAGACCATCGGTGAGGTCCATTGCGTTGGGCGATCCGGCCAGCGTGCCTGCTGGGCATTACGGACAACAGACGCTGACAGCGCTGCATCTGCTCGACGGTGTGCGTTCGAGATTGGTGTTGGGCAAGGACGTTCGGCAGGTGCTGACCTATGTGGAAACCGGCAATGCTGATGCGGGCATGGTCTACGCGACGGATGCGCTGAAGTCTGGCAAGGTCCGCATTGTGGCCACAGCGCCGGATTCGACGCACGATGCGATCGTCTATCCAGCCGCGGCCATCGCCGGCGGGCATAATGAGGCAGCTGCACGCGAGTTTGTCGAGTATCTCCATAGCCCAGCCGCAAGAGCCGTCTTTGAAAAGCGCGGATTTGCCATGGCTCTAAAGTGATCCCGGCCATCGATCGGTTGTCCGCCGCAACCGGGCGATGCGCCCATGGCGGATCTGGGCGCCTTGCCCGCCGATCCGAAGGGCAATCCGCTCGAGATCGCGCTTTGGCGGCATTCAGGCGACCAAGCGGACAGCGGACCTGATCCCATGGGCCACCCCCTGCTGCTCTCTCAAGTGGATGTCCAGGTGGAGATTATTGCGGGAGGGTGCGCATCAGGGCAATGGTTGCAACGGTAGGTCGCACCGGAGTGGAGATGGAGGCCCTTACGGCTGCCTCTGTTGCCGCTCTCACCGTGTACGACATGACCAAGGCGCTGGACCAAGCCATCGTAATTCGTGCCTTTCAACTCGAGGCTAAGACGGGCGGAAAGAGCGGCGACTTCCTGCGCTGAGGACCGCCTGTCCCTTGTCGATTTCCTTCGTCGCCGAGGAGGAGGCTTTCCAGTGCAAGGAAGGCGAGCCAGTTTCCGAGAATTCCCGGTAAAGAGCGGCTTGCGCTCGTGGAATGATCGATCTCCGCATGATCAAGCTCCCCGTTGCCCCGAGTCGCTCAGGGACGTGGCAGAGATTGCCCTGGACGACTGGTCGCACACAGGTTCCCCCCCAAGCATAGGATTCTCCAACTCCCTCACTAGATGTGGAGGCTCAAGAGGTTGTTCCGATTCAGACCTGCGCGGGAAGCGGGTGTCTGTAGTTTGAGGCTAGCATGTGGGCGGTGGAAGTTGTAGTCATGCAGCCAGTATTCGAGTTGCTCTTCT
>Ga0316217_10005365_pt1 | contig 13339 bp, 10 predicted proteins | sample 1anoAmetaG_FD_203633 | JGI IMG/M metagenome (GOLD analysis project Ga0316217, IMG submission 203633) | Freshwater microbial communities from Trout Bog Lake, Wisconsin, USA - 1anoA | ecosystem: Environmental > Aquatic > Freshwater > Lake > Hypolimnion/Profundal zone | place: USA: Wisconsin...
TCATGATGGAGATTTCGGCACTGGCAATGTTAGTTTCCACATTGGAGAGGACGTAGTAGAGGAACGAATAATTTCTCAGGTCCTTCTGCAGGGTCTTGAATTTCTCTGGTTGTTCCTTCTCCAACGACTCGAGCGCGCTTCCGACCCCAAACCATCCCGGCAGGTAGTAGCGGCATTGGTTCCAGCTGAACACCCAGGGAATGGCCCTGAGGTCGGCAAGGCTTCGCTGGCCGGAGCGGCGTTTCGGTCGTGATCCGATGCGGCTCGACTCGAGGGCGTCGATCGGTGTCGCTTGATCGTAGAACGAGATGAATCCGGGGGCCTCGATCAGGTTTCTGTAGGCCTTGCGACTGGCCTTGGCCAGGAAATCGGCGATTCCGGAGCAGACCTTGATGTCCCGTTCGGAGCGCTTGCCTGCCAGGGAGATTCCGGTGACCCCTGCAAGCAGGAGTTCCAGATGGTAGGTCGAGGTGGAGATGTTGGCGTACTTCTGGGCAATCGTCTCTCCCTGTTCGGTCATGCGATGGTCTCCCTGGAGCGCTCCCGGAGGAAGTGCGTCGAGGAAGAGGTGGGTGGGACCGGCTCCGCGGCTGATGGTGCCTCCGCGTCCATGGAAGAAGCGCAAGGCGATCCATTCCTCCCCTGCAACACGGGTCATCGCTTCCTGCGCCTCGTGGAGACCCCACTGGCTTGCCAGGATTCCGCAGTCCTTATTGCTGTCGCTGTAGCCGATCATCACCTGCTGGACGGGGAGATGGCCATGCCTGCGGTCGAGCGATGCCTTGGCGACGGGTTCTGAGAGGAATTCCTTGAGCAGCTTCGGGCTTCGCTCGAGATCATCGAGCGTCTCGAAGAGAGGAACGATCGGGAGAGGGGAGGAGAGTGTGCCGTGATGCCACTCGGTCAGTCCCGCTTCACGCGCCAGAACCGGGATCACGAGCAGGTCTGAGAGTTGTCGTGTCATGCTGATAATCAGCGAACCAAGACCCTCCCGTCCATGCTCGCGGATGTGTTCGCGCAGCGTGTCGTAACAGCTCAGGACGGCATCAGCCTCCGGACCAAGCCCCAGATGGTTGTTCGGGCCAAGGAAAGGTCGTGGGGAAAGGAGTTCCCTGCGGAGGAGTTCCAGACGCTTCTCTTCACTCCAGTCCGGGAAGTTCTCACCGTCCGGGACGCCCGCAGCTTTCAGGAGCTGGGCCATCGCCAGATCGTGGGTACGGCTGTTCTGACGGATGTCGAGTTGGGCAAGGTGGAATCCAAAGACATCCAGGATACGAAGCACCGGCCAGACAGTCTCGCGGATCAGTCGCTGTCCACCCACCTCGGCCAGGCTTTGCTCAAGGATGGAGAGATCGGAGGCGACTTCTTCCGGACGTTGATAGCGGACTCCCGACTCGGCGATCCATGCCCTGTCAGCAGCCCCGAGTTGGAGCGGCAGGCGTCCCTGCATCAGCAGAACCAGTTGGCGCCACGGCTCACCAGGAAAGCGTGCGATGATCTGCTCTCCCAGGGGGCCGAGTTCCTTGCGAAGTACGGCGACGCGATCGAGTAGCTCGGATGATGCTTTTTGAAAATGGCTCGAGAGAGGAAGAGCCTCGGCCAGGGTGTCGAGCTGACGATGGATCACCAGCAGGGCATTCAGACGGAGTTCCTGAAGCGTCTCGCCGGTAACCTTGGCAGTGACAAACGGATGCCCGTCACGATCTCCGCCGACCCAGGTTCCGAAGCTCAGGCGGGGACGTGTCTCCGGCGCGCCGAGGAGTTCCGGTGTGAAACCGAGTTCGTTCCACGCCCAGCGGAGACGCATGTCGAGGCGTGTCACGGCATCGGGAAGAATATCGCGCAGATAGAACATCACGGCCCTCCGCTCATCCGCGACATCGGGCTGATCGAGGAAGATTTCGCCGCTTCTCCACAGGCGCTCGAGGCAGATCTTGATCTTCCTGCGGATTTCAAGGCGTTCGCTGGGAGTCAGATCTTCGCGGTCGAGCTCTGCCAGGAACTGATGGATCGCCCGGTGCTGGTCGAGCACGGCACCACGCTTCGCTTCGGTCGGGTGGGCGGTGAAGACGGGCTCCACACGCACGTCGGGCAGGTAGGCGGCGATCTCCTCGGGAGTCCATCCCTTGGAGGTGAGTCGGGAGAGTTGGTTGCCCCAGAGTCCGCGCTCCGAAGCGAGCCCCTCATGGATCTCGCGCAGTCTGCGGGTGCGCGCCGCGGCATTGGCCTCGACGATGTTAAGAAGTTGGAAAGCGATCGAGTAAGCCTGCTCTAGGCCGCGTGCCCCCCCGGCTCCCGTCTCCTCCCCGTTGATCCATGGCAGACGGCTGCGGGTCTCTTCCTCCCCGAGTTCCTCCAGCACCTCGTTGAGACACGTCATTAATTCGCGAAGATCCCGGTCGATCTTGGCGAAGCCGTCGGAGAGGTAGTTGGTTTCCATCAAAAGTCAGGTCGAATCATTGCCCTTGCGGGCAAAAAATCAATCTTACCTAGCAAAAACTTTGCCAATCTTGCCTTTTAGGCAAGTGAGCCGAGCGAAGGATGCCGCTTGTGCCATTCCGTGGCCTGCTCGTAGGCGTGGCCGATCCTAAGGAGTCGGCTCTCACCGAAGGGGCGTCCAAGGAGTTGGAGCCCCACGGGGAGTTCCTCACCATCGCGGTTTGAGAATCCGCAGGGGAGACTCAGGCCGCAGATGCCCGCAAGGTTCGTGGCAATCGTGAAGATATCGGCCAGATACATCTTAAGAGGGTCATCGGTCTTCTCCCCGAAGCGGAAGGCTGTCTCCGGCGAGGTCGGGGAGACGATGGCGTCGACCTTGGTGAAGGCCTGGTCGAAGTCTCGACGGATCAGGGTGCGTACTTTCTGCGCGCGCAGGTAGTAGGCGTCGTAGTACCCGCTGCTGAGTACATAGGTTCCGAGAATGATGCGGCGCTTCACCTCTCGGCCGAATCCCTCCGCACGCGTCTTCTCATAGAGGGAGAGGAGATCCTTTGCCTCGGGGGAGCGCTTTCCATAGCGGACACCGTCGAAGCGGGCCAGATTGGCCGAGGCTTCCGCGGTCGCGATGATGTAGTATACCGCCACGGCATACTCCGTGTGAGGCAGGGAGATCTCGACCGGTTCCGCTCCAAGCGAGACGAGTTGCTTGATCGCGGCATCCACGGCGGAGCGGACACCCGGTTCCATTCCGTCAACGAAGTATTCCTTGGGAATACCGATGCGAAGCCCCTTCAGGTCACGCCCGATCTCCGCGGTGAAGTCCTCGTCGGGAAGTTCCAGCGAGGTGGAGTCATGGGCATCCTTGCCTGCCATGGCGTTGAGCAGCAGGCCGCTGTCCTCGACGGTCGAGGTAAGGGGGCCGATCTGGTCGAGCGACGAAGCAAAGGCGATCAGACCGTAGCGGGAGATGCGGCCATAGGTAGGCTTGAGACCCACGCAACCGCAGAGGGAAGCAGGCTGACGGATCGACCCCCCTGTATCCGAGCCGAGGGTCGCCAGAGCGGTTCCGGATGCCACGGCTGCTGCCGAGCCGCCGCTCGATCCTCCGGGAATCCGATCAAGAGCCCAGGGATTGCGTGTGGGGAAATAAGCAGAGTTCTCCGTCGAGGATCCCATGGCAAATTCATCCATGTTCATCCTGCCGAAGGGAATCGCTCCTGCAGTGCGGAGACGCGCCACTGCGGTCGCATCATAGGGGGCCGTGTAGCCCTCGAGGATCTTGGAAGCCGACTGAAGAGGTTGACCTGCGACACTGATCGCATCCTTGATCCCGATCGGAATACCGCCAAGCGGCCTGGAGAGATCTACATTGGCAGCCTCCTTCTTGGCCGTTTCAAAATCACGTCCGACGTAGGATCCGATTTGAGGATCGATCGCTGCGATGTGCTGCTCCAGTCCCTCTAGCAACTCCACGGGAGAGAGTTCCTTGGAGCGTAGGAGTCGGCGAGTCGCTGCAATGCTCTGATAGGGTGTGAACGAACTCATAAAATCAGTCGAGAACCTTGGGAACTACAAAGAGGCCGTTGGCATTGTGGGGGGAGTTTTCCAGGATCGTCTTCTTGGGAAGGCTCTCGGTAACCGCATCCTCGCGGATCACGTCGAAGACAGTGATCGCATGCGCCGTCGGCTCGATGCCCGAGATATCGAGCTTATTCATCTGCTCGACATGATCGAGGATGCGTACTAGCTGGGGGCCGAAGATCTCGATCTCCTCCTGAGTGACTTCCAATCGTGCAAGACGGGCCAGGTAGGGGACATCGATCGCGTGATGGGGTGTACCGGTAGACATGGAAACAATGAAATAAGAAGATTCAGAACCTAATTTGTGAATTCAGAAGGTTCAAGGATTAGCAATTTATTGCCGTATATCGGTTTCTTAAAAAAGAGTCCGTCATCCCGGCCACATAATCCGCCGTGACTCTTGGCAGTCCATCCCGTTCCTGTCGGCTTAGCGTTCTGATGCCGAGTTTCTCGGGGTGATTCATGAGATCGGCAAAGACTGCCTCCATCTGGCGGCAGGCATTCTCATTGGCGTCGTGGACTTCGGGGTGACGATAGAAGCGCTCGTAGAGATGCCGGCGAAGTACGGAGTTCCGGGATTTCAGCTCGGCCGAGTAGCCGATAAGGCGCGTGGGATGACGGCGAACATCCCCGACGCTTAGAACACCCGCTGCGGCGATCGCTACGCGGCTCGTGGAGACAAGATCCTCGACCTCGCGGTTGATGAGGCAGCGGAGGATAAATTTGCGATGGGTACGGGGGCCTGAGGAGGCAAGTATCCCGGCAGATTCATGGAGAGCCTTCTCCGCAGCCTCACGCCAGAGATCAAGACTCATGAGGTCCTCTTCGAAAAGGAGCCCAGAGGCGAGGCCATCCTCGAGATCGTGGCTGTAGTAGGCGATCTCGTCGGCGATATTCGCAACCTGAGCCTCCAGCGATGGGCTTGGGTAGCGCGATCCGTTTGCCGCAAGGAGTTCGCGGTGATGTTTCTTCAATCCTTCAAGAACCTCATGGGTGAGGTTAAGTCCCTGATGCTGGGGATAACTCTCCTCGAGTGTCTCCACAACCCGTAGGCTCTGCTCGTTATGATCGAATCCGCCATGATCCTTCATGAGTCGGTCGAGTGTTTCCTCTCCGGCATGGCCGAAGGGGGGATGTCCCAGGTCATGGGCAAGGGCGATGGCCTCTGCCAGGTCTTCGTTCAGGCCGAGCGCCCGCGCGATGGTTCTGCTGACCGAAGCGACTTCAATCGTATGGGTGAGGCGGGTGCGGTAATGATCCCCCTTGCCGTTGAGGAAGACCTGCGTCTTGCCATCCAAGCGTCTGAAGGAGGTGCCATGGACGATGCGGTCGCGGTCCCGCTGGTAGCAGGATCGGAAGGGATGCTCCGATTCGGATAGAAGGCGTCCCGCGCTTTCCGACGCCCTCTGGGCGTAGGGAGCGAGAAGGGAATCACGCTGATCAGGGGAAGGTGTCATCGAACGGAATAAAGAATTCTCGCGCAGAGGCGCGGATGCGCGGAGTTTTCTAAGGCTACACGTTAAAACGGAATTCCATCACGTCGCCATCCTTGACCTCGTATTCCTTGCCCTCGATGCGGAGTTTGCCTGCCTCGCGGCACTTGGCGGCTGAACCGAGGGAGTCCAGGTCGGCGAAGGCCATGGTTTCGGCGGCGATGAAGCCGCGCTCGAAATCGCTATGGATGACACCGGCGGCCGCAGGTGCCTTGTCCCCGGTGCGGATGGTCCAGGCACGGGTTTCTTTCGGGCCGTAGGTGAAGTAAGTGCGGAGTCCCAGCAGCGCGTAGGCTCCACGGATCAACTTGCCGACTCCGCTGTCGGAGACGCCGAGACCCTCGAGGTACTCCTTCGCCTCTTCGGGTGGAAGTTCGGAGAGTTCGCTCTCAATCTGGGCGCTGACGACGACAGTGCCGGTACCATGATGGGTGGCTGCGTAGTCGACGACGGCCTTCACATGGGGGTTGCTGGAGTAGTCACCCTTCTCAAGTGGCGCGAGGTCCTCCTCGCGGACATTGGTGGCGAAGAGGACGGGCTTCGCGCTCAGGAGGAAGAATCCGGCCATGAGTTTCTTCTCGTCGTCGGTGAGTTGGGCCGTGTTGGCGGGCTTGCCCTCGTTGAGGTGGGGAAGGAGCTTCTCCCCGAGCTCGATCTCGGCCTTGGCGACCTTGTCTCCGGTCTTTGCGGGTTTGGCCTGTCGCTCCATGCGCTTTTGCACGGTCGCCATATCGGCAAGAACCAACTCGGTCGTGATGGTCTCGATGTCGCGGACGGGGTCGATCGATCCTGCTACGTGGTGGATATCGTCGTTCTCAAAGCAGCGGACTACCTGAACGATGGCATCGACCTCGCGGATGTGTGCGAGGAACTTGTTGCCAAGACCCTCTCCTTCGCTTGCTCCCTTGACCAGACCTGCGATATCAACCACCTCGATGGCTGCTGGGATGACCTTCTCGGAGGAGGCGAGAACACGCAGGCGCTCAAGGCGGGCGTCGGGCACGTTCACCACGCCGACATTCGGTTCAATTGTGCAGAAGGGGAAGTTTGCCGCCTCGGCCTTGCGGCTTCGGGTGAGGGCATTGAAGAGGGTTGATTTACCAACGTTCGGGAGACCGACGATTCCTGTGCGTAACATCTAACCTTGCTACCTGAGGATGGGTCGGGGAAAAACTTCTTTTGCACTCTCAGGTAAAAAAACTTTTCCCATGAAACGATCCAAATCCTCCTTATTTCCCCTTGAATCGCTGGTCTCGGCAATGAACAACCTCCTGCGGGTGGGGGAGATCAATGACTATCCCGGGGCCGTAAACGGCCTCCAGATCGCTAATTCGGGGGGGGTCTCGAGGATCGTTGCGGCTGTGGATGCCTGCGAGCAGGTTATCCTGGAGGCCTCCAAGGTCCCTGGAACGCTCTTGATCGTTCACCACGGGCTTTTCTGGAACGGGGTGCAAACCGTCACGGGGGCCCAGTATCGGAAGCTGAAAGGGGCGCTAGGTCGTGATCTTGCTCTTTACAGTTCCCACCTCCCTCTCGATCTACATCCGAATCTAGGAAACAATGTGCTGCTGGCCAAGGCTCTGGGACTCAGCGATGTGAAGCCCGCTCTGGAGATGAAGGGTCAGAGCGTTGGAGTGGTGGGAAAGGTGAAGAGGATGACGAGGGATGCTTTTTCGTCCCTGCTCTCGGGCGCTGTCGGAGGGGAGGTGCACATTGCTTGCGGAGGTCCCGAACAAATCAAGAGTGTCCTGGTGGTTACCGGAGCAGCTGGAGGTGAAGTTGCTCGCGCCGCCGCCCTGGGCGTTGATGCCTTTGTCACGGGGGAGGGACCGCATTGGAGTTATACGGCCGCCGAGGAACTGGGTGTGAATCTTTTCTATGGTGGTCACTATGCGACCGAGACCTTCGGGGTGAAGGCTCTGGCTGCCCATCTTTCGGAGAAGACAGGTCTGCCCTGGAGCTTTATCGACCATCCCACGGGTCTGTGAGCCGGTGAGAGGGAATACTCCCATCGGAATCGACTTCTTCCGGCAGGACCCCGTGATCTGCGCAAAGGGATTGATAGGGTGCACGCTTGAATTCCGCGATACCTCTGGTGTGATTGTGGAGACAGAGGCGTATGATGCGCAGGGTGATCCGGCCTGCCATACCTGGAGCAGACCCAGTGCGCGTGAGTTCGTGTCAATCAATCGGGCAGGCACAGTCTATGTCTATCTGAACTACGGAATGCACTGGATGTTAAACTTTCTCGTCAAGGGGAAGAGGGAGGGGTTCGTGCTGATCAGGGCGATCCAACCCATTAGAGGTCTGGAACTCATGCAGGGAAGACGGATTGGCAGGACTCTCAATCAACTCTGCAATGGCCCCGCGAAACTGACCCAGGCCATGGGCATTAATGGAGCGCAGCATGGTGCCGATCCATTGAGTGATTCAAAGTGGGTGTTGAGATTTCCCTCCGTAGCACCCGATATTGCTGTCTCAACCAGGATCGGAATAACTGTTGCCGCCGATTACCCTTGGAGATTCCTGATGAAGGGGAGTTCCTTTGTGAGCAGGCCGCAATAATACCCGATCATAAAAAAAAGACCGGATCGCATAACGCGACCCGGTCTTTGAAAAAAGGGAACCGTGTGGTTTCCCAAAAGCCACGAGAAGGTTACTTGGTCTTCGAAGGGCAGGGCTTCTGGCAGCACTGCTTGTGGCAGCATGCTCCGAGGCTAAGGGTGGCCGCTGCAAGTGCAACGATCGCCGCAATCTTGGTGATGGTCATGATAAAATTCGCCTCCTTTGTGAGCTGGTTGCCTGATCTCACAACATAGTTCGTTCATTCTTCATGTCCAGTAGCGTAGGGTTTTTTAAAAGGGTATTGTGAGTTAAATGAAAGTTTTCAGCAAAACTGGCCTAAAAGTTGCTTGTTTGAATAGGTTCCGAATCTGATAATAAAGCATGGTCGGAATGGAACTCAGCGTTGGGGTGTCCCAGCAGCAGACGCTCTCGCCGCAAATGCAGCAGAGTCTGCAGCTTCTTCAGGCTCCTGTTGCCGAATTGAGACAACTGGTGGCCTCGGAACTGGCTGCCAATCCACTGCTTGAGGAGGATTCCCCTGATGTTTGTGATGATGGAGGTGTCGATGGTGAGGAGGATTCCGAGCTGAGTGTATCGGAGAGAAATGGGAGCGAATCAAATGAGTTCTCCCTGCAGGACGAATGGCGTGATTATTTGCCCCAGACAGCCGCCCGCCCCATCTACTCCGCCGATGACGAGGAACGTCGCAGGTTTCTCTTTGAATCCCAAGTTTCGCGTCCGACGCTACGGAGTTACATCCTGGAGCAAGCGTCAGGCTATTCTACCGAGGAGTATCGCCTGGTCGAATTGATCGCCGGCAGCCTGGAAGAGAATGGTTATTTAAGGGTGCCGCTTCAGGATCTGGCCACCATCGGGGGTGTGAGCGAGCCAACACTCGAGGCTGTGCTGAAAAAGATCCGTGACTTTGAGCCTCCCGGAGTGGCGGCCACCGATCTTGGTGACTGTCTGCTTCTTCAACTCTCGAGGAAGGGAGAATCCAACGGGCTCGCAGCGAGAATCCTGAGGCATCATCTCTCCCAGTTGGCGCGCCACCGCTACGATGAGATTGCCCGTGACCTGCATGTTCCCTTGGAGGATGTCACCGCGGCAGCCCGGCATATTGCATCCCTGGAACCCAATCCCGGTCGCCCCTTTGCGGTGGCGGATGAAGAAGGCGTTATTCCGGATCTGATCGTCATTCCCAAAACAAGTGGTGAGGGGGATCAGGAAGGATTTTTAGTCCGGCTCAACGAGGATGATCTCCCCCGGCTCAGGATCAGCAATGAGTACAAGGAGTTGCTTGCCGAACGCGGGCATAACGAGGAGGTGCTGCTCTATCTTCGCGAAAAGATCAAGGGGGCGCGTTTTTTCCTCCGCAGTCTTCAGCAACGCCAGCAGACCCTGCTTGCCATCGGTAATGAGATTGTTGCCCGGCAGGAGGAGTTTTTCCGAAGGGGAGCAAGTGCTCTGAAACCACTTATCATGGCACAGGTGGCGGATGCCGTTGGGCTACATGTCACCACGGTGAGCCGCACGGTCTCCGGAAAATACATGGAGACGCCTCAGGGACTCTTCGAGATGAAATACTTTTTCACTCCCGGGTTTCAAAACTCCGACGGATCAACGGTCAGCAACGAGATGGTGAAGGTCGCGATCCGCGAGATGGTCGATCGTGAATCAATCAGATCACCCCTCAGTGATCAGGATATCGTTACGGAGCTGGAGGAGAGGGGACTGAAGGTGGCCCGAAGAACCATTGCCAAGTACCGGGAGCAACTCGGAATCCTGCCGAGCCATCTCAGGAAAGTTTCCTGAGTGGTTGGGTAACCCTACCGTTCCAGCATCCTGAGGGCATTCCTCGCGGATCCGAGAAGCGCCGTCTCGTCATTCAGGACGACGTTGATCGGCATTGTCTCCAAGAGTGGCCTGAGGCGTCCCTTGCTAAGGAAGCTCTCAAGGAATAACGGCCTGCGCAGAAGCGGGAGGATTTTCGGAGGAATGCCTCCTCCGAGGTAAACACCGCCGGTGGCCATGGTTTTCAAGGCGAGATTGGAGGCCTCGGCTCCAAGTGCCTGAACAAAGAGATCCATGGTCGAGCGACAAAGAGGGCAAGATCCATCAGACGCATGCTTGTCAATGACAGCTGCGGGATCCTGCTCCAGCATTTCCCTTGCGACGACGGGGTTTTCCGTGCCGCGGCCGGTTTCCCTTAGAAAGCGGTAGATGTTGGCAATCCCCATCCCGGAAACAACACGCTCGAAGCTGACCCTGCCGTACTCTTCGCGAAGGAACGTGAGGAGGGCGTGCTGGAGTTCGTCGGTGGGGGCGAAGTCGGCATGACCTCCCTCGCAGGCCCAAGGTGTATGCCTTTTGCCATCCCAGAAGAGACCGGCCTCGCCGAGTCCCGTGCCGGGGGCAATGACGCATTGATTGCCGGCATGGGAGCCTGAGCCCGCCTGAAGGGGAGCTAGATCGGTCTGACGGAGTTTCTCTATGCCATAGGCGGTCGACTCCAGATCGTTGAGCACCTCGACTCGGGGAACGCCGATGAGTTTGGGCAGGGCGTTGATCTCGATCTTCCAGCCAAGGTTACTTGCCGTGACAACTCCGCTGATATTGGGGCCGGGAACACCGAAGCAGGCCGTCTTCAATGGTGATTCCAATGAAAGGTTCCTTAGAAACAATCCAACCATTTCCTCGATCGAGGAATGATCGGCGCTATGGAATTTCTGAAAGTTGAGGCGAGTCATCTCCGCGTCGTCGCGGAAGACGGCGACGCGGAAATTGGTTCCTCCCAGATCTCCTGCGAGAATCAGGGCCGAAGAATCTCCCATGGATTGAGGAGTGAAGCCTAGAGGCGAATGACCTTCGCGGTCGAGATGTCGGCGTCGGAGGTGATCTTGGTTAGCAACGCCTCGTCCGGTGCGGAATCTAGATTCAGCAGGGTGATCGCCTGTCCGCCGACTTCATTGCGACTCAGGGACATGCTGGCGATGTTGACGTTGCTTTGCCCAAGAATGGTGCCGAGATGACCGACGATGCCGGGGCGATCACGGTTCTCGAGGAGCAGGATGAAGCCGGAGGGAGCGCCCTCGACAAATCGGCCGTTGATCGTGACGATTCGTGGCTTCGAGCCATAGAGGGTTCCCCCGACGGAAGCCGTCACGCCGTCCTGGGTGATGGTGGCCTCGATTAGGTCGGTGAATTCACCGGCCTCGCTCTGACGTGTCTCGATCACTTCAAGACCGAGGTTGGCAAGAATGGCAGGAGCATTGACGGGGTTGACATCGCCGCCGTGCGTGTGACGCAGGAATCCCGTGATAAGAGAGCGGGTGACAGCCGTCAGATCCAGATCGACAAGGCGGCCGCTGTAGCGGATCTGGAGCTTTTCGGCGCGTTTCGGTGCTACCTGTGCCAGGAAGAGTCCGAGCTTGCCGCCGAGTTCGATCCAAGGTCCGAGTGTGGAGATGGTCTTGGCGTCAATGTTCGGCATGTTGACCGAGTTGCGGATCTCACCGTGGAGAAGGGTGGCGCGAACTGCTTCGGCGATTTCGATTCCGACCAACTCCTGCGCCTCCGCCGTGGATGCCCCAAGGTGAGGGGTGAGGACAAGGTTCGGCACGTCGCGGTAAGGCCACTCTGCGGGGAGGGGTTCCACCTCGAAGACATCGAGGGCTGCACCTCCGATCTGGCCGCTCTTGAGACCCTCTGCAAGAACCTCCTCATCGATGAGGCCGCCTCTGGCGCAATTGACGATGCGGACACCTTTCTTGAGCAAGGGAAGCTGCTTGCGGCCGATCATGTGCTTGGTTTCCTCCGTCAGGGGCATGTGCACGGTGATGAAGTCGGCATGGGGAAGGAGGTCGTCCACTTTCTCCACAACCTCGATTTGCAGGGACTTTGCCTTGCTGGCCGAGATGTAGGGATCATAGGCAAGCACCTTCATTCCGAAAGCAATGGCCCGGCGTGCGACCTCGGTTCCAATACGACCCATGCCAAGGATGGCGATGGTCTTACCGTGAAGCTCCACTCCCTCGAATTTCTTACGATCCCACTTGCCTGCCTTCATGCTGGCGTCGGCTTGCGGAATGTAGCGGGCGGTTGCGAGCATGAGTGAGAAAGCATGTTCGGCTGTCGAGATGGTGTTTCCACCCGGTGCGTTCATCACAATGACGCCATGCTTCGTGGCGGCCTCCACGTCCACATTATCGATGCCGACACCGGCTCGACCCACTACCTTGAGGTTCTTTGCAGCTGCGAATACGGCGGGGGTGACCTTTGTCTGGCTACGGACGACCAGTCCATGAAACTCGGGGATGATCTTGATCAACTCCTCTTCCTTGAGTCCCGTTTTCACCACGACCTCAACAACTCCTCCCTCGGCAAGGGCTTCTACTCCGCGGGTGGAGACGGGATCTGCGACGAAAACTTTTGGGACGTTGCTCATGGTGCGAGTAAGGGATGTGTTGGTTGTTGGCTGTTCCGTCCCGTTTACACCGGGAAAATCGGCACAGAAGAATGTATTCAATACTAGGAGTTGCAGGTGTCCGCAAATCGGAAACAAAAAAATCGTACCAACCCCGGATTTTGTCGTTAAGGTATGATAATCGTCTTTGCCATTTTCCAAGTTTTCCGCCAGTTCACCGCCTCAGCTTTTGTCCATGAATAACCCTGAATTACAGGATGAGTCCGTTGTGCCTGAGTCGGCGACGGGAGATCGTAATGCTGTAACCGACGCAGTTGCAGGTGATGTCCCAGATCGATCAAGGCGTAGGCGTAGGTCAGGAGGTCGTTCTGGATTCGGACTTTTTTCCAAAGGTGGTTCAAAAGCGGGTGGATCAAGATCATCTGCCAGGGGGAGATCTCGGGGCAGGGGACATTCCAGAAGGCGTAATACTGAGCGGATTATTTTTATTTCCTGTCTCGTGCTCTCCATGGGGATTGCTGCCGGTATCGGATTCCTTCTGGGCAAGAGGTCGGCATCAAAAGCCGAATTAACTGATCTTCCTTATAAACTCGAGGAGGTGGTTCCATCTTCTGAATCCGAAGCCTTGGTTGATTCAGGATTTAACGAGTTGGGCGAGGGGAACTCCCGGAGGGCATTCCTGGACTTCCAGAAAGCCCAGGAGGGACAGCAGTCGCTGCCTGGAATCGATTATCTTGTCGGGTACTCGGCGTTACAGGCAGGGGAGGTCTCGCTGGCCAAGGACTCCCTCCAACACGCCGTCGTGAAAAAAGAAATGGAAGATGAATCGAAAGTC
>Ga0316217_10005366_pt1 | contig 13336 bp, 5 predicted proteins | sample 1anoAmetaG_FD_203633 | JGI IMG/M metagenome (GOLD analysis project Ga0316217, IMG submission 203633) | Freshwater microbial communities from Trout Bog Lake, Wisconsin, USA - 1anoA | ecosystem: Environmental > Aquatic > Freshwater > Lake > Hypolimnion/Profundal zone | place: USA: Wisconsin...
AAAAACGTTGAAATAAATCTGTAGCGCAAAAAGATGGCCAAACAGTACCTTAGAATAACTCTTTATCGGCTAATGTGTAACAAAAAGTATAAGTTGAAGTTTAGGGAATCATTGAAAGAAAAGAAGCTCAGGGGAGTGCTGTTTAAGCTACGTTTTGAAAGGAGCAGATCGTTGAGTTTACTGAATCTGGCTGAATAGATGGAGAAGGAGTTTACTAATGCTCTCATAAATATAACTTCCCTGACCCATAACAATAAAAAACAGCTGGACTTCATCGCAAATACTTACTTCATCTCAAGTAAGGTGGTCATCATGAAAGAAAATATAAAGACTTATTCTGACTTTTTCAAAAAACACCCGGTCGAAAGCGAAGAAAACTAAGACAAATAATCAGTCATATCAATAACTAAAAATATGCCAGAAGATTTAGTTGATATGTACTAAAACAAGAATAAGGAAGATGTAGTTCTATAAAAATTTATAACAAAAAGACTAGTTTAAGAGGTATCAAAAGACAAATTGGAATAACAAGACAAATAATAATAAAAAGACAAAGAAGAGTACAAAGGCAATGAAGAGTTAAACGACCACGAAGAATAGAAAGAGAAAGTAGTAGTACACAGCCTATAAAAGAGCATTATCAAGCCATATAATATATTGTAGGTCAAGAAAGAATAGCCTGTCGTTAAGCAGTCAATACTGAAGAAAAAGCTGAATAATCGGAATGGCCGCAGTTCGGATAAGTAATTCTTGCGTGTGCCAAAGAGCAAGGGTAGGTAACATGACAGCAAATCGGTGAAATTATTTAAATGAGTGATTGTTTTAATTAGTTTTTCTTTTTGACAAGACCATGACAGTTTTGATTTTTATGACAAAGAGTTTTTTTCAATTCTGGCATCTATAAAATTAAGATAAGAATTTTAGAAAGACGATAATGTTTATTTTTTCTTGATTATCTTGGCAAGATGGTTTGTTAGGAGTGATTAGCTAGCAAGAGATAATATTTAAATCAGATTTCAGCCATTATTTTCTCTTTCTTGGCTGTGTTTTTTATCACAGCGTTTCCTTTCTATTCAAAATCGTCTTTTTAGGCTACAGCCATATTCTTACAATCTTAACATTTGCAGTTCTATCCACACTTAAGCCCTGCTTGGTAGCATTCGCAGTACTTTTTCAAGCAGTTCGATTTTTTGCAATTGCAACCTTTGACATGTTTATCGTCCTCGATTTTTTGTCCAAAAGGGTCAGGGTTGCGGTCCATCAAAGCCAAAATCGCGTTATTCCTCTCTTAAGTATAGATTTAAAGATTATGGCAGCCTACGCAGTTGCAGCCGTCGCAGGTAAGATTAAGTCTAAAGCAGTCACAATAAAGCTTAAGACATTTCGTCTTTTTACAATTGCAGGAAACTTTCCTATTTGGATTTTCCTACTTCGGTTGGTAGCTATTGAACCTTGGCTTTGAGTACCTATTGCGAATTTTAGCCGCTTTTTCGTGAGAATTGACTGGAGTTTAGGAAGGCTAGCTTTATTATTCCTAACTTCCTTACGGCTTGTCCTATTAGCAGTCGGAATTCGCTTGAGAAGTGTTGGAACTTTCCCCACTCTCGTCTGAACTTTACATTTAGCTGGAATTGTTTTGGCAATCTTCTGATTCATCCTAAAATATGATGATATCCGTGATGTTAGGCTCTTAGTGAATGAGCATAAATCTTGGATGTTATTTGACTACAGGCGTAGTGACTTGGTAAATCTCAGTAGAGAAGTTGTAGTTGAGCCCAAAGGAGTAGCGGTTGGGATCATCAGTTTTTGGCGGTATGGGAAGAGGAGGTAGGGATTAAGAAAAGGGTATTTGCGACGAGGCTGCATTTTTGTTGAGGGTAGTTTGTGCATTATGATGGCTTTAAAGTTTGTTTTTGATTTTTTAGGAAAGCTTTGTATTTGTCTTTTGTTTTTTGCTAACTTTCTAAAGCATAATTGCGTTAGAGTGTTTAAATTTAAATTATGGAATCCTGAAATACTATCGTCATATCTCTGTTGCCTATTTTTTATAGGATTTCCTATACTTTTACATCTTTGAGTAAAGGAATCATCTGATTATTCTTATTCGATATTCAATTGACTCTCCTAAGAACTTCAGTTTGATTGACTAAATATAAATTCAGAGAAATTTACTACGTTGATTATCAACTAAATGTGGGTTAGTTGTCTTAGCTCATAGACGATGAGTTAAAAAAGCCATAATTGGATGATTAACTCTTTAAGAGGAATATTTTTGTTTTGGGGTTTAAGATTATAACTATAATTCAAATTCAAGAGGATTAAAGAATATAATCATACTTGAATGCAGCTCTTCACAAGCTTATATCTCTTATTCAAAAATATTGGTTGTTCTTTGTTCCTGGTGGAAGTCTGGATATCCTTATTGCCCTACTTCCTGTTTGGCTTATCTTTCTACAGTGTGCATCTTTAGTTCAACTTCTGCACTTGATCTTCTAGATTTTGGCTTGGTCCGGTCAAAAATGGCATAAATTTCCATGTACTCCTTTCTTTCTTTAGCTCTCAAAAGTTGCCATATGGAAGACGCCAAATGCATGAATTTATGGGATTTGGTTGCCTGTGTTATAAAATCAGGAGTGAACGGATTAACGTTCTACACACTTATCCTTTCTACGTTTTTTGTGTGCTAAATTATTAAAACATAAACGGTCCAAGTCTTTTCGAAGTAGGGCAAATTCAAACCTTTGATTACTACTTAAATAAATCTTATTATAGCCAGAATTCCATAAGTAAATAGCTTTATGATGGTCATTTAAGCATCATCTAGGAGACCTGGCTAATTTTAATTTATTTATCTGGACTATTTTCCAAACATTAATTTCCATTATTATATATAAACTAAGCTAGAACTACCTTTCAATTCTTTTTTTTCTCATCTGCTTGCATTTTCGATCAATAAATAACATCATTTTCTTTGGACAACAGAGTTTATAGTGCTGGTTATGCTCAGCAGTCGGCTTGCATCTCCACCGCAGTTTGGAGTCAATAACTTTCTCCAAATGTGCAGATATTGGCTGGTTTATGAGTTAGTATGGCCTTAGTGCTCGAATTGACAGCGAATTCCGTAGCTGCAGAACCCCTCTTTCCAGTAAGATTTACATTTTCTGGTTTTAAAATTTTTATTGAGATCTCTTTTACCCCCCTGCAGTTACTCGTAGCCGTGTGCAAACCTACATTTGGTATTGTAAGGGCATCTTCCTTTTTCAGAGTAGTTTTTACAGAGCTAAGTCTTGTACTTTTTATAGGATTTCCCAGCTTAGTTGGATTAGGGATTGCTCGATATATCTACCGAGATGTCTGAATCTTTGCGAGCGATTGCAAGCTAGTTGATTTAAAGTTGAGACTACTAATGCGCTAGTTAGGCTGATAGGGCTAATTCTAGGTCCAAACTCATTGATATAGCTTACTTATAACAGGATATTAATCTTTGTAGACTGAATTAACACAATAAAATATCCAAATCTAGGCAAAATTTCAACACTCTGAGTAAAAGAAATAGATTTCAAAGGCCTGATCAAAAAACATAAGTGCAGAGGTACAAAAGTAGGCGTGCTGTAAGAGAAAAGAGTCGAATTATTGTTTCATTTTAAATTTTGTTTCGAAAAAAATGCAAACTAAAAGCAAAATGGAGATTCTGTGAGGCCAAATTGCAATTATTATAAGATATCAAAATACTAAAAGCAAGGTAGGCTTAAAAATGAAAAAGATCAGAGCTCATTTTGTTTTATCATCCTTATTTCGTCCAGGAGCTAATTATATTGCTATTTCAAAGACTCTCTGTTTTTCTCCCAAACGCCACGCTCAAACTATAAGCGATCGCGCAAGATGCGTTACTGGTAAAGCTCGTTTTATAGATATTTTTTGCGCTAGAGGCAATCTCGGTTTGAGCAAATCTCTTGCTCTACTGCTCTGTAAGGAGTTTATATTTTCAATTTTTGAGGAAGGAAAGAATAGCTAATGCTGCCCACATCTTGACAGGTTGCGAGCTTAGAGGTTGAGGGGTTCAGAGTTTTCGCCTAACAACTCATCTGGTTTCGGTTTTTAACTTAGTTGATGCGAATTATCAAATTTTTTATCTTTTACTTGTCTTTGAGGCTCATTTATTGCAACTCACAGCATTTCGTCCTGAGATTCAAATTTTACTTGGTCAAGTATTCATTCGCTTGTTTAAGACAAGTCAATTCATCCCTATTCTCTTTGCTATGTATAGTTTCTAGCGAACTTTTAGCATTAACTTTGCGAACACTTGTGCGCTGACTTTGGATTTGAACAATACGATTTGAATCATTGTTGGGGATGTAGGCTGCGTGGGTAATAGGAACTGTTCCTTTTTGTGAGTAATTTGGGATGTTTGATTTCGAAAGAGAAGGCTGTAATGCAAGAGTGTTTGAGTTCAACTGCTAGGTATTTTGTAAATTGATTTTGATACAGCTGTTGGTGTTGTTGATCCTGCTGTTTCTCTTGCTTTCTGGCTGCAAGCTTACTGTTTTGCTCTTCTTGCTGATTGTGCTTTTGGAGTGCACTTTTTTCATAGCTGTTACTATAATTCAATTATACCCTTATTAAACTTTACAGATAACCTCATTGCATAGAAATAAAGAACTCAAAATTTTATCATAAACGTTCGTAAGACGTAAAATGGGTCAGGTTTCCGAATTTCATCCTTTCGTGTTAGTCCATAGGATTTTTGGACCCTATCAGATTTGAAACTTTTGTGTTTGTTGACCGGCTTGCCTTTGTTTATGAGCATTGGATTGGCTCATCTGCTTCAAGGAGATCTTGGTAAGTACGATCAAAGCCTTTGCCGATCACCTATGACTGGATTGATTCTGCACAATCCTAGTCTTAAGACTAAGCGAACCTCCCCATGAGCTTTTGCTGCTGGAAACGTTTCGACTTCTGAGCTTACCTGGGCTTTATTTTATTTTACAAAATGGCATGTGAATTTCTATTCTCCTCTCTATTAATGAGGAGTTTCTCGAAATTTTCAATCAAAATTCCATCTTAAAACGAAGAGAAGCGTTTTTCGGTCTACTTTCTGATAACTTTTTAACTCTGATATGCGGCTGGCTGCAGAACGAGTTCCCGAAAAGTGATTTAGTGTGCTGAAACGGAAGGTTTTGCCTAAAGTTTGTTTGTTTTATCGATTACGTGCTATTTTAACTGATGGAGCTAATATTACTGAAGTTGATGAGGCTGTTTACTAAATTGTAGTAACTGCGGCCTTAATTGCAAATTGCTTCTCTAACTTTGAATGGGCTGATTGACAAAAGGCTCGGGACTGATAAATGCCAAATTGCTAGGTTTTGTCTAGGGGAATTATCGATGGTTGTTAAATATAGTGGGCTGTCGGAGGGCAGTTGAATTTTAGGGAGTTTTGAAGGCGAATGAATTGTTGTGGAAGTAAGAAGGAGTTTAAGCTCCATGAGTCCAACTATTTTTTCTGCTAGAGGGCGCCTAATCTAAAAGATTAGGTTTTAAATCACTCTCTTGCTTAGTGGCTTCGTTTGGGTTCAAATGATGATTATCTGCGTTTACGAAACTGCCCGGCCTCTTTTTTAGTGATTTTTTCTGGCCTTTTGCATCTATCTAATTTTTTATTTAGGTTGATTTGACGATCCTTCGAGATGATTGCGGCGGTTATGATTATTACTGTTAACGTTTGCGTGTCAGGAAGAACTTTTATTGGTTGGGGACGGTTGCTCCAAAACAATTGCAAGTGACCTGCGATTTCTCAAACATTGCTTGCTGAAGAAATAAAATTATCGAATAACTCATAGCTGATCAAAATTACCAATAAAACCAATAAATGCTGGCTGTAAAACTGGGACACCTGTTTTTGGGGTCAAGGAAAATGGAATTTCAACTAGCGTAGGCAAGGCAATCAAATATATTTTACTGGTATACTTTATAATTTTTTAGAGGTGTATAGAGCTTAGACTATTGGATTATAAAATTAGTACTCAACCCGCTATAACCGACTTCAAACCAAATATTATAAGCTCCATTATTATTACGTTCTATAATTTACTGGATTTCATAATATTGCTCAATCATCATTAATCTTGCTTTCCTTAAGGCGTGCCTTAATTGTGTAACTCTAACATGTTAACTTCTTTCTAAAGAACATCATTCTTGGCTTAGTTGTCTGTTTTTATTTCTAGGTCAGACTGAGATGAAAGTGCTACTGAAACTCCCTCATTTTTGGGATTTTCCGTTGATGCTTTTTTACAGAAATATTTAGTTAAAGTCATGAAAGCAACTAGGATAAATCCTACTATGCAAATAAGAATGATCAATGTTTCAGTGAATGTGTTATCTTATCTGAAGATAGCATCGATATACGAAAGTTATTATTACCTAAGTTCCCCTGAGTACTCTGGCATCTAATCATAAGTAGTTTACTGAGGTTTTCTGATTTATGTTGATTTTTGTGGATTTTAAAGCTGAATAGCTGGCTGCTTTGAAGTTTCCTTCTATAGCTAGCAGCGAGAGTTAGAAAATATTTAAACAGTGCCTTACTTCAAATTAAAAGCAATATCTCTGTTTACCATCCAGTTCCCTCCCAGCAAAAAACGATCCAACCCATCAATACCAAGACAAACCTACTTTTTTTGAAGGCTAGTCAAGATAAAGTAATCAGCTGGACTCCACTTCACTACTTTTTTGTTAATCTATATGTCAAATGAGGGGAATATTTTGACTATTGTCTGTTGGATAGTCGATTTGCTTTATGTTTAGATTTTGAAACAGTTATTTCTGGATTTAGCAATGAGGCAAAGTTTCGGGTACCAGGAGCAGGCGTTTTCCAAGGCAACAAGGAGTGCATTATAGTTTTTCTGTGGTAAGTATGTAAAAGTTGAACCAGAATCAATAAAAACTCCAAAAGTGCCTGTAGATTCATTCTTAGATTTAATTACTTTACGTCCTATTCTCATCTACCCCACTCCGTCTAGACTATACAAATTACGGGATGCATTAAAGGTTGTTTTTATTGATTATGGGCTAAGATGGATCTAAGGACGTGATTCGCCAATAATGAATTGTCCTCCGTTTTTGGCAAGGCACAAAGAAAAGAGAAGTTTCTCTCCTGTAGTTGGTGAATGTTTGGCGTATAGTTTTTAAAACAATTTTGATTGTCTATAGGGTGCCAGTCCAAATATTCCGTTTGCTGCTTGAGAGTAAAAGAGATTGGTTTATTTGGTAGTACAGCCAAAAGTTGTTTTGATTGATTCTCCTTCCGAACTTCCCTCGAACTGTATCTCATCTTCGATGATAATTCCGGAAAGAGAGCTGCCTTCTGCGTATGAGATTGAGAAGGTACAAGCATCACTATCCCTTTTCGAGTCGCATTAGTTTCTGCATACTTATTCGGATGAGATCTATTTTAAAACATTCAGTACGCAAGTAAGTATTTTGCTGGTTTAACTATCCGAAAGTTTGAAAGGAGGGTTTATATGAGAAGGACCACACTATTCGCACTTGCTGCAAGGGAAGGCCATCTGACCACTACCTGTGTCTACGATGACTGATTGTTCCTGAGGAGGGTTCCCGACATAGAAATTGGCATAGTAATAGCCTAAGCTGACATTACCGTAGAGAGGAACAACGTGCTTGGGTAGTTTCGGTTCTTTGCCTAAGCTTGAAGTTAAAAGTAGAACTACTAGCAAATAAAGCTTCATTTTAAAAATTAATCTATAGTTAGCTAGTACTGAATATTTATTATACTGATAAATTAGATGCGAAAAAGACAATTTTTTGAATTTATGTATGCTCGATAAAAAGGTTTGGATCAAGTTTAAGTAAAAGATTTCTGTGGATTGGTCTTCCTTCTGGATATTTTTATACTTTGTAGCACACTTTGTGCCAGTTCTTCTGACTTTTCCACTTGTTTCATGATAGTATTTTCAAACTACTTCCGTTGGTTTTATAGCAATTCGTTTTGTTGAGAGATTACTCTCTACATATAGAATAGCTTTTCTTAGAGAACTTGGGGAGCTTCATAAGCACCTTTCTTCTTAAGATCGTTCAAAAACGCCTGGTATTTCATTTAGTAATCTTTATTTAATTGTTACGACCTTTCTAAGCAATCCACGGCTTGTTTGTATTTCTAATACATTTAATTGATATCTTCTTGGTCATTATTGACTTTGCTTTCTTTTATCTTTCTGATGTTTTAGATCATTCCGTCAATGAAGTTTTGGTCGATTTTTGCACTTTCAGGTTTGTTTTTATTTTATTCAATTTTGGCTATCATATTAGATAGGAAAGGAAATAGAAAATCTTGCGGCATTTCAAAAAGTTTGTTATTTTCATGATTTTGTTATTATTCTTTAGATTACACTTTAATTTATTAAGGTAGTGATTTATCTTATTTCTTCTCTATCTATTCATCTTTAACTTAGGCCGGTTTCAATTATTTTTACACTAGTTTGATTTAAATTTCCCGGAGATGATCCAAAAACACTTTTAAACTTTGTTTATCATCTACTTCTTTTTCACTGGGAGGAGGCACCAAATACTAATTGACGAATTACTATTTCTTGAGATTATTAGGTGTATCTTTGAAGAGGATAAGTCCTTTTGTTATTTGGGAAGCAAACTCAGTCTTCGCGTTCTACTACTCCTTCTCAATGAACTCGCTTATGCTCAAATCGTATATCAGATCACGCTTGAGCTTCACATTAACTTTTATTATTTCTATTATCTTTTCCAGTCGCTAAATGATCTACTAGGGTTTCAAATTGTCGAGGCACAGATTGAATAATGTTGAGAGTGATAGTTTCACGATGTTTTCAGTGCTTTAGGTCACACTATGGAATTAGATAGTATTTGCTTTTACCTTCTCATAGATCTAAGAAAGGGATAAGATTTATAGCTTTTGCAGCTCAAGCTTCAGTTTTAAATTTTCACACTCGGTTACCAACTACACCACTCTTTATTTTTAGGTCACCCAATTTACTTCTATTACTTTTATTTATTGGATTAGTTCACGGGTTTGCGTTTACAAATATTCCTTTTTTTCCTGCAAATCTTTGTTTTCATTGGTAAGATTCTACTTTTCTTCGTAAAGTTGTAGATTTAACTCAAAAATATCTTTCTTCTCTTTTTCGATCATCTTCTTTTCAGTTTCCACTCCTTTTAGCTCTTCTTTAATTTAGAACACTTTCTTTTAGTTGATTTTGAAATAGTAGCCCATGAGTTGCTAAGGATCATCTGCATCGATTTAATCTAACTTCTTTTATTTAAATTACTTTTTGATAAATGTAATAAGTTTTCCTATTACCTTTTAATGCTATTGCAGTTCTGTATTTTGCTTTGCAATTAAAGTGTCTCTGGTTTTTTGTTGCTCCTGAAAAAATGTTTTAGTCATAGTTGTTTAAAAGCTAGCGTTTAATCTTGATTGCTTACCATGCTTTTGTTGGGGTTTCTATAAGCCTTTTCCTAAACCTGAGCTTTCTTTTTAAAGATTCTACTAGCCTGGCTAAATTTACTCATATTCGTTCATTCCAGATTGATAGCTATCTTGATTATTAATGAATTTCATTTTCATCCCTCCCTATTCATTCCAAGCCTACTACGTATAATCAGGATTTTATTACTCCAAGTTATCTCCACGCTATCTTGCTTATCTATACTTTCGAGATTTCATTGATTTCTTATTTTCAGAAAAACCTCTAAAAGGATCCTAGTTGAATTAAATATCTGCACTTTCTTCGTTGAAGGACTAGCCTTTCAATTATCTCTATCTACGAGAAATTTCAACCAATTCTCTTCGACTAAGCCCTTTCATTATGCCTTCTTTCATTTCTACTGAAAGTTTCTCTATTTTATTAATGTTTTGAGTAATAAAATCTTCACCATACAGTTCAGTCAAATTTAGGGCAGCATTTTAAACAAACTTGAACTGGCTATTCAGAAAAACTTCAGTGATCTGATCCGCTTGACAATCTTCAGTACTCACCATAACTATTTCTTCAATGAGCTAGCTAAGCATACTCTGTTATTTTAGGCTTTACTCCAATGTGAGCTCTTATCGTGAGGGGTCAAGTTTACCTATTTGGTATTCAATTTATCTTCTCATACTGAGTAATTCTATCAAATTCTTTTCATGAATAGTCGGCAGGGCTAATTTAAAATTGTTGATTTTAGTTTTTAAAGAATCGAGTAACTTTTGCTACTACTTACTAGCTTTATAAGCTTCAATGCCTTTGACTTCCTTTAAGCGCTTTCTTTTTTGATCAGATAGCTTTTCTACGGCTTTTTAATAATCGATTCGTCTTTCCTCTAAATATGATCTGATATATTCGCAGATGGTTGTTACAGTTTTTTAAAGAGCTGGAAAGCTACCTTTGCCTAGTCCTTGAATGGACTCGCTATAGTATTGCTTGTAATGATCAATCTTTTTGATAAGAACTTATCTTGCTGAGCTATCGTTTATTTTGTCACTCATAAACGCGGAGAGTTCTTAGGGAGGCGCAATCTTCTTTATTTATGCGTATTACTTTATGTACTTGAAATTTATCTACTCTAAGCGTCTGAGCCGAGTCATTATCTTTTTCTCATGGGCTTAGAATTCTGATAATGTCTAAAGCATAGCTTTTCTCTATATTTGGAGTTGCTTATTGAGCTAAATGATTGATATACCCCTTTGCTACAATTTTTGTTTGATTATTTTGAACTGGTTTAACAATGGATTTTGCGTTACCTTTTTTTATCTTTACTGTGCCTCCATAAAAGGTTCAATTCTTTAATTAAACCAAATATTAATTAATTTTTGTGCAATACCTATTTTTTGATGAGGAAAATGAGTTTTGAGAAAAAATTCTGGCACGAAATCAATAGAAAAGAAGGATTTAACTGTAACTCAATTTTTACTTAGTATAAAAGAATATTACCATGATGAAGTAAGCTACTTAAAACCATTTAAAAAGCAAGTATGTTGCTTGCATAGGTAAGACTCCTATACTGTTTACAGCCCCTCATACCAAAAAGCTTAGAAGAGGTGGAAAAGAATACAACTAAGACGTCAGAATTCACAAGAGAGAGATTTACACCTCTTTTCTAGCCTGTGACTTCGCAAAAGGAACGGGTAAGAATTCATTTCTCTTTTGGGGTGTCTCTAATGTAATCAGCTAGACTGACCTTGATCCCAACTATCTATTACTGAAACAGTTTCCTAAAAGCCCCTTCCATCAAAGTCTACATTATTGGGCTTCTTTAAATGCTGAAAAACCGTTATTTCATGTTGATATACATGGGAAAATGAACAGGGAAAACAATTGCTAGGTTGATGTAGGAATTAGACCTATGGAAGTGCATTGGGATGGTGATATTTTAATTCATAAAATAGTGAATTTCTTCCAAAAAGAAGGAAATATCTTTGGAGGGCTGAAGTTTAGAGGGTTCTAATGCAAATTCAATACTTCGCCTACTCTTCATGGTTATTGGGGCTGTGAGATCCATACAATGACCTAACAGGCTATTTTGTTAGGTATTCCAAGTATTCAACTCGAAATTCCTCTCTAAGTGCGAAAGCGGCTATTCAAAGATCCTGAATTAAGAGGGAAGTTCTATAATTTATTCCAGGCCCTTTACTAAAAAGTGATAGTTGAAGATTTCGCATAAAAAAAGCGAAGATATAAGGTATCGAATGAAATTGGGAAATTATTTGTGCCTTCGATCAAAAGCTAGAAAGAAAGAGAAGAGGTATATGAGCAAGTGAGTAGATTTGAGCAAAAGTAAGAGAATAATCCAAACCAGAATAAGACGATATGATAAATATGACCTGATTTCGAAAACAAGTAAATTATCAGTTTTTGGGCTTTACCTTTGTTTTGCTCAGCTTTTGTAGTTGTTACATTTTTTATCTGACTTAAGGATTGGTCTTCATTTCTTACAAACTAAGTAGCTTTCCATCTTTTTTCCTGTGTTTCTACAACAAAATCTTCAATTCAGATTTTAATGTCTACTACAGTAATTTTCTTTACTTTTTTGCGTATTAGAGCAATTCTTCCAAATTCTATGTCTTTTACGGGTTTGTTTGAGCATCTTAAATTTACTCTCCAGCTTCAATAAAGTACTTATCGACAGATGAGCGTACAACCGGCATAGAGAATAAGGTTTAAATGAGGTAAACTTTGCTTTTATTCTTTTTAACTTTATAAAGTGCTTGACCGTGCCCAGTTTATGAAAGAGCCGGCCATATCCCTACTCCATCTTCACTCAAATGCTCGGTCAAACCATTACTTACCTATTGATTGATAAAGTAGCCGCCAATTATAGCATCGTATTTTTGAAATTTGTTCTGAGATAAGTACTAAAATAAGTCGAAACATTAAAATTTTAAATTTTTCAACTAAGGAAAATGAATTTGTTGAATTTATTTACATTTTCTAATTGCTTCCGAATTGATATCAATACCCGTGACTTAGAAAGAAGAGTGATTCTTATTCTGCAGTATTTTGGAGAGCAAAAAGGAGAGATAGCCGTGTCCTGTGCCAATGTCAAGTATTTTGGAATTACGATTGAGGTGAGAAAGGAGATTGGATATTATAATAGAATGAGTGAATACGTCAGTCATTTTCTCTCCTTTGGAGATATTGTGAGGTCGATTGAGGTATGGATTTGCTGCTTTTGTGAACAAACTACGGTCCACTGACTTCCAGGCCAGCAATTACTAATCAGTTGTTATCAGCTTTGCTTTTAAAAGACTCAAAGCTAGTTCCTATTGATTGCTACCTTTAATATCATTAGCAAGAGACATTGTAGCTAGCAAAGCAGGTGATACTCCTTCGTATACGTTTATTCGAAAGATCCCAGTTTTTATTAGTCGACGCAGCATAGAGTTATTAATAAATACTAATGCTTACTAAATGTTGAAATATTCGCATCCTATTATTTCAAATGACTATAAATTTATGAGTCCGTTCAATTATCCTTATCCTTTCTTTTAAAAGAAGCTAACTCTACCAATTTTAATAGACTAGCCTTTCTGAGATTCAAAGAAAATAGATTAAAATAGTGAATTTTTGCTATGAAGAGTTTATAAATTAGAATCAAATCAATTTTTTATTTTTTTCAGGTACATTAATATCAGTATAATACAACTTTCCACGAAGTTATTATCTATTTTTAAAACTTAAGCTTTGAACTCCTGGATCTTTTATGTTCTAAGCTTAATTTTTCTCCATTAATCTTCTCAAACAGGTCATCGAACAGCTCGAAAACTAATAGCAAACCGACATAGCCAATAATGTATCATTCAGGGAGAAGGATA